>Ga0102915_1000631_pt1 | contig 11069 bp, 7 predicted proteins | sample Colrivmet1561A02_FD_78199 | JGI IMG/M metagenome (GOLD analysis project Ga0102915, IMG submission 78199) | Estuarine microbial communities from the Columbia River estuary - metaG 1561A-02 | ecosystem: Environmental > Aquatic > Marine > Intertidal zone > Estuary | place: USA: Columbia River...
GCCTGCCAACTCCTGCCAATGCTTTGTTCTTTGCCTCTTTGGTGTTGTTAGATGTTCCTCATCTAAAAGAAATAGTATTGATATGTATTCCCCTTTTCTGCTACTTCATGATCGCCGAAATTCCTCTCTTCGCCTTAAAATTCAAGAACTTCTCTTTCAAAGGAAATGAAATCAAATACCTCTTTTTATTGTTGAGTTTGGTTTTGATTTTAGTTTTGCAGCTGCAAGCCATGCCATTTATTATTCTCTCTTACCTTTTATTGAGTGTGATCAACAATAGGGTTGCACGCAAATAGTTGCACTTGTCATAAAGTTAATGGCTTAGTCAAATAAAATATTCGTTCGCCGACTAAAAGAACACTTTTATCGAATAAAATTAGCGCAAGTTCACCAAACGCTATTCTAACAGCTGGTTTCGCTTACGGAACATCTTCTAATCCAACTACACCAACTGTAACGGTGTCATCACCTGCAGTAGGCGCTCAATTTTCTTATAATTTTACTGGTTTAACTGCCGGTCAGAGCTATTAGATTCGGCCCTTCTTCACCCATGCAGGAGGAACTGTTTACGGAACACAAGTAATTGTTTATACTTTACATACTCCTGTAACAGGTTCTGCAAGCACAATTATGCAAGATTTTGCAACTGTTGCTGCAACTATAAATAGCACCACTGGAACCAATGCAGCACCAAGCGCAAGAGGAATTGCTTTCGGCACTAGTCCGAGCCCAACCACAGCAATTGCCCATACTACTACAAATACAACCGCTGCCTACTCTGTAATTTTACCAAATCTATCTGCTGGCACAACTTATTACGCTAGAGCTTATGTAACCAACGCAGGAGGAACTGCTTATGGTAGCGATATTACTTTCACAACAACTGCAGCCCCATCTGTTAGTTATGGCACATTGCCTTTAACTGATAATTTCGCTGGATCTTTAGGTGCGAATTGGGCTACTGCTAAAACTAGCGCATCTAGTGTTGTAGCAAGTGTTAGTGCAGGTGGTTCTTGGCCACAGTTTGGAACAACCACAGATGCGAGTGGAGTCGCTACATCAGGCAATGGTTTAGGTATTTACAATACATCCGCGATTGGCGGTAATCAGAAACAAATAGCCTTTTTAGGATTGAATCTCTTAAACAAAACAGGAGTTGCTCTTGCTTTTTCTGTTGTAGATTGGGGGACTGGTGGTGGAACCGGACAATTCTGGGATTCCATTATGGTATATCTTTCAGTAAATGGTGGAGTTACATTTGGAAGCACTGGAACTTATATACCAATGAATCAGGCGCCTTATAATGATGGTTTTTGGAATAATGTTTCTATAGATATTTCTGCTATTGCTTCAACAAATGGATTAACACCATCTGCTACTTCTGTGGTTAAATTTGTTTTCAATTTAGCAGGAAGCAATAATGTTACCATGCCAAAAAATAGTGGGATTACGAATTCTCAAATGATATATATCGACAATTTGAAAAGCACCAATACAGGAACTCTTCCTGTAAATTTATTGTCTTTCGAAGGAGAAAAAGAACAAGACGGAAACTTATTGACTTGGGCGACGGCAAGTGAAATAAACAACGATCATTTTGAATTGCAACGTTCTTCTGATGGAGTGAACTTTGAGACCATCACTGTTATTGGCGGACAAGGTACTTCTTACCAAATTAACCATTACGATTTTTTTGATACTAGAGATTTCAATGGCACAGTTTATTATCGCTTAAAACAAGTTGATTTTGATGGCACTACGACCTACTCAAATACTATTTCTATCTCGAATGCACAAGCCATCACTATCTTCAAGTCGGGTGAAAATGCTGCAACCATCTATGGCGAAAATTTAAACGGGGTTGAGGTATTCGATATGAATGGCAAGTTGATTTACTCTAATGTTTTGAATAAGAATGTAGCTGCTCAAACGATTCATTTTGATACTGCCTCAATTGCACAAGGTGTTTACTTTGTTAGAGTGCTGAGTGGATCTGAGACTTACTCTCAAAAATTGGTCTATTAAAAAAATGATTTTTTCTAAAAACAGCTTGAAAATGATTACCATCGTCAGTCCTTTTTCATGATAATGCGGAGGGTGGGTATATTTCTATTTTATCAAAGAACTATCACATCCTTTTTTCGCGATGAAGAAAAGGGCAAATAAAAAAATATTTTGTTGTGCGTTTTGCATTGAATCGAAGATAATGTTTTATGTTTTAAAAAGAAAAGTGATTGGTATATTTAAGAAGTGGGCATCAGTAGGGCCGGCAGTCAGCTGACTGACGCCTGTGAATAGAAAATTAGAAAGAATGAGAAAGCGGGCGAAAGCATTTCGCCCCTACGGAAGTGCTAACCTAAAAAATGGACAATGCAATTGTCGGAGTAGGAACGTCACCAGTCTATAGACTGGCGCCATGAAGAAAATTAGTTTTGTAGAGACGCAAAACCTTGCGTCTATCTCCCTCTCAGTATAAAATTCTGTCCTAGATATACTTTACGTACCTGCTCATCTGCAGCCAATTCTTCTGCTGTGCCTGTCTTCAATATTTTACCTTCAAACAATAAGTACGCTCTGTCGGTGATATGCAATGTTTCTTGCACGTTATGATCGGTAATTAAAATACCAATATTCTTGTCTTTTAAGCCATTCACAATGTTTTGAATGTCTTCCACTGCAATTGGGTCAACGCCGGCAAAAGGTTCATCTAAAAGAATGAATTTTGGCTCTACGGTTAAACATCTTGCTATCTCTGTTCTGCGTTTTTCACCACCCGATAAAACCTCTCCTTTGTTCTTTCTTACTTTCTGCAAACCAAATTCGTCCAATAAGGTTTCTAACTTAAACTGCTGTTCTTTTTTGGTGAGCTTGGTCATCTCTAAAATTGCTTTTAGATTGTCTTCCACGGTCATTTTTCTAAATACCGAAATTTCTTGTGGCAAATAACCAATACCCATCTTGGCTCTTTTGTACATGGGTAGTTTGGTGATATTTAAATCATCTAAAAAAACATTGCCTGCGTCGGGACGAATGAAACCAACAATCATGTAAAATGAAGTGGTTTTACCTGCTCCGTTGGGACCCAATAAACCTACAATCTCGCCTTGCTTCACCTCAACAGAAACATCATTCACAACGGTTCTTCCCTTGTAAGTTTTAACTAGATTTCTTGTAGATAATATCATGGTCTATGCTTCTTTTTCTTTTCTTCTTTGAATCATCGCCGATAGGAAGATACTAATTTCATACAATAAGTAGAGAGGTATACTTACTACAATCTGACTAAACACATCGGGTGGAGTGATGATGGCTGCGATGATTAAAATGACAACTATCGAATGTTTTCTAAATTTTCGCAAAAATTGCGGAGTGATTAAACCAATGCTTGATAACAGATATATTACAATAGGAAGTTCAAAGGCTAAACCTGTAGCTAGCGTAGTAGAAGCTAAAACGCCCATATAAGAATTTAAGGTTGGCAATTTAACAATGTCTTTGTGGGCAGAGAAAGTTCCTAAGAAACTTATAGATAGCGGACTAATTATATAATACCCAAAACCAACGCCTAGGAGGAAAAGTACGGATGTCCAAAACACAAAGCCCTTCGCCTTTTTTGCTTCTTTTTGATGCAATGCCGGTTTAATAAATTTCCAAATTTGCCAAAATAAGTAAGGCGCCGATGCGATACAACCAAAAATAAAAGCCACTAACATTACCGCCATAAAATCGCCGCCCATGGTATTGGTGGTGAGTTGAAAAGGAAAAGATTCAATACAGCCCGATTGTGGATCAACACCTAACCACGGCGCCACTGGACCAAGCCAATGTGATGCTTGGCACATCCACGCATAGGTAGGAAATGTTTTCACCTGCGTAGGCGCTAAAATTATCTTATCGAAAATTGCCTCTGAATAAACAAAAGCTACAACCGTAAAAACGCAGATGACTGCAATAGAACGAACCAAAATCTTTCGAATCACCTCGAGGTGTTCTAAAAAACTCAAATTGTTTTGCTTGTGTTCGCTATTGGGTCCGCGTTCGTCTTCCATTACAATTTACTCAGTGCGGTGCTAATGTCAACTTTTTCTCTAATGATTCTTTCCAATTGATCGATGGGCACTCGCTCTTGTTTCATCGTGTCGCGATCGCGAATGGTCACCATGTTGTCCACCAAAGTTTCGGGGTCAACAGTAATACAATACGGCGTACCATAAGCATCTTGTCTTCTGTAACGAATACCAATATTTGGTTTTTCATCGTAGTGACAATTGAAAGATAATTTCAATTTGCTCATTATTTCCTTCGCTTTTTCTGGCAAACCATCTTTGCTCATCAAAGGTAAAATGGCCACTTTGTAAGGAGCTAAAAACGGAGGTAAGCTTAACACAACTCTTGTAGTACCATCTTCCAAAGTTTCTTCTTTTAACGATGAAGAAAGGATAGACAAGAACATTCTATCTAAACCAACTGATGTTTCCACTACATATGGAACATAGCTTTCGTTGGTCTCTGGATCGAAATATTGTAATTTCTTTTTTGAAAATTCTTGATGCGCTGTTAAATCGAAATTGGTGCGAGAGTGAATACCTTCCAGTTCTTTAAAGCCCATTGGGAAATTGAATTGAATATCGCTGGCCGCATCGGCATAATGTGCGGTTTTTAAATGATCTTGGTAACGGTAATCGTTTTCAGGGAATCCTAAAGCTCTGTGCCATTTGATACGCGCTGTTTTCCAGTATTCGTACCATTGCTTTTGTTCACCTGGTTTTACAAAAAACTGCATTTCCATTTGTTCGAACTCACGCATTCTAAAGATGAATTGGCGCGCTACGATTTCATTTCTGAAAGCTTTACCGATTTGCGCAATACCAAAAGGAATTTTCATTCTTCCTGTTTTTTGCACGTTGAGGTAATTCACGAAAATACCTTGCGCTGTTTCTGGACGCAAATATATTTTGTTGGCACCTTCAGCCAATGAACCAATTTCAGTAGCAAACATAAGGTTGAACTGGCGCACTTCAGTCCAGTTTTTAGAACCGCTAACCGGACAAACAATTTCCAAATCAACAATGATTTGTTTCATTTCATCCATGTTTGAGTCTTCCAATGCTTTTTTGAAACGCGCATTGATTTCATCAATTTTCTTTTGGTATTCCAACACTCTCGCATTGGTAGCCACAAATTGTTTTTCGTCGAAAGCATCGCCAAAACGCTCTTTTGCTTTGCTAACTTCTTTTTCAATTTTAGCTTCTAATTTATTGGCAATGTATTCTTCAATCAACACATCGGCACGGTATCTTTTTTTAGAATCTTTGTTGTCAATCAATGGGTCGTTGAAAGCATCAACGTGGCCCGAAGCCTTCCATGTAGTAGGATGCATAAAAATTGCAGCATCAATACCTACAATGTTTTCGTGCATTTGCACCATGGCTTTCCACCAGTATTCTTTAATGTTGAATTTCAATTCAGAACCAAGCTGACCGTAGTCGTACACTGCGCTTAATCCATCGTAAATTTCGCTTGAAGGAAATACAAAACCGTATTCTTTAGCGTGCGAAATAATCGTTTTTAATTTGTCTTCGTTTGTTGCCATGGCGCGAATTTAAGAAATAACCCTCCGTTTTAAATTCTTATTTTGAAAAATTAATGAATAATTAAAAAATTCTTTGTCGGCGACCTCCCAATTTTGTGTGTTCACCGCCCCAATAATTTTATTCACGGAAACGAATTGCTAATTCTATTGTATCGACAACTATTTTCAACTACATTTGGGCACATTTTAAAATTAATGTTTGTATGGAAAGTCAGGAATTCGATTTGTATCGCAGAACCACCGAGGTGTACATGACTAAAGGAATCAAAAACATGACCATGGACGACATGGCGAAGGAATTGAAGGTTTCCAAAAAAACTTTGTACAAATACGTGAAAAATCGGCCCGAATTGGTTTCTAAATCAATGAAATGGAGATTAGATTTTGACACAAAGGTTTTAACAGCCATTCTTGAAAGAAATTTAGGTGCAGTAGAAGAACTTTGGGAATTGAGTTCATATCATATCGGACACTTAAAAATGATGCATCCTTCGTTGCATCATGATTTGGCAAAATACTATAGAGAGGCGTGGTTGATGTTTAGCGATTTTACAAAAACCGGATACTTATATCAAACCACCATCAACAATATTAAGAAAGGCATCTCACAAGGTTTGTACAGAAATGATTTTGATGCAGAAGTGATTGCAAAATTGTATTTGAGCAAAATCGACATGGTGTTCGATTCTTCAGTTTTTCCGGCAACAAATTATAATTTCGGCGAGGTGTGCAGAGAAATGGTAAAATATCATGTGAATGGCATGGCGACAGAAAAAGGAAGAGCAGAGATTGCCAAGTTTTGGAGCAATAACAAAAGCGAACCAGGCTTTAGTAAAGCCAATCAACAAATAATAGAAAATCTTTTAAGCATCTAATATAATTTAACTAAACAATGAAAAGAGTAGTAACATCAATTTTGCTTGGTATTGCGCTGGGAAGCAATGCACAAAACGCCTATACCTTGCAGGCGGCAGTTGATTACGCTTTGGCGAACAATGGAACTCACCAAAATGTAATTCTAGATCAGCAATTGGCTGATATGAAAAGAAAGGAAATTAGAGGAATAGGCTTGCCACAAATTGGGGGCAGTGCCGATATGAATAACTTCTTGAATATTCCAACGAGTGTTATACCGGCTCAAGCATTTAATCCTATGGCACCGGCAGATATGTTTGTGCCTGTTCGTTTTGGTATTCAATACAATGCGTCTGCTGGCATCACCATTTCTCAAATACTTTTCAGCAGCGATTATATTGTGGCTTTGCAAGCATCTAAGGCTTACGTTGACTTGTCGCAAATGAACGTAAATCGTTCTAAAGTAGAGACTACTGTTAATGTAAGTAAAGCGTATTACAATGTTTTGGTATCGAAAGAACGTGCGAAATTTATCGATCTCCAGATTGTAAGAGTGAAGAAGCTGAAAGACGATATTCAAACGATGCATGAAAATGGTGTGGTAGAAAAACTCGACTTAGATCGTGTTACTTTGGCTTACAACAATTTGGTAACCGAGAAAGAAAAAATAAGCAAAATGGTAAGTCTTACCGAATACCTGTTGAAGTTTCAAATGGGAGCTAATATGGCGGAGCCCATTACTTTAAGCGATTCTCTGGTGAAAGCCGATAACATCGCTATCGACAACACCACCAAAGCCAATTATACTGCTCGTTATGATTATAACATGCTTGAAATGCAAATGAAACTAAATAAGCTTGATTTAAAAAGATATAAAATGTCGTGGATGCCTACTTTGGCTGCTTTTGGAACGCATAACGAAACTGCGTACAGAACAAAAGCCAATTTCTTGGCCAGCGAAGAATGGTATCCAACAACATTGGTGGGTTTAAAAATGACTGTTCCTATTTGGGATGGCGGACAAACTTACTTTAAAAGACAAGCTGCAAAAGTAGAAGTTGCCAAAACACAAAACACACTTAAAATGATGGAAAGTGTAATCGATTTAGAATTAGTGGCTTCGCAATCATCATACAACAATGCAGTACTGACTTTAGGAACACAAGAAAAAAATATTCAGTTGGCAGAAGAAGTATATTCAGTATCAAAAACCAAATATGAACAAGGTTTGGCTACCATCAACGATGTAATTGATGCAGAAACATCATTGAAAGAATCACAAATCAATTATTACGACGCTTTGTACCAATACCACATCGCTAAAATTGATTACCAAAAAGCAACTGGCGCAATTAAATAATAAACCAAGAAATCTAACATAATATAAAATGAAAAAAATTACTACCCTTTTCTTAGCAGCTACAATATTAGCAAGCTGTGGAGAACCCGATAAACAAGCACAATTGGCAGATTTGAAAAAACAATTGGCTGAAATCAATTCGCAAATTAAAACCTTAGAAACCGAAATTGCTGCCAATGGCGGAGATTCTACAAAAGCAGAAACAGGAACATCGGTAGCTGTGCAAGTACTAAAAAATCAATTGTTTCAGCATTTTGTTGAAGTTCAAGGTAAAATTGAAGCCGAAGAAAATGTAGCAGTAAGCTCTGAGATGCCTGGTGTTGTTACTAAAGTTTATGTAAAAGCGGGTGAAAGCGTAACTAAGGGACAGCCTTTAGCTGAGTTAAACAACAAAGCTATTGCGCAGCAAATTGTTGCCTTAAACACGCAATTGGATTTTGTGAAAACTGCTTTCGAAAAGCAAAAAGCATTGTGGGATAAAAAAATTGGAACAGAGATTCAATATCTTCAAGCTAAATCTCAAAAAGAAGCATTGGAAAGTCAGTTGGCTTCTCTTAAAGCACAAGGTCAAATGGCTGTTATTTCATCACCAATCAATGGTGTGGTAGATAACGTTACAGCTAAAGTGGGCCAAATGTCGGCGCCAGGTTATGCAGCGTTTACTGTAGTTAACCTTTCTTCTTTGAAAGTTAAAGGTGAAGTTCCAGAAAGTTATGCATCTAAGGTGAAAGCAGGAAGCGATGTGGTGTTGTTCTTTCCTGATATCAACAAAGAAGTTTTGGCAAAAGTGGCTTATTCTGCCAAAGTAATTAATGAGTTATCGAGAACTTTTTCTGTTGAAGTAAATCTTCCTGCCGATAACAACGAGTACAGTCCTAATATGATTGCCCTTTTAAAAGTAGTAGATTACAAATCGGATAGCGCTGTTGTGGTGCCTACAGATGTTGTGCAACGTGCTGAAACAACTTCATTTGTATTGGTTGCGGTGAAAGAAAAAGGAAGTAATGTTGTTAAAAAACGATTGGTTGAAGTGGGCAGTAGCTACAATGGCAATACCGAAATATTGAAAGGTCTGGTTGCCGGAGATGTAGTGATTACCAAAGGCTACCAAAATGTAAATGAAGGAGACGCTATTCAATTTTAGAAAGAAAATATAATTCTATTTTATGGAAAAGAAATTTAAAGAGTTCGGCCCCACGAGTTGGTCGATCGACAATAAAACTGCAATTTATTTGCTCACCGTTTTTATAACGTTGGCAGGTATTTTAGCTTACAATGCGCTACCAAAGGAGAAGTTTCCCGATATCGTGCTTCCGCAAATTTCGGTGGTAACTGTGTATCCAGGTGCTGCGCCTAAAAACGTAGAGAACTTGGTGACTAAACCTATCGAAAAGAAATTGAAAGGGATCACTGGGGTGAAAAAAATCACCAGTAACTCTGTTCAAGGTTTGTCTTTTATCATGGTAGAATTTAATTCCGACCAAGATGTTGCAAAAGCCAAGCAGGCCGTAAAAGATAAGGTTGATGAGGCTGAAGCTGATTTGCCTCCATCGCCTAACGAGATTGTAGCTCCGCCAAGAGTTGCAGAAATTGAGTTCTCTGAAATGCCCATCTTATTTGTGAATGTATCGGGCGACTACAATTTAGATCAATTAAAAAGATATGCCGATGATTTAAAAGATAAAATTGAAGGCTTGAAAGAAATCAAGAGAGTTGATTTAGTGGGTGCTCTTGATCGTGAAATTCAAATTGATGTTGATGTATATAAAATGGAGGCCGCTCAAATATCTTTTAATGATATTGAAATGGCGGTGGCTTACGAAAACAAAACCATTCCAGCAGGTAACATTTCGGTAAATGAAATGAGCCGTTCGGTAAGTGTTACAGGCGATTTCACTACCGTTGAAAAAATGAATAATTTGATTGTTACTTCTGGTCCGGGTAAATCGGTTTATTTAAGAGATATTGCCACAATAAAAGACGGACACAAAGAACAAGAAAGTTTTGGTCGTCATGATGGTAAGAATGTAATTACTTTGAATATCGTTAAAAGATCAGGTGAAAATTTAATTGAATCTTCTGATAAAATTCGTGAAATTGTTGATGAGCTTAAAGCCACCGAATTTCCCGAAAATTTAGTAGTTGAAATCACTGGTGACCAATCGGAAGAAACAAGAATCACTTTACATGATTTGATCAATACCATCATCATTGGTTTCATCTTGGTAACCATCATCTTGATGTTCTTTATGGGTGCTACCAACGCTATGTTTGTTGGTTTATCTGTGCCGCTTTCTATGTTCATCGCTTTCTTGGTTTTATCGGGAATTGGCTATTCAATGAATATGATAGTGTTGTTTGCCTTCTTGCTCGGTTTGGGTATTGTGGTGGATGATGCGATTGTGGTGGTAGAAAATACACATCGTATTTACGACAACGGCAAAATGCCTATTAAGCAAGCTGCTAAATATGCTGCTGGTGAGGTTTTCTTGCCTGTATTATCAGGTACAGCAACAACACTCGCTCCTTTCGTTCCGCTTGCTTTTTGGAGTGGTATGATGGGTGAGTTCATGAAGTATTTACCTATTACTTTAATCATCACTTTAACAGCATCTTTAATTGTTGCTTATATCATGAATCCTGTGTTTGCAGTAGATTTTATGAAACCTCACGAAGAAGTAGACCAAGCAAAGCGCAAAAAAAGAATTCGTTTGGTATCTGTATTCTTAATTGTATTTGCTGTTCTTTTTCACTTGGGTGATATGGGCTCTGGCTCACAAACACACGGTGCTAGAGGTATTGGAAATTTCATGATTTTGATGTTGTTGGTGTACTTATTCTACCAATTTGTATTGGAAAAAATGATTAAAAAATTCCAAGAAAAAACATGGCCTGCTATGCAAGATCGCTACGCGCGTTTCTTAGACAGAGTATTGAAGCGTCCGCGTCAGATATTATTTGGAACTATTGGTTTGCTTTTCATCTCTATCGTGGCTGTAGCTCTTCGTGCGCCAAAAGTAGAGTTCTTTCCAACGGCCGATCCTAACTTTATCTACGTTTATGTTAGTTTACCAGTTGGTACCGATGTTCAGTATACCGATTCTATTACTAAAGTGGTAGAGAAACGTGTAATGAAAGTAATGCAAAACGACACCGATTTAGTAGAATCAATCATGGCGAACGTGGCGGTGGGTGCTTCTGAAGATCAATTCGACGTTAGTTCTCAATCGCACAAAGGAAAAGTTGGTGTTGCCTTCGTTA
>Ga0102915_1000632_pt1 | contig 11061 bp, 8 predicted proteins | sample Colrivmet1561A02_FD_78199 | JGI IMG/M metagenome (GOLD analysis project Ga0102915, IMG submission 78199) | Estuarine microbial communities from the Columbia River estuary - metaG 1561A-02 | ecosystem: Environmental > Aquatic > Marine > Intertidal zone > Estuary | place: USA: Columbia River...
GCAAAATCGAGTAAGGCGAAAGTCACGCCGAAAAGAATTTTTTTATCATCGCTTTCATGAAGATAATTTACCAATTCTTTTTCGGGATGAAGATAGAATCCGCTCTTTGGATGTTTCGACAATTCAATGAGTTTTTGCACCATGTAAATCAGCGACGAATTTTTTCTTTCTAGGTAAGAAGGAAGGAGTCCGATAATACACGTACCTTCAATATTTCCATAAAATTCGTCAAAGCATTTTAAAAAGCTTTTTTCGTACAGTTTTATATCGTGCACAAAATGTTTGCTTGCGTTTTCAGAAGTAGTTCCGCTGCTTTGAAAAACCGTAGGATTTTGTGAGACTGTTGAAACAACTTTTTGAGTTTTAAAAAACTGAATGGGTAGAAAAGGAAAGTCACTTATCGATTGAACATTCTCTTCTTTGAAAGAGGGAAGATGTTCAATGAAATTTCTGTAAACTTCATTGTTTTTTCTTTGGTATTGAAACAGTTCGAGGCAACACGAAAAAAAATCTTCGTCTGTTTGTATAGAAAATATTGTATTTTCAAGCTTTGATAACATGATCAATCGATATTCAAATATAGCAGTACTTTTTGTGATTCTTCTTTTTGCACTGTCGTGCATCAAGAAAAAAGAATACGATAGTGTTCCTGCTATTAAGTTTGTTGATTTTCCCGTTTTTTATCATGTAGAGAATTCGAAAAATAAGGCCGATTCGGCTCATGTTATCTTGTCCTTTACCGATGGTGATGGTGATATTGGCAATACAAATGATGCAGTGATGTCGTTGTTTTTAGATTATTATGAAGATGAGGGCAGCGGATTTGTATTCAAAAATGTTACCTACAAAATTCACCTTCCTATTCTAGCCCCCGAAGGAAACAATATGGCTATTGAAGGTACCATTCAGCAGTTATTGAAGGCACCTTTCTACAATGAATTTTCTGTTTTCCCGTACAAGTTTAAAATGTATTTGGTTGATAGGGCGGGTAATAAAAGTAATGTGGTGGAGACAGGCAGTCTATCAAAGTGATATTCATTTCGCCCTGCGGAATTTCCTTATTTAACTAGTTTTGTGCAAATTTGAACCATGGCAAGAATTTTAACTGGGATACAAAGCACAGGAGTTCCTCATTTGGGGAATTTGTTGGGTGCTATTATTCCATTGGTGGAATCGTCGAAAGACCCTGCTAATGAGACTTTCGGATTCATTGCAGATTTACATTCTCTCACCACCATAAAAGATGCAGAGGTAAGAAGAGAAAATACTTACGCGGTGGCAGCAAGCTACTTGGCCTGCGGTTTCGACATCGATAAAAATGTTTTTTACCGTCAGAGTGATGTGCCTGAGGTTTGCGAATTGGCCTGGTATCTGCAATGTTTTATGTCGTTTAACCGCTTGCAGTTGGCGCATTCTTTTAAGGATAAATCAGAGAATGTAAGCGAGGTGAATGCCGGTTTGTTCGTTTATCCTATGCTGATGGCAGCCGACATTTTGTTGTTCGATGCGCAAGCAGTTCCAATAGGAAAAGATCAAAAGCAACATTTAGAATTCACTAGAGATATTGCCGATAAATTGAATTTTCATTACGGCGATTTATTTGTGGTACCTGAGGAACGCTTGAACGAAAAAACGATGTATGTTCCTGGCACCGATGGAAGAAAGATGAGCAAGTCGTATGGCAACGCTATTAATATCTTCTTGCCAGAAAAGCAATTGAGAAAGGTGGTGATGTCGGTGGTGACGGACAGTAAGGAATTGGAAGAAGCGAAAGATCCTGAAACGTGCAACGTAGTTAAGTTGTATGAACTAATAGCATCTGCTGAAAAGGTGGAAGTGATGAAGCAAAACTACCGCAAAGGCGGCTATGGTTACGGTCACGCGAAACAAGAATTGTTTGAAGAGTTGATGCGTCGTTTTGCAAAAGAACGCGAGATCTTCAATCACTATATGGAGAACAAAAATGAATTAGATAAACAGTTGCAAGTTGGGGCTGAGAAAGCAAAAGCTATTGCAGCTGTTACTTTAAAAAGAGTTAGAAAGGCTTTGGGATACTAACACCGTTCAATGTTCAATGTTCAATGTTTAACGTTAGCTAACATTGAACCTTAAACATTGAACATTGAACTAAAAATATATGTTAAGAACAAAAACCTGCGGAGAATTAAGAATTACAAACGTCGGACAAACCGTTACTTTGAGCGGCTGGGTGCAACGAACACGCGATAAAGGAGCGATGGTGTGGATTGATTTACGCGATCGTTATGGAATTACACAATTGATATTAGAGGAAGGCGTGAGCGATGCTGCTCACTTAGCATTAGCAAAAAGTTTGGGTCGCGAAGATGTTATTCAAGCCGAAGGTGTTGTAATAGAGAGAAGTTCTAAAAATCCCAATATTCCAACCGGAGAAATTGAATTGAAAATCACTTCTTTGAAAGTGATGAACAAAGCTAAAACGCCTCCTTTTACTATTGAAGATGATACCGATGGTGGTGATGAGTTGAGAATGAAATATCGTTATTTAGATATTAGAAGAAATCCGGTTAGAAGTGCTTTAGAGCTTCGTCATCGCTTATCTATAGAAATTAGAAAGTACATGGATGCTTTGAATTTCTTGGAAATTGAAACACCTTACTTGATTAAATCTACGCCAGAAGGTGCGCGCGATTTCGTTGTGCCATCACGTATGAATCCGGGTGAGTTTTACGCATTACCACAATCGCCTCAAACTTTTAAGCAGTTGTTAATGGTGGGCGGTATCGACAGATACTATCAAATTGTGAAATGCTTTAGGGATGAAGATTTACGCGCCGATCGTCAGCCTGAGTTTACTCAAATCGACTGCGAGATGGCCTTTGTGGAAAGAAAAGATATTCTCGATACTTTCGAAGGATTGATCAAACATTTGTTCAAAAAGGTTTTGAATGTTGAGTTGCCAGAGTTTCCTCATATGACTTACGCCGATGCGATGCAATTTTACGGTTGTGATAAACCCGATTTGCGTTTCGATATGAAATTCGTGGAGTTGAATGATATTGTTAAAGGTAAAGGCTTCCCAGTTTTTGATGCAGCTGAATTGGTAGTGGGTATCAATGCCGAACAAGCGGCTTCTTATACCAGAAAACAATTGGATGCTTTGACCGATTTCGTGAAAAAACCACAGGTTGGAGCTACAGGCTTGGTTTATTTAAGATACAATGAAGATGGTACTTTAAAATCTTCGGTAGATAAATTTTACCCAGAAGAAGAATTGAAAAAATGGGCTGCTGCCTTCAATGCTAAACCAGGCGATTTAATTTTGGTATTGGCTGGTGCAGCAGATAAAACAAGAAAAGCATTGAGTGAATTGAGATTGCATTTGGCTGATGAATTAGGATTGAGAGATCCTAAAGTATTTAAACCAATGTGGGTAATCGACTTCCCATTGTTGGAATACAATGAAGATGAAAAACGCTTCTTCGCTATGCACCATCCATTTACGTCGCCGCATGCTGATGACGTTCATTTGATGAGCACCGACCCTGGCAAAGCAAGAGCTAATGCGTACGATATGGTCATTAACGGTGTTGAGTTGGGTGGCGGTTCAGTGCGTATTCACGATAGAGATTTGCAAAAACAAATGTTTAGTATCCTTGGTTTTAGCGACGAAGAGGCACAAAATCAGTTTGGATTTTTAATGAACGCTTTCGAATATGGAGCGCCGCCTCACGCAGGATTGGCCTTTGGTTTCGATAGAATGTGTGCTATTTTCTCGGGTAAAGATTCTATTCGTGATTTCATCGCCTTCCCTAAGAACAATTCGGGAAGGGATGTAATGATAGATTCGCCTTCAATTATTGATGATAAACAGCTGAAGGAGTTGAGTTTAGAAATAAAAAAGCAGTAAATAAGTGTTTTTACTTACAAAAGTTTTAAAAGTGAAACCTTAAAGAATGTCTCTACGTTAAACGATGTGGCACCTACTTTAATTTAGGTAACCGGGAATGAAAAAAGTATTCTATATTATAGTGTTTATTGGGGTTTTTATAGGCTCTATTTGCGCGCAGAGCGTAAAAGATACTTTGAATTTTACCGATGCCAACGATATGAAGCAAGGGCATTGGATTTACTACAATCGCGATTTGCATTTACCCGATTTCAAAGACAATCAAAGAGTTGAAGAAGGGCATTATTTCAACGATCAAAAAAATGGGAAATGGATTCACTATTTCCCCAACGATAAACCAAAAGATGTAATTACCTATGTTGCTAACCGGCCGAACGGTTATGCCATTTTCTACTATGCCAATGGAAATAAAAGAGAAGAAGGGACCTGGAGAAATAACCGCTGGGTGGGTGATTACAAGTACTATCATGAAAATGGCAAATTGGCCAGTGAGTGGAAATACAATTCACAAGGTACGAGAACTGGCGTGCAAAAGTATTACCATGAGAATGGTAAACTGATGATTGAAGGAGAATGGATAGACGGTAAAGAAAATGGTGATGTCAAAGAGTATTACGATAACGGTGAGTTAAAATCAGAGAAAAATTACAACAATGGTTCGTTCGATGCGGCCAATACCAAAACATATGTTAGAAAAACTGCCCCAGCAGAGAGCGACAAGCCACAAGAAGAGAAAGTAGCCGCAGCTCCAGAAAAGGTAGTGGTTACCGAAGACAAGGCTACTTACAAAACGGGAGTTTTTGATGGCAACGGTATGTTTCAGCTTAAAGACAGAAATGGCCGAGTGATTCGTGAAGGTTTATTTGAAAATGGTTTCTTAAAGAACGGTAAAGTATTTCAATATTCTGCCGATGGTAGATTGTTTAAAACCACTATCTACAATGGAGGTAAGGTCACCAATGTGATCAATCATCAGTAATAGTAATCATTCTCCTTTCGCTAATCTCAATTAATTAGTATTTTCACCTTTCAATTTTATTTGTTGAATCATGCAAGGTGAAATTTCCATTTACAATACACTTTCTAAGAAAAAAGAAAAGTTTGAAGCGCTAACTCCTCCTTTTGTGGGTATGTATGTGTGCGGACCAACAGTGTACAACGATGTGCATATTGGCAACTGCAGAACCTTCATTTCATTTGATGTTATTTATCGCTATTTACTGCACCAAGGCTATAAAGTGCGCTATGTGCGCAACATTACCGATGTGGGCCATTTAGAAAACGATGCCGATAATGGTGAAGATAAAATTGCCAAAAAGGCGAAGCTAGAGAATTTGGAACCTATGGAAATTGTACAAAAGTACACCAACGGATTTCATGATGTGATGAAGGCTTTCAACGTGTTGCCTCCTAGTATTGAACCAACTGCAACAGCGCATTTGGTAGAACAAATAGAAACCACACAGCAAATCATTGATAAGGGTTTTGCTTATGTATCTAATGGTTCGGTGTATTTCGATGTGGAGAAATTCGCAAAGTCCAACAGCTACGGAGAATTGTCGGGAAGAAAGATCGATGAATTGATTTCTGCAACGAGAGAGAATTTAGACGGACAAGACGATAAAAAATCATCGTTAGATTTTGCGTTGTGGAAGAAAGCATCACCCGAACATATTATGCAATGGAATTCGCCGTGGAGCAAAGGTTTTCCAGGATGGCATTTAGAATGTTCGGTGATGAGCACTAAATATTTAGGTGAGCAATTCGATATTCACGGTGGTGGAATGGATTTAAAATTTCCGCACCACGAATGTGAAGTTGCTCAAAATAAAGCAGCCAATGGAAAAGACCCTGTGAAATATTGGATGCATGCCAACATGCTAACTTTGAACGGCGAAAAGATGTCGAAGAGTACTGGTAAATTCTTTCTTCCAGCTCAATTGCTTAGTGGTGAAACTCAATTTCTAGAGAAAGCATTTTCACCCATGACGGTTCGTTTTTTCATGATGCAATGCCATTATAGAAGCACCTTAGATTTTTCTAATGATGCCTTGGTGGGTGCAGAAAAAGGATTTAAAAGAGTGTTGGCTGCTATCGACTTATTGAAAGATATTAAAGGTAGCTCAATTTCAACAGTTGATGTGAAGGATTTAGTAAATCGCGCTTATGATGCCATGAATGATGATTTCAATACACCAATGGTAGTCGCTGTTTTGTTCGACGCAGTAAAAGAAATAAATTTATTGAAGGTGGGAACCAAAACAGCAAGGGCCGAAGATATTCAATCCTTGAAAAAATTATTCAACGATTTCTTAGTGGAAATTATGGGTATTCAATCAGAGGAAAATACAAGCAGTAATGATATTTCTTCTTCGTTGATGCAGGTGATTTTAGATTTGCGAAAAGACGCAAAGGAGAATAAAAATTATGCGATGAGTGATAAAATTCGTGATGAATTGAAAGCGCTAAAAATTACTGTTAAAGACACTAAAGAAGGAGCTGAGTGGAGCTATGAAGGATGATTTTTTGAATGAATTAAGAGAAGAGATGAATACTCTTTTTTTTAAATCGGAAATTGAAAAAAGAAAAGAGGGCGGCAACGATTTCTTCAAGCACATGATGCTTTTGAAAGTTTTTAAAATTGCAATAATTATTGTCTTTACTTTTTACTCTTGCAGTCCCGATACCAAAGACGTGCCACCCGCTGAAGAGGCTGCACGCCCAGCCCTAAATATTCCCGATTTCAATGCCGATAGTGCTTTTTCATTTGTGAAAAAACAAGTCGATTTCGGGCCGCGCATCCCCAATTCAAAAGCACACGATGATTGCGCAAAGTATTTGGTGAAGCAATTTGAAAGCTATGGTTTAACTGTGCATCAGCAAAAAGGAGTGGTGAAGGGTTATGATGGAAAGTCTTTAAATTTCAATAATATTTCTGCGCAATATCAACCTGAAAATCCGCGTAGAGTAATGATTTCTGCGCATTGGGATTCTCGGCCGTGGGCCGATCACGATGATCAAGATACTTCTAAACCTATTGATGCTGCTAATGATGGGGCAAGTGGCATTGGTGTCATGTTAGAGTTGGCGAGAATTATTTCTAAGCAGAAATTGACTATCGGAGTAGATTTTGTTTGTTTCGATATGGAAGATTATGGTAAGCCATGGGTAGAAAATTCGTATTGTTTAGGGTCTCAATATTGGAGCAAAAATTTCCCCTTGAAAGTTAAGCCTAGTTATGGAGTTAATTTAGATATGGTGGGCGATCCAAACGCTTTGTTTACCTATGAGGGAGTGTCTGCAGAAAATGGTAAACTGGTGCTGGATAAGATTTGGAAAGCTGCGCATACTTTAGGCTATGGTTCCTATTTTTCTTACGATCAAACATCGCCTATTATTGATGATCACCTGTATGTAAATCAGTATGCTAAATTTCCTTGTATTGACATTATAGATAGAAGCAGTCCAGCTTTCTCTGCCACTTGGCATACCCACGATGATAACATCAAAAATATTTCTCCTAAAACTTTAAAGGCTGTTGGTCAATCGCTTTTATTTGTTTTTATGTACGAATAAAAAGCCCCCCAGGGGAAAGAACGTCTTCCTTGCATTTACTACTATTAGGGTAAGGGGGGCTCAGGGTTCGATTGAATGAATTTATATGTGCAGGCTAAATTTGTAATTACTATCGAATGGTCGGTTTTTACAATAAATACTTTTATTTTGTAAAAATACGCTAGTCGGGTAGATGTACCAAACGCAAAATACTCGAAAAGCAACTTTCAAAAGCTAACTTAAAACTTATATCTGCCTTTTTCGTAGCGGCTTTTTTAGGCTTATAAATCCTTGTTAATCAAGGTTTATTTACTAATTTCTGCTGTTTTGAAAGTTGTCTTTTGAAGAATTGAAAGTGCTGTTTTGGTAGCTAAAATGAGTACCTTAACGTTGCGAAAGGAATAAATAATTTGAATTTTTATGAAAACGAGGTTTTTGCTTTTATTGTTTTTTGTTTGTGAGCTATCCATTGCTCAAGTTTTACTTGATCCTTGTTTGTATTCATTAGGTTGTCAGCATTCGGTGAGAAATGGAGTGGTGCACTCTAAATTATCTCTATTAACTACTAAGCAGAAATACAATCTTTTGGTTGGTGCTGGAGATACGGTAAGTGGTGAAATAGATACAACTTTTTCGGGCACTGTTAATTTGAAATTGATTAGCGGACCGGGCACTTTTGTTGGTTCGGCAAATCAATCATTTTCTAAGTACTGCTTTCTCGATCTTAAGTTTTTTACTGCAGGCTCATATGAGCTAGAAATTGAGATAGTTGGAGTGGGTAAAGATACTATTCCACTTGCTGTATCTGCTGATGATTTTACAGCTATGTGTGTTAACCATGCTAGTGGTTGCGTGAGTGGCGGTGGAGATAAGATTTTGCTGCAAGGACCCAATGTAATTATTGTTGATGTGATGTTTCCGTTTAATGTGTTGGTGGTAAATTCTACTTCGGGTAAGATAGATGTTACTTATGCCGGAGTTGTTACCTTAAAAAAGATTTCGGGTGCAGGTGATTTAGAAGGAAATCTTAGTTTATATGGTGAACAAAGAATTTCGTTTACTGATTTGTCTTTTAATAAAATTGGGATTTATGAAGTTGAAGTTGAAGTGCAGAATATTGGTAAGGATACTGTAACCATAGTTGCTGAGGCTAGCAATGGAGTGAAGGACTTGGATACTAAGAAATTCAAAATTTTTCCTAATCCTACTACTGGCATAGCAACTATTCAATTGAATGATAAAGCACTCTATATTTCTCGAATAAATGTGCTTAATATTTTAGGAGAGAAGGTGAGAAGTTTTGATGTTTATAAGGAAGCTAGTGGTTCCGATAATTTCAGTATTGACCTAACTTCTTTATCGGAAGGCACCTATTTTATTGATGTGATGAGTAGTGATAGGGCTTTCTATTCTACGGTAATTTTGGTGAAATAAAAATGAAAAGTCTGTACAAACTAATTCATAATTTGAGTCAGAGCGAAAAGCGTTATATCAAGCTTCGCCTCTCATCTTCTAAATATGATAGTGAACTTTCGCATTACTTTGATGCCTTTGCTAAGCAGAAATATTACGACATAGAGGAGCTTCAGAAAACATTCAATAAATCGTCGAAATTATTGCGCGCCAATTTTGGTAAATTGTACTCCACGATTTTAAAAAACTTACGTTTATTTCACACTAATTTCTCTCCCGAATATGTGTTGCAAGGAATGCTTTCTGATGTGCAACTTTTATTGAACAAAGGAATGGTAGATGAAGCCAAGAAATCGAATGAAAAATTAATTGTTCAAGCTCAAGAAAAAGAACTGTATTATATTTTGGTGAAGGCCTATTCTATGGAGTGGATGCTGCATCATGTATCGGGCACTTTAAATAACCAAACAGCAAATCATCTGCAAAAAAGTATGGATTATTTTACAGCCAAGCACATTGAAATAGAATTGCTAACAGGCTTGTATCGCAAGGCTTTGGTTATTTACAATGAGTATTTTTTCATTCAAAAAACCGAAGAAGCAAAAACACAAACTCTAGAAATTGTACAACATCAATTGCTGTCCGATTATCTCAAATTATCTACCGATCAGTCGAAGATGATTTATTGCGAAATAATGAGTATTCATTATGTTATTCATCAAAATATGGAGAAGCATCATGATGTTAGAAAATTGCAATTTGAAGTTATTTTCAACTCCAAAGTGTATGAAGATGATTATACCAATAAGGTTTTGGTGGCCGGACATTTATGTTCTTATTTCGTGTACAAAGGAGAGATCAAAAAACTTAAAAAATACTTCGATTTCTTTGTAAAACATTTTGCACTAGAGATAGAGAATAGCAGCGATGGAGTTTTTATTGAAAAGTATTACGATGTTTATTTTCAATGCAAATTTTATTTGGTGAAATGTATTGGTTCACATGAAGAATTAGATGTGCTGGCGATTGAAGTGCAGGAAGCCATAGATACTAAAATTCAGATGAATGATAAATTGGTTGGTAGAACGCTGTGGAGTTTGGCAGAAGCTTTTATTATGCATAATCAGCTCAAAAGAGCGTTAAAGGAAATCATCAATTTTCAAGATGTTTTTAAGAGTAATAAAAAGTCGAATTATTATTTAGAAAGTGAAATCGGACTAATGATCATTTATCATTTGTTGAACAAAGATGCTGAGTTCGATAGAAAAATTCGAAATGTGGATCGAAAAATTAAGGAAGGAGTATACGTGTTGGAGGGCGATCAAAACATCATGATGAAAGTTCTTATGAAAATAGAAAAGATGGATAGCAATCTAATTGATTTTGTTAAACAATCGCGGAAAAATATTGCCCGAAATAAAATGTATCTTACGATTTTGAATGCTTTAGCTGCAAATGTTAGCGCAGATGATAGTAGGAAGCAGTTGTTTAGAATTCCTCAAGTTAATTGAAGTAACTAATTGGTATTTTTTCAATGAGGGATATCCGGCGTTGATAGTTTTTGCTACATTTAGAGCACAATAATTATTAGCCCATGTCTTCAGAAAAAAAACTTTTCCTTATAGATGCTTTTGCCATCATTTTTCGCTCGTATTTTGCTTTTGGAAGCAATCAACGTTACAATTCAAAAGGTTTGAATACTTCGGTAATGTTGGGTTTCACCAATACCTTACTCGAAATTGTAAACAAAGAAAAACCTTCACATATTGCTATTTGTTTTGACCCACAAGGCAAAACTTTTCGTGAAGATATTTTTCCTGCTTACAAAGCACATCGAGATGAAACTCCCGAAGACATCAAGAAAGCAATTCCTTACATTTTTAAATTGGCTGAGGCTTTTAATATTAAATCGGTGGTGGTTCCAAATTACGAAGCTGATGATGTAATTGGTACTTTGGCAAAACGCGCTGAGAAGGAAGGGTTCACTACTTATATGATGACTCCCGACAAAGATTTTGCGCAGTTGGTAACCGATAATATTTTCTTGTATCGTCCGGCTAAAAGTGGTAACGCTGCTGAAGTGTGGGGCATCAAAGAAGTGTGCGCTAAATTCGAAGTTCAACGTGTAGAACAGGTAATTGATATTTTAGGTTTATGGGGCGATAGTGCCGATAATATTCCTGGTATTCCTGGTATTGGAGAGA
>Ga0102915_1000633_pt1 | contig 11049 bp, 8 predicted proteins | sample Colrivmet1561A02_FD_78199 | JGI IMG/M metagenome (GOLD analysis project Ga0102915, IMG submission 78199) | Estuarine microbial communities from the Columbia River estuary - metaG 1561A-02 | ecosystem: Environmental > Aquatic > Marine > Intertidal zone > Estuary | place: USA: Columbia River...
AATTTCAATGACCGATAAACCGTGCGCGTTTTGGGCTTTGCGAACTTTCTCGGGATTCATCTGATTGAAACCGCCGACATGCAACAAGCCGTCATCGGTGTACTCGTGATTGATAGCCAGCAAGCCGCGGTTCGAACTTTGCAAAGGATAAAATTCCAACCCATCATGGTGCATGCCCAATTGCACAGCCTGATCGTCAGCCGTGTTGCTGGCATCCATTTTGAATGTAGGCATACGATCTGCAATGCCAACTGGCTCACCCCATGGGGCCAATGGCATCGCTGTGTAGCCTTCTGGCACGACCAACTTATCGCCCATGCCGACTGGAATGGGTTTGAATCCAAGTTTATTTGGAGGTCCTGAAAGAGCTGCACACCCAGCCAAGGGTGCCATGACCGAGGAAAAAGAAACAACTGCGCCGCTTTTTAGAAATGTCCTTCTTGAAGTTTCAATCACCTCATGAATGCTGCGATTTGAAGATCGGTTACTGTCTTCCATCTCGCTAAAGTCTTTGGCCATGATGCATTAAGTTGAAGTAAATAATCCTAACCTTAACATTTGAAGAGGTACTTTAGATCAACTACTAGGGTTTGTATCAATGCGTGCACTCCGCATCATGATGAGTTTGAACAAAATCTTGTAAATATCATGAGCCGAACTTTTACCCGTAACTGGTTCGAGCCCCGCGCCTGCTTGAAATTTCCTCGTGCTAAGTGACTGTTCTTTCGCTGACTCCAATTGATCCCACATCCTCAAAGACCCAAAAAATTTTTCCAAAGTTCCGAGAATCTAAGCATGGATTTTAGTTGTCAAAATTCGCTTTGCTCAATCAATCTGAGAAGATCTTGGATCAGTTATCAACGCAATTTGGTAACTAACAGCCTTAAACCCTAATTTGCTGTAAATCCTGTCTGCTATGGAATCGGGTTCGCTGACAATAATTAGTTCCTGAACTTGACCCTGCGTTAAAAAATTTTGCGCAAGCATTCCTCAGACGCAAAAACCTACCACGTACCGTAATAAATTCCATGATCTTTGGCTTTATCGGTTCTATTGGCGACCTCTTGGTCCGATAAAGTAACCCGAGCGTTAACGTCCTTCATCCATGTCATCAGTTCATTTTTCAATGAACTGCACATATGAGCATGGCCAGGATCTTTACCAAGATCAAAAAACTCTTCTGGATCCTCTTTCAGATTAAAGAGCTGCGGCCTAAATCCTTGCCATTCAATGTATTTCCAATGCTGACTTCGCAACATCCAACCACTGCATTCATTGGGTTGCCGATTCAATGTAAGCCTGGCTTTTCTAAATGAATAATCAATTTGAGAGATGACGAAGTCACGCTTTTTTGATTTTTCAGATTTAAATAGATACGGCAACAAACTGTATCCTTGTAGAGGCTTATCTGCGCTTGATATCCCTAAGGCTTCAAGAATTGTTGGCACAATGTCGATGGCTTCAACCAGTTCATCGACTGTAAAACCTCTCATCGCATTAGCTTGTGGACGTGGATCAAAAATCATCAGAGGCACCTTGACGACTTGATCATAAAAAAGATCTTTTTCACCTAAGAAATGATCCCCACCCAAATCACCATGATCTGATGTGAAAATAATCAACGTATGGGATATTTCCCCGCTGTCCTCAAGTTGTTTTAAAACGCGTCCAAATTCACTGTCGACTTGGTCAATTAACCCCATATAGACAGGTCTTACTTGATGAACAGTTTCTTCTTTAGCAAAAGTCAATGACTCCTCTTGCTTTAAGTAAGCCGAATACACAGGATGCGGGTCGATCAACTCTTGGGGATTTCTTGAGACAGGCTGAATATCCTTCGCTGAGTATTTATTGTGATACGGAGCAGGCGCCATGTAAGGCCAGTGCGGCTTCACATACGAAAGATGCAAGGTCCAATTTTGACCCGCCTTCTCTTTTAAATAATCGATTGCCTTATCTGTGACATATGCAGTTTCAGAGTGCTCTGCTGCGACCAATGAAGGAAGGTGAACGTTTCTCAAAAACCAGCCACTCACTTTTTCACCCGTGGGGGATTGAGCAGAGACTACGTAATCATTCCAAGGATCTTCACTTTGGTAGCCTTTCCCCCGCAACCAGTTGGCATATCCACTTTCTAAACCTGGCTTTCCATGACCATCAATTCTATCTATTTCATTGAACCCACCACTTGCAAGATGCTTCCATAAACTTGTCTGTGATTTAACGCCCATACGCTCTATGCCAGCCAGATCGGGAATGACGTGTGACTTGCCAATGAGGTCCAAACTTCTTGACTCTTTAAGCAAATAATCACCCAAAGTTAACTGTCCTACTGGCAACGGGACGCGATTCCAAGTTACGCCGTGAGAGATGACATACCGTCCCGTATAAGTCGACATTCTTGAAGGGCCGCAAACACCCGACTGAACAAATGCGTTGGTGAACCGAGTGCATTGCTTAGAAAATCGATCTAGATTTGGCGTTTTAATCGTTGTATGGCCCGAGCAGCCCAAGTGATCGAAACGCAACTGATCGCACATGACAAACAGTACATTGCGCAAAGGGGCCATCGTTAATGATCTTCCCAATACACATGCTTTGTGCTCATGAAGTCATCCAAACCTTGGAGTCCATGAAGTCGACCATATCCACTTTCTCGATAGCCTCCAGTTTCAGCTTCAGCAAACAATCGGTTGTGGCAATTAAGCCAAACGGTGCCTGACTTCAATTTTGATGCAAGCTTGCGCGCGTGCTCGCGGTTTTCTCCCCAAACACTGGCCGCTAAGCCAAAGCGCGTAGCGTTAGCGCGTTCGATAGCTTCATCCGATGAATTGAATCTTTCAATGACAATGAAGGGTCCAAAGATTTCATCTTGAACAAAAGATGAATTTAAATCTTCAATTTCTACAAGTGTCGGCGTGACAAATGCACCTTTGGACAACACGCCTGAAGGCACTCTGCCTTCAAGATGAACTTTGCCTTGGGTTTTGGCTGAATTAATTAGTCTTGCAATTCGATCGCGATTTGCAATGTCAATTAAAGGTCCCATTTGCGAGTTCAGATCTGCGCCTGGTCCAAGCTTGATGGCTGAAAGTGCAGAAACAAGTCGTTGGCTCACTTCGTCAAAGCGAGTGTTGTCGATCAAAATACGGGCAATGGCAGTGCATTGTTGGCCTGCCATAGGCAAGGCACCCGCTACCAATTGATTGACAGCAGCATCAACTTTCACATCTGACAAAACAATTGCAGGCGCTTTTCCACCAAGTTCAAGTGAAAGTCTTTTCAAAGTACCGGAAGAACTCGCTGCAATTTTTTTTCCAGTTTGCGAAGATCCCGTAAAACTAATGACATCAATGAGAGGATGCTCACACATGCGCTTGCTAATATCAGAGCCATCCTCTACAAATGAACAAACGATGTCCTGAGGTAAGCTGCTGATGTCCGTCAGGCACTCAAGTACCATTTGGTGAACCAAAGAAGTTTGATGCGCCACCTTCAGGACGGCCGTACAACCTGCAGCAAGAGCAGGTGCCAAAGAACGAATTAAAAGTGTGACTGGAGCGTTCCAAGGCACAATAATGCCAACCACGCCAGCGCCTTCTCTAGCGATCATGGAATAACATCCACTATCTATTTCAGCCACACGCCCCCATAGATTTCTAGCTAATCCGGCGTAATACTTCAGCTCTGAAATTGCGGCCCCAATCTCTCCCCTCGCCTCTTTGATTAACTTGCCATTTAATTGAACCAATACAGGTTCAATTTCTCGCGAGCGGGCTTGCAACAGTTCTGCAAATTCGTAGAGGATTTCTGCACGCAATCTTGGTTGATGCGGCCAAGTACCGCAGTCAAATGCGTGTCGAGCAGCACTGACACCTGTTTCAAATTCGGCAGTCGTTGCACAACTGTATTCTGCGACGGGTTGCCAAGTAGCTGGGTCATGTGAGATGCCAATATTGCCACTTCCGTTTTGCCATTGATGACTGAAGTAATTTTTTGCGCGGTGATTCATTGAAATTCTTAAACAAAAATTGCGCCGCCTTCAACGCAAAGAGTTTGACCTGTCATAAAGGATGCATCGTCACTTGCCAGAAAACTGACTGTGCCAACTAAATCGGAAGGTGTTGCGTCTCGCTGAATGGCTCGCGATTTTCTTGATAACTCTCTAAACTGTTCTACGTGCGAAGAATTTTTAAGAATTTGATCAGACAGGGTAAGTCCTGGCGCAAGTGCATTAGATGTAATGTTCCATGCGCCTAATTCCTTTGCCAATACTCGCGTTAATGTAATCACGGCACCTTTGCTGGTCACGTAATGCGCCATATTTGCAACTCCCTTGAGTGCAGAAGTGGATGCAACATTGATGATGCGTCCCCATTGCTTTTGCTTCATTTGTGCTGAAAAATGTTTGGCACATAAAAATGGACCAAGCGTATTAACCGTCATGACTTTCATCCACTCATTGGAATCAATTTCGTCAAATGGCTTGTTGACCAAGCTTGAAAACAATGCTGCGTTGTTGATCAATATATCTACGCCCCCATAAACATGACTGACTTCGGCAACTGCAGCAATGACAGAATCTTCTTGTGAAACATCTAATTGAACGCCTGTAGCACTGAAGCTGGATGCTTGTAATGTTTTGGCAGCATCTGCAGCGCCTCTAATGTCACCAATCACGATGTTGGCGCCATCTTGTGCAAGCCGTTTAGCAAAAGCGAATCCTAGTCCCGTTGCACCGCCAGTCACGAGTGCTGTTTTTCCCTTTAATTTCATAAAGTGCGATCAAATAGTGTGCGCAAGACCTACAGCAGTTACCCTGAAGTCTGGGCTTTTGTTGTTGGGATCAATCTGAATTCAGTAGCGAATCCATCATTTAACTGGCACTGGGTACAGAGAAGGCACTCGATAAACACCGAAAACCTCCATCTGAACTAAATCATGCGGTGGAATAACTTCAATATCAAACACGGGGCGTTGAGGATCGCTGATCCTAAACTCTCTGATGCGAGGTGATGACGGTATGTCGTCGGCATAAACTTTTGTTCGATCCCGCTGATCCCAAGTTTCAATTTTCAGACCTGGGTAGCAAAGAGAAAAGGCCACCAGCACGTTCCCAGTCTTGGGCAACACATGAGCGTCTCCCATTGCAAATGAGTTACAAGATACGTCTCCAGTCATTGGCGTTGCAAATGTAACTTTTGCCGTCATTGCCTTGTCGTCAATGTCATAAACGATTGCGTTGCTAAATGACTCGCTCGCAGGTTTAGAGGTCTCACCCGTAAATGGGATGGCTTGATGAACATTGTTGTTAAAAAGAACAACGTTGCCATCTGGCGTTACACGAGGATTATGTTGATGACTTGGGTATTGAAAATTCGAACCAATGGGTTTAAGAATTTTTTTCTGCAATTCTGCCGACCATCCCACGTTGCGCGAAAGAATCCATTTGATCTCTTTGGTTTTACGATCAATTTTGATGACTGCATCTAAATTTCTAAATGAAGCAATTACTGAATCATCCCGCTTGTCATAGTGCACACCATTTCCGTGTGACCAATCAAGCGCTTTGGGAAATCCGCGTATCGGCCAATAAGACCAAAATGTATCGAAACCAATCTTGAACGGATCCAAGTAATCAAACGTATTCCAGCGCCAAACCACTTCCCCCTTGGGCGTAAATTCAATGATTTGGTCACCCATCACAATTTGAGTTGCGCGTGGCGCATTTTTATCATGCTCGCTGGTGTAATAATTTTCAATTGTTTTAGGAAAAGCCTCCATGGATAAGAAGTTTCCGTTAGGTAATTCTTCTGGCTGGTGGTGCAATGTCACTGCATCAACTGGAATAGAGCCTGGTGGCATTGGGCGGGGTCCTTTGGCTGCACCCCATCTACGCACTTCATTGCCCAACACGTCAATTTCAACAGGACTGAATTGCGCCGTATGAAAAAAGATATTGCCATTTGCAAGTGAAGCCACACCTGAGATACGGCTGTCAGAGTTGTAATACCAGACTACTTCACCAGTCTCATTCAATCCGACAATTGCAGACCATCCCGTTGTAAAAGAGCGCTGCTTTGCAGTCATAAGCTCAGAGCGCCCTAAAGCGCGTCTGCGAACGGTCATTAAGGTGATGCCAGGCTCTTGAAGTCCTGGCTCAACTTTGTGTACTTTGAGCTGTGGAAAATCTAAAAGATTGTTAGGTAATTCTGGGGTCTTATAAGAAAGATTTTGAGAATGCGACAAAGATTTTTGAGCAGCATCTTTCACCGTGATTCGAAAGGTATGAGATCTGTTGGCACGCATTCCAACAATTGGTAACTTAAGCGCTTTACCACTCGCCATAGGAAAATCAATTTTCCAACTTTTGACGCCATCATTGACTTCAACCAAAGTGCTCACTGGAACATCCGTTTCAAATGACAGAACTGCAGCCAGTGGTACACGATCATTTGGATTTTTTGAAATTTCAGGCGCCTTCACAAATTGAACTGCACTGACTTGACCGATAGACACAAGCAAGCCGACACCTAGCAACCAATACTTACAAACAGATAGATTCAATACAGTCATACTCAAACTCCAAATTAAAAATAATCTTATTTAAATTGATTCATTATTTTTAGATCGTTTTTGAATCAACAAACTTAAAGCAAAAACCGAAATGCTTGCAATCAATGCAGGCAACATGGCGGTCGTAAAGATTTCGCTATTTGTCCACCCAGCTGCCAAAACAGCACCGCCAATTAGCGGGCTTGAGATGGAGCCTACTCGGCCAACACCCAACCCCCATCCAACACCCGTTGCACGAATTTCACTGGGATAAAAACCTGCAGCCAGTGCGCCCATGCAAAAAGATGCACCCACCACAGAAAATCCAGTTGCAAATGTCAATATTTGAGTGACCGTGGTGTTTTGGATATCCAGTGAAAGCATTCCAAGACACAATGCAGCCAACAAGTACGCAAAACTCAAGAGTTTTTCCAACTTGAAATGACTTGCCAGTCCAGCTACAACAATACCGCCCGTCAAAGCACCAAAGTCCCACAAAGAGAAAATTTGCAATGCAGTTTCGATGTCATATCCATTTCTGGTCAACAAAGTTGGGTACCAACTTTGAATGAAAAAAACCATTGCTTGTGTACAAATAAATAATGTCCAAAAAAGCAGTGTTGCGATTCCTAAATTTTTACCAAACAATGCACCGACACCAGGACGCAAACCCAAGCCTGAATCAATAAACGACAAACGTTCGGTCTGATCCTTTGGAAAGTCTGGCCGTAAGCGCAGGATGGTTGCAGATGCTTGTGGATCTCTTCTGCCGTTTGCAATTAAGAATGCTGGCGATTCTGGTAAAGCCTTAAAAACAAATAATGCAACCACCAGTGGCAATATGCCTCCGACCATAAAGACCGATTGCCAACCATAAAGAGGGACAATGACAGAGGCCAGCAAACTTCCTAGACCTCCCCCTACTGCTGCACCACTGTAGACAAGCACAATCATCAATGGTCGTCTTTTTGCTGGCATTAATTCACTTACCAACGCAATGATGTTGGGTATGGCACCACCCATGCCGATTCCAACTAGAAATCGCCAGAAAACAAGCTCATTCACATTGGTCGCAAACACTGTTCCAAGGCATGCCATTGCACCAAAACCGAACATTCCAGTTAAGGTGGCTCTTCGCCCCCAACGATCACCACATAGACCTGCTAAGAGTGAGCCGACGCCAACGCCCATGAGTGATGCTGAAAGAGCCCATCTAAATGAGGATGGCTCTATTGCCCAAGCTTCAGCTATGGCAGGGACAGCAAGCCCCATTGCAGAAAGATCATAACCATCAAGCATCATCATGATTGCACCGAATGCAACCACTTGAAAATGATAGTTACCTAGTTTTGCCTCGTCGATGACCTTAGAAACACTGATCACTGAGCTCATTCTCTTCCTTAGCTTTTAGCTCATTAAGATCAGAATGTGTGTACAAGTCCTAAAGCACGAGCGCTAGGGTCCGAACCGTTGATGGTTGGGCGAATGCGACCTGAGTAAGCCGCCGGAATAAGACTGACCCTGGAAGCTGCATTGTTATCAACCCACGCATAATTTGCGTACACATAGGTGCGCTTAGACAGATTGTGTCTAAGGTATGCAGCCACTGTTTTGGACGATGGCGTAGGCAAGCCAGTGCGCACCAAGTCGCCATCTGTTTGACCCACTTGCAAGCCCAATGTATCTGCAGATGTGAGCTTGATCGCAACACCCAGCCAGGAAGACTTTGTGTTGTTACTGATCACGGCTGCTTCACGACTTGCTGATGGTGATACTTGATGAATTCGGTACATGCCCGCATTGACCGCGAATTGACCGAAGTCATACTTGGCACCAATGCCTGATTCAGAGGCGTTGTCTAGTGTTGTGTTTGTGCCAGTTGCGATACGTTGGCGGTCAGTTTGGTAAGCGCCATTGATGGTCAGACCCGCGTTGTTGTATTGAAGTCCAACACCCTTGAAGCGCCCCTCATCCATAGGCGCAGCATTATTCTCCAAGCCGATACCATAAGCAGCACGGACAATGAAGCCATTCATCGATGGCGATGTGTAGAAAATACCGTTGCTGGTTCTACCGATCAAGTTTTGGCTAATGCTGCCAGAATTTCCGTAGTAACCTGCAGCCGCAAAATCTGTCTGAACCAGCATCGGTGTTAATGGCGTCACCGTACGACCGAGCGCAAGTTGGCCCCATTGTTTGCTGTTCAAGCCCACGATAGAGGTACGGCCAAAATTGCCATTGGCGCCAGGGAGTAAGTTGCCGTTATCAGCCTGAACGCCCATATCGAGGCGGAACAAAGCAGTCAGTCCACCACCCATATCTTCTTCACCAGCAAAAACAATTCGGCTAGAAGTTACCGTGCCTGAATTCAACAATGTTTTGCGGCCACCTGGGTCACCGGTGTTTACCGACTCATAGCTCACATCCATCGCACCAGAGATGCTGACTGACTGGGCTTGAACCAAAGCGCTGGTAGTGGCAAGAGCCATGAAGCAGCTCAGACGTGTGTAAGAAACGAGTTTTTTGTGCATGGTAGCCCCCTTCAGATGAAGATCAAAAGATCTTTGTTGTTGATATATTATTAATCTAGTTACTTTATTAGAAACTGTCAATAGGATTTACGTCAGGATGTCGGATTATTTCAACACCCCACTTGAACATCAATTTAAGAAAATTCACGACTCAAAAGTGCCAACGCCTTATCGATCCGAAGCAGTCCAATATCGAGGTCTTCTTGTGTCATGCCGGCGGACACGAAATACCGATCGCCTCTACCCGCATAGACGCCTTGCTCAATGAGAAGTGCTCTAAATCGTTTGGATTTGGCAGGGTCAGCATGTGCAGCCAAATCAGCTTGTGACCAAGCAATTTCTAAATCTGCAAAGTGAACACAAAAAACGCCTCTAACCCCTTGAACTAAAACTTTTTGTTGATGTTTCTTGGCAAGCAGACGGAACTCAGACATGAATTGCCTTTGCATTGCATCAATTCTTTGATAGGCCGCATTACCATCTTTCGCAAGCATGTGCATTGTTGCAAGCCCCGCCGACATACTGAGTGGCGCAGCATTGAAGGTACCCGCACCCACCACTCGATTGGTCCGCAACAACTCAAATATTTCGGCCTTGCCCGCAACAGCGGCAAGCGGCATTCCACCAGCGATCGCTTTGCCAAAAGTAGCCAAATCGGGGACAACCTTGTAATGCTCTTGAGCACCACCAAGTCCCATGCGAAATCCAGTAATGACCTCATCCATGCAAAAAACCACGTTGTGTTTTGTACAAAGCTCACGAACTTGCTGTAAGTAACCTGGCTTTGGTATGCAGCACCCACCATTGGTCATCACACCTTCCATCAAGACAAGGGCAATCTGATCTTCGTATTTTTCCAATACCTTGCGCAAAACATCAATGTCATTCCAAGGCAACTTAAACGACTCTTGATAGGCAGTCATTGAACGGCCTTCCGTGTGCATCGGATCTGCTAAATTCTCTGTCGCATGGGGTGGTGCGTCAGACGATTCTTGACGCTTGCCACCTAAGACGTTATCAATCCAACCGTGATAATGACCATCGAAGCGTATAAATAAATGCTTACCTGTATGAGCACGCGCAAGACGAATAGCCATCTGAACAGCTTCAGAACCTGTGGTTACAAATCGAACCTTTTCTGCACAAGGCACATACTCCACAATTTTCTGTGCCAATAAAATCTCATTTTCAGTCTGATGCATGCCAGACGCTGTAATGAGCAATTTGTCGATTTGTTGATGTAGCGCTGCCGTGTATTCACTGTTGTTGTGACCCCAAATACCAGGTCCCATTCCGATCGCGAAATCGACCAGCTCCCTACCATCAACATCCCAAACCCTCTGCCCTTGACCTCTTTCTAAAAAAACTGGAGGCTCATCTGCGGCTCTTAAATTGCTTTGTCGACCAGACAATACTTGAGAAGCTAGTTGAGCTAATTGGTCTGTCTTGACATTAGAATTTAATTTGTCACTGTCAATCATCTTATTCATTCTTAATTTCCAATTAGTTCTAGAGTTAAGCCATCTTCACTTCGGATGTAGACGGCTCTTTTGCCTTTGTCAGGGCCGCCCAACATTTCAATGACGCCGCCAATCTGCTTAAAGCCAAAGGCTTTAGCATTTTTTGATATTTCGTCTACGCTATCGACATTAACCGCCAAATGTGAAAATCCTCTATCGCATGGTCTGGGCAAAAAAGTTCCCTTTTCACGTGGCAATAGGTATTCAACAAACTCAACGGTCACGTTACCCAACTGCATAAATGCAAACTCAACTTGAGCATCTGCAACGCCAGTCAAAACTGGAATACCCTTTGGGTTTGCAGCCACCGAACGACTGATGAGTTTTGCACTCAAACAAATGGAAAACATGCCAATGGCTTGATCAAGCGAATCAACTGTAAAGCTCACATGATTGACGACACTGAATGTCATGTTTAACTTGTTTCGATCTGACACACGACA
>Ga0102915_1000636_pt1 | contig 11029 bp, 12 predicted proteins | sample Colrivmet1561A02_FD_78199 | JGI IMG/M metagenome (GOLD analysis project Ga0102915, IMG submission 78199) | Estuarine microbial communities from the Columbia River estuary - metaG 1561A-02 | ecosystem: Environmental > Aquatic > Marine > Intertidal zone > Estuary | place: USA: Columbia River...
ATCCACATATTTACATGCAGCAACAACAGGCTGAGTGTAACTCTTGCCAAAAAAAACAATCTTAGCTTGAGGAAAACATTTTTTTAAATATCCCGCCATAGGCAGCGTGAGTATCACATCTCCAATACTATCTGTTCGGCTAATAATTATTTTCTGGTAACTCATCTTCTCTAAAATAATAAAATTCATTTAGGTTTGTAGAAAAAAATCATGGCATTAGTATTCGCCACCAACAATCAAAACAAACTAAAGGAAGTCAAAAGTAAGCTAAAAGCTGAAATTCTTGGCTTAGCCGACATTCATTGCAACGAAGATATTGATGAAACAGGCAAAACCTTTGAAGAAAACGCATTCATAAAAGCCAAGTATGTGTTAGATAAGTACGGTTACGACTGCTTTGCAGATGATTCGGGCTTAGAGGTAGAAGCACTAAATGGTGCTCCTGGCGTATATTCTGCTCGTTACGCTGGCGAGCATGGCAATGCAGAAGCAAACATGAACAAACTCTTGGAAAATCTTAAAGGAATTGACAATAGAAAAGCGCGCTTTGTAACTGTTATTTGTTTGATCAACAAGGAGAACACACTTTACTTCAGAGGCGAGATCAACGGCACTATCATTAATGAAAAAAGAGGTGATGACGGATTTGGTTACGACCCTATTTTTGTTCCCGATGGCTTTAACCGTACTTTCGCAGAGATGACTTTAGAGGAAAAAAACAAGATGAGTCATAGGGCTTTAGCACTTGAGAAAATGACACAGCACCTGCGCGCTACTATGTCATAAAAAAAATAAAACCTTAGTTTTCACTAAGGTTTTGTTTTTTCGGGCGACGTATGGGACTCGAACCCATGACCCCTGGTACCACAAACCAGTGCTCTAACCAGCTGAGCTAACATCGCCGTATGGCCGCAAAGGTAATTAAATTCTTAATTGATGCAAATATGTTGTAAAACTTTAAACATATTGATGCGATTCATAACTCTTACCGCCTTAATTTCCTACCTTTAAAGCTACATGGAAAAACAACGTTTAGATATTAGCGGAATGGATTGCACCAATTGCGCGCTTACCATTAAAAAAGTAATGGAGAAGCAGGGTGCTACTGATGTTTCGGTAAATTTCACCACCGGCGAAGCGGCCTTTGTTTTCGAAAATGATATTCAAAAAATAGTTAGTTCGGTAAGCGATTTGGGTTATGGAGTTAAAATCGCCGAAAAAGAAAAAATTCATCACGATCAGGAACATGTGGATGAGAAAGGATTTTTTCGCATTCAAAATATCTTGATTATTTGCGCCATTTTCACCTTCCCTCTCCTACTTCATATGTTTGTGAACGAAGATTCGATTTTAAACAATCCGGTTTTACAACTGATACTAAGCACTCCAGTTTACATTATTGGTTGTTTTCATTTTGGCAAAAGTGCTTGGGGTTCTATTAAAGTGATGATGCCCAACATGGATGTGTTGATTTTTATTGGTGCTACTGCCGCCTATTTTTATAGCATTGCGGGAGCATTTTTTCTACACCCCGACCATGCGCATCATTACTTATATTTTGAAACTGCTGCATCTATTATCACTTTGGTTTTAACAGGCAACTGGATTGAACACCTTTCTGTGCAGCGCACCACCAGCGCCATTGGCGAGCTAAGTAAACTACAAAAAACAAAAGCCAAATTGTATTCGCGCTTTAGCGAAGCTGGGTATTTAGAAGTTGATATAAAAGATGTTCAGATAAACGACACCGTAATGGTAAGCGAAGGAGAACAAATTCCTGTTGATGGCATTGTGAGCGAAGGAGAATGCTATGTTGATGAAGCCATGATTAGTGGAGAAAGTGTGCCTGTTTTAAAAAAGAAAGGCGACCAGGTGATAGGCGGAACTTTATGCCGCGAAGGTAATTTTCGATTTGTGGTGAACCGAGTTGGAAAAGACACCACTCTTCAGCAAATCATTTCTTTAGTGAAAAGCGCTCAAGAAAATCAGCCCCACATTCAAAAAATTGGCGATAAAGTAAGCGCTATTTTTGTGCCTGTGGTTTTGGGCATTTCCTTGCTTACTTTCCTCATCACTTACTTTTTGGGATATGGCAGCGAAGTAGCGGTAATGAACAGTATTGCAGTGCTCGTAATATCTTGTCCCTGCGCCATGGGTTTAGCCACCCCCACTGCCGTTATGGTGGGTATAGGTGTTGCCGCCAAACAAGGTATTTTAATTAAAGGGGGAAATACCATTGAAATGCTTTCTAAAATTAAATGCATTGTTTTCGATAAAACAGGAACCTTAACCACAGGTGAATTTAAAATTGAAAACTTAGCTGTTTTTGGCTCCAACGATGAGATTTTGGTAAAAAATATTTTGTATTCTATCGAAAGTCAGTCAACACACCCCATCGCCAAATCTATTTGTAAAGAATTGAAAAATGGCGCTTCTTTTTTATCCCTTCAAAACGTTAAAGAGATAAGAGGTGTTGGTATCTCTGCAACATACAACAATAAAGAATACAAAATTGAAGCAGGAAGCAAAGCTGGCGAAATCGTTTTATTTGAAGATTCTGAGAAAATAGCCTCTCTTTCCATAAAAGACGATATTAAAAACGATGCGATAGAAACCATCACTTGGTTGAAAAAACAGGGCATCACTCCTATCCTACTTTCTGGCGACAAAAAAGAAAGTTGCGATAGTGTAGCCCAAAAAATTGGCATTGAAACGGTATACAGCGAACAAAAACCAGAAGACAAATTGCGCATTATAGAACAACTCAACGCTAAAAGTAAAACAGCTATGGTGGGCGACGGCATTAACGATGCACCTGCATTGGCCAAAGCCTTTATAGGTATTTCGTTGGGTGGAGCAAGTGATGTTGCCAAAAAATCGGCGCAAGTAATTTTGCTTAACAACAGCAGTTTAAAGCAAGTTCAGCAAGCCATAGCACTAGGAAAAATAACCTTGCGCACCATCAAACAGAATCTTTTTTGGGCCTTATTTTACAACGTTATAGCGATACCCATAGCGGCCGTTGGACTACTAATGCCTATGTTCGCGGCTATCGCCATGGCATTTTCTGATGTGTTTGTGATAGGAAATTCTTTACGCATCAAAACAAAAACACTAATTTAACCGCTCAATTGGCCGATCGTAAAAACATATTATTTTTAAGCAGCTGGTATCCGCATAAAGCCGATCCCACCTTGGGTATCTTTATTAAGCGTCATGCCGAGGCTGTGCATCTTAAGAATAACGTCGTTATTATTTACGTGAAAAGTGTTGAGCATCAAAACACACATTTCGATACCAACATCATTTCTGATAACGGGGTAACGGGTATCATGATTACCTACCATAAAAGTAAAAAAATGTGGGGCCTGTGTCATTTGATTAATTGGTCGAGATTTTACATTGGTCATCAACTGGGCTGGCGAGCTGTTAGTGTGATGGGATTTAAGCCAGATATGATGCATGTTAATGTAACTTACCCTGCTGGTATTATTGCTTGGATTTGGAGCAAGACCAGACGTTTGCCTTATGTAATTTCAGAACATTGGACCGGTTATTTGCCCGAAGACAATAGATATAAAGACAGTAGAATTCAGCAATTGTTATCGAAGTTCATTGTAGGTGGTGCCAAAGAAGTGGTTACTGTTTCTGGTGGTTTGAAAGAAGCCATGCGTAAACACGGCCTAAAGAATGAATACCGCATCATTCCAAATGTGGTAGACACCAATTTCTTTTACTACAATACCCCCATGGAAAATAGAAAACACTATTTTGTGGTGGTGGCCGATTTGTACGATAAACAAAAAAATATTTCGGGAACCATATTGGCTTTCCGACATTTAGTAGAAAGATTCCCGCAGGCAGAATTAATAATTATTGGCGCTGGTAGAGATGAGACGTCGCTAAAACAGCTGACTTTCGATTTACAAATAGACGACAATATTAAGTTTTTAGGTGTTCAAGCACCCGTTGAAGTGCGCAATTACATGCAGCAAGCTTTGGCCATTATTCTATTTAGCAATTTCGAAAATCAGCCCTGCGTTATCGCAGAATCATTTGCTTGTGGTACTCCGGTAATTGCTACCGATGTAGGCGGAATTAAAGAACATTTGTTAGACGCCCATGGTTTCTTAATTAACGCGAATGACGGCGAAGCATTGTTAAATGCTATGCAAAAAATTATTCGTCACAAAGCATTCGATCCACATCTTATTCGACAATATGCTATAGAGCATTTCAGCTCTAACGTTATAGGCTCAAAGTTGAACGATTTATACCAAAAGCATATATAAATTAATGCTCGGTAAACTACTAAATAAATACACTTCCGCTGCGCAAGAGAAATCCTTTAAGGGAAAATATCTTAAGAATTTAAGTTCAAGCTTTATATTAAATGTAGGTTCTATCATTCTAACGTACGCTACCAACCTAATACTCACCAATGTTACCAGCAAGTCGGAGTACGGAGCATATGTAGCCGTAAACAACTTAGCAGCGATGGTGGCTATGTTTGCACCAATGGGATTGCATGTTTTGGTGTTGCGCCAGTTTTCTGAATACAAAAACAATCAGCAATTTGGTTTCATCAAAGGAATGAATCATTTCAGTTCTATTTTCATCTTCATCTCCTCAACTGTTTTGGCTTTGGCCACTTATTTTATTTCGCAACACTTTGAAATTATTCATGGAATTGAAAATCAGTGGTATTTAATTGTTGGCTTGTGTTGCGTTCCTTTTATTGCTTTAATGACCTATCATCAAGCGGTAATGGGCTCCATTCAGCACACCGGGAAATCGCTGTTGGGCGAAAAAATAATTCGTCCGCTCTTACTCGCTATTGGCAGCTTTATCCTTTTTCAATTTGCTATTCCAACAGGTGGCGACTTAATCAATATCTATTTCATAGCCAGTGTTTTGGTTTTCTTCATCAACTGGCGATTGTTACAGCGCGGATTGAGATTCGAAATTACTGGCCATCACGCTAAAGAATATGATGGTGTGAATTGGCTTCGGCAGGGTTGGGTATTTGTTCCATTAAGTGTTTTATCTATCATCAATTCGAGGATAGATGTACAAATGATTGGTTTGTTGATGAACGAGAAAGATGCACTCGACAATATCGCTTTGTACAATGTGGCCAGCAAGGCAGCGCAAGGTGTATCCCTAGGATTAATCATAGCCAATTATGTTTTGGGTCCGTCGGCAGCCGAACTTTTCTACTCCAACCAAAAAGAAAGATTACAAAACATTGTTACCAAAACAGCGCGTTTGGTTTGCTTAATTTCATTGCCACTTATTCTACTTCTGGTACTTTTTGGCAAATGGATGTTGAGCTGGTATGGCGAAGGGTACGAAGACAGTTATGTAACGATGGTTATTTTGTTATGCGGACAATTCGTCAATGTTTTTGCAGGCTCTGTAGGATACCTTCTCATTGTTAGTAAAAACGAAAAATACTCTTTCATTGGAATGGGCGTTAGCGTGGTGATGAATATCCTGCTGAATATTTTGCTCATTAAAGATTATGGCATTGAAGGTGTTGCTATCGCTACAGCCGTTTCTATGGCCGCATGGAATTTAATTATGTTGTATTATCTTAGAAAAAAAACGGGGATTAATCCGCTGCCTGTGAATTGGTGATGTTAGATTTTTAAGCCTAGAATAGTGTCTTATATTTAATGCAAAATGCAACAGGATAAATGAATAATTACCGCCTTTCCCTCTTAATAGATGTCTGCATTTTATAGATTTGTAATAGCGATAGTACTAACATTGATTATATGTATCACAACAACATTACAAATGCCTAAGAAAGAAGATTTCAAATTACACTCGTCGTCTCTACGAATCCACACCCAACATATTCTCCTTCACCTTTTTATCCACCAATACAATCAACAACATCTCTATAAATAAACCACCAAAGAACCATTTCAAAGCGTTCACAAAGCTGAAAGCTGAACCTGGCTCAAAGCATAGCATCGTCTCTCTAAAGCCGATTATTTTCTGCACATCGTAATAGCGCTTAAATTTCTCATCTGATTGTACCTGCTGAATTTTAATATCGGCTTTGCGTGCAAATAAACTTTGCGCAAATACCGACTTAACATCCTTTTCAGCAGCAATCAAAGAATCAACACGCGACTGCTCTTCTTTTAACACCTCTTGCTCCTTTAAATAAAGAGTTTTCTTGGTGTCGAAATCGCGACGCTCAACTGGGTTGTTGGCAATGTAATTTAGATATGCTTTTTCTATAGATTGAACATAAATAGTATCATGAAAATCGGCAAACAATACAAACTCATAACGCACATCTTTTTCGGCAATAATCATGTTCACCTTAGAGTACATAGCTTTAATACTCTTCACTTGCTCTAAAGATAAATGAAGCAGAGTCGCCGCTTTTTGGTATTCCTTTAATGAAATACTTTTGCTAATAGGATCAATATATTCGGCCAAAGTAGTTTCTGAAACTACTGCCGTAGCGCCCATCAATCGAGCGTAATATTTATGTGACCCTGTTTGGTGCTGATACTCCTCGAGAGAAAACTTAACGACTAGCGTGAAAACAAGAAGAGCAAATAAAAACCAATACTTGATAAACAATAATTGAAGTATAGATTTTATCTGCTCCATTGGGCAAAGAAAGCTAATTTTTAGTTAGCAAAGATATCTGGAAATAAATATTTTTTCACCTAATGATCCTACTTTACAAACATATAATCTGTCCTAATAATTTTAAAATCATCTACCGTATTCAAGATTTCGATCTTAGAATAATTAGAATCTTTCATACCAGTTTAGATCCTGCGAAATTATTGGACATTGATTAATTAGAAAACCCTTCCTCAATACCAGTCCGTCCTCCTACGGAGCTCCTATTAAAATCCCCACACTTGCTGTTCTATATGATACTAAAGAGCTCTTCTTTTTGTTTATATATCTTCGCCACCCGGCCTTCTAATTACCTGCACTTTTTAACAAAAAAAATAGTCCTCATCTCTGAAGTCTTTAAAACAAATTAATTAGATTTTCGTATATTAGTGTTATGGATTTACAAGCAAGAAAAATACAGCTTATTCAGTTCCTTACTCTCACTTCGAGTGAAACTTTGATTGAGAAAATGGAAAAACTAATTCAAAAGGATAAAACTGATTTTTGGGAGGAACTTTCTCCTGAGTTACAGTCTGCTATTGAGAAAAGTATCGCACAAGCCAATAGCGGAAAACTTATCCCACATGAAGAGGTAATGAAGAAGTACAGCCAATGGGTGTAAAGAAAGTATTTTGGACACCAGATGCCGAACGTACTTTTGGCAACATCATTGATTTTATTTTGGTGAAATGGACTGGTAAGGAAGTCAAAAAGTTTACCGCAGCTACCACAAAAGTCATTAAACAAATGGCTAAGAATCCCGAAATGTTTGTGAGTTCTGAAAGCCAACAAATAAGAAAAGCGGTTATCACCAAACACAATTCTCTTTATTATCAAGTTAAGAAAGATTCTATTCACCTTCTTATCTTTTGGGATAACAGAAAAGACCCTGAGTATAATATTCACAAGTAGTTTCATCGTAACGGGTGAAATTGGTTAATCAACTTTCTCTGCTCCTCAACATCCCTACTGCGATACCTTTCTGCTGAACTTGGGTATCTCATTGAACCTGATAGAATTAGACAACGAAATCCACCCTAAATTGAAAACCCTTCCTCAATACCAGTCCGTCTGCCGCCGGAAGCTCCTCTCAATCCTTCCACATCAGCAATTCCATAAGATTCTAAAGCTCTTTTTTTTTGTTTATCTATCTTGGCCGCCCAATTTTTAAGATGATTTAAACTATTTCTTCTTAGGTCTTCCCACCTTTTTAAAGTTAAAATTCATTCCTGTTTTCTTTTCAATTTTCTTAACAAACTTATCATCACCTGCAGGCCGACCAGTTTTGGTGTTAGCTCGTATTCGCTTCACTATTTCTTCATCCATCTTTTCCTTTAGATACGCACGCCAATTATCTATCTCTAAATGTTTAGACACATCATTTAACACTATATCTCCCTTGCCTGTTAAGTGCTTTCTAGCGCTGCTCCATTTATAGGCATCAGGCCGACTAGAAACTCCTGCTCGCAAAGGATTCAATTCAACATAGCGCATGGCCTCATACAAATGATCGCTATCTAGTACGCACGAAAAAAATCTACCCTGAAACAAATGACCAGCTAAGCCCCGCTTTCTATTGAAATACTGACTGTATCTCATGTTCGTGTTGTTAAACACTTTCGCTAATCCATCTTCTGTACTTGGCTCAACAACAAAATGAACATGATTACTCATTAAACACCACGCATACAACTTCAGATTATATTTCTCCTTATACATCATGAAAAACTCCATGTACTTTTCTCGGTCGGCTTCTTCCTCAAAGATATCTTGGCGGTAATTACCTCGCTGCGTAACGTGATAAGGCGTATCTGAACAAACTACTCTCGCTATTCTTGGCATAGTATATTTTTTCTAAAGATAGAAAAATATTAAAACTGGGGCGCTGACCCTAATAATTTTTAAACCTTTTCTTTCTTTTCACGTCTATATGTTGTATATTTATTCATAAATTTGTTGCTATGGAACCTTTACAACACAGAATAGACATACTTTCTAATTGGTTAAAAACAGCAGGGAATGAATCTGTTATTACCCAGTTTGAACGCTTACAACAAGAGCTAAATAAGGTTGTGGGATATGAAGTGGATGGTTCTCCAATCACTACTGCTAAACTATTGGTTGACATTGCCACTGCTGAGCAACAAATAAGTGAAGGAAAGTTTACTTCTCACGATGATTTAGAAAAAGAATCTGAGAACTGGTAATGAATACATTCAAAATTAAGTGGTCGGAACTTGCCAAGTCCAACCTTAGAGATATCCACGATTATATTAAGTACAAGAAGCAATCTCCTCAGGTAGCATCCATTGTAAAAAAAGCTATTTTGGATGATGTTAAATCTCTTGAAACTCATCCTGAGAGATACCCACTTGAATTTTACATCAACGCTTTTACACACGAAAATTATAGATTCAAAACTGTTAAAGGTAGGTTCAAAATCATCTACCGTATTCAAGATTTCGATGTTAGAATAATTAGAATCTTTCATACCAGTTTAGATCCTGCGAAATTATTGGACATTGATTAATTAGAAAACCCTTCCTCAATACCAGTCCGTCTGCCGACGGAAGCTTCTCTCACTCTTTCCACTTCTGCCATTCTATAAGATTCCAAGCCGCATAAATATTTAAACCCAGTGAAGTATTGAACCTCAACAATACTGTGTCGTCTAGTTCCTTATTTTTGTTTACCTACCTTCGCCGCCCTAACTAAAAAAAACAATGAAACGAAGTAAACGCAGCTACGACACCAATATCATATACCTCGCTCTTTACGATAAAAAGGCATTGCAACAACTCAAGAAAATTATTCTTGCTTCTACCATCTCCACTTGGTTAAAAAATGGCAGCGCTCATTATTATGGAAAACAATTTGCGGGCTATAATCATTCAGCAGCATTAGAAGTCAGCAAGGAATTAGCACAATCTGAAAGATTAATTCAACTCGCCAAAGGAATGTGCCACCTATATTCGGGATACAAAGCCATCGTATCTAAGCTACCTAACCTCAAAAAAGTTTGCAGCGACAACAAGAAAATAATTGTAGATACTTTTCATGCTGCTGCGCTCTATTTACCGAAAAATAAAATATATAAAGCACTTGGAGTTTCCTACGATTTCATTCATTACAAAGAAGTAAAAAAATGTGCTGCATCAATACTCAATAAGTGCTTCAAAAAACATCCGCATCAATTGTCAAACATAGATGTGAAAACGATTCGAGAATATTGTTTGCATCCAATCTATAAGCATTGGCAAGGCATTTCTATTTATTGGCAGATGATGAAAGACAAAAAATTGTTTTGCTCGAAAACAACTTTTTATCGCTACGTTCATAAATTAGGAATTGTACTTTCCCGTAAAAGAAACAATTGGAAAAACTACGTCCCTATTGTCGCCAATAAGCCTTTTGAGATTTTACATATGGACGTTACGCCCATCGTTCTCAATAATCTTAAAGGCTATTTATATTTGATTGTAGACAACTTTTCAAGAAGTATTTTAGCACATGAATTCTCTAAAACCATCAAGAGCTTTACTTCAACCAAAAACCTCATTCAAGTTTGCAGGAAGCATAATTTATCGGTGAATCCTTATGTAACATTGATTACCGACGGAGGCTCTGAAAACAAAGGTTACGTTAACCGATTTGTAAATTTACCTTGCGTAAACATCATCAAAAAAATAGCGCAGAGTGACATCACTTCTTCCAATTCATTGATAGAGTCGGTGATTAAGCAACTGAAAAAATATCACATAAAAATTGACGCCAACGATGATTTTGATAAAGTCACCATCGCCATTGATATCGGTATCGAAGAATACGAAAACAAACCTTTAGATGTTCATCGAGGTTATTCCCCAACAGAAGCAAGATTACTCACACCCAGTTTTCAAAATAAAGAAACTTTCTTCTCCACTGAGGAAATTAAAACCATGCGTGAAAATCGCAGAAAAACCAATAAAATTAACGCTTGCGGAACTTGCAGATAGAAATTAGAGATAAAATTCACCGCCCACAAAAAAGAGAAATCAAAAAACTATTAAGCACTAGTATTTTTTCAATTTATGAATGAACTATTTCCTGTTTTAGCAACAGCAATGACTTTGCATTTTCTGTTTTACTCCGTTCGAATATTCGAACAGTTATTTGGAATTACTGGTGGTAGCGTGCAGTGTAACGTGATAAGGCGTATCTGAACAAACTACTCTAGCTATTCTTGGCATAGTATATTTTTTCTAAAGATAGAAAAATATTAAAACTGGGGCGCTGACCCTAATAATTTACATCTCACACGCGAGAGGCATATATTAACAGAACTGTTGATAAGAGGGATGCTTGTGGTTTTATCACCTATCAAAGAACGAGGGTC
>Ga0102915_1000646_pt1 | contig 10955 bp, 9 predicted proteins | sample Colrivmet1561A02_FD_78199 | JGI IMG/M metagenome (GOLD analysis project Ga0102915, IMG submission 78199) | Estuarine microbial communities from the Columbia River estuary - metaG 1561A-02 | ecosystem: Environmental > Aquatic > Marine > Intertidal zone > Estuary | place: USA: Columbia River...
CTTCTCCGTGAAGATTTTGATGACGATATCCCGCTTGGTGAGGTTGTTCGACATGGCCGTTTCGTAAGTGTTGATAGACAAAGGCATGGGAAAGCCCCTGAGGCAATACCGCACCCGAAAAAAACCTCACTCCAGGTTCTGGACCTGCTCGCGGATGCGCTCGATCTCGGTTTTGGCCTCCAAAACCGCCCGGGTCGTGGGGATTTCCGCGGCTTTGCTCCCGATCGTATTGACCTCCCGGAGGAGCTCCTGGACCAGGAAATCGAGTTTTCGACCGCCGTTGGGCTGGCCCAATTCGGCCTCGAACTGCGCCAAGTGGCTCCGGAGCCGGACGACCTCCTCGGTGATGTCGCAGCGCTCGGCGAAGAAAGCCAGTTCCTTGAGGACTCGTTCGTCGGACACATCCAGGGCGAGGCCGGCCTCCTTCAGCCGGCGGAGCAAGGCCTCGCGGTGACGGGCGACGGCGCCCCGCTCCGAGGATTCCATGGTCTGGACGAACCCGGCGAGCAAGGCGAGGCGGGCGTGCAGGTCGGCGGCCAAGGCGGCGCCCTCTCGGCCCCGCATCGCGACGAGTTGGTCGAGCGCGCGGGCGAACGCGGCCTGCACGAGGGGCTCGACCGACGCCAATTCCGGTAGCGAGCCGGCCTGGCCGCGGCGGGATTCGGCGAGCTTGAGCAGGAGCTCAAGCGAAGGCGGCGTCCACGGGGTGCCGAGGGCCTGGGCCAGCCGTTCCAGTTCCGTCAGTTGGAGCCGGGTGGCCTCGAGGTCCCAGATAGTGCCGGGTCCGCTGGCGGCGGCTTGCGTCACGCGGGCCGTGACCTTGCCGCGCTGCAGGCGCGAACGGATCCAACCGGTGGCGGCGGACTCGAGCGTGGGCCACGCGTCGGGGCCATGGACCGAGACCTGCAGGTTCTTCTGGTTGACGGTGGCGAGCTCGACGGCGAGGCGGGCTCCCGGGAGGTCGATCTCCGCGCGGCCGAACCCGGTCATCGAATGCGCGGCCATGCTCAGAGCTTGATCTCGGTGCCGAGGGCGCGGGCGGCGCTCCAGACATCCTTGTCGCCGCGGCCGGACAGGTTGATCAGGACGATTTCGTCGGGCTTGCCCTGGGCGGCCATCTTGCAGCCGTGCGCCACCGCGTGGCTCGACTCAAGGGCAGGGATGATACCCTCGGTGCGTGACAGCAGCTGGAAAGCCTCGAGGCAGTCCTCGTCGGTCGCGTAGGCGAAGTCGATGCGACCGCGCTCGCGGTAGTAGGCGTGCTCGGGACCGACAGCCGCATAGTCGAGACCGGCCGAGACGGAGTGCGTCCCCTCGATCTGGCCTTCGCCGTCCATCAGGATGTTGGTCATGCAGCCCTGCAGGACGCCCAGGCGGCCCCCGGCGAAACGGGCGGCGTGTTCGCCGCGCTTGATGCCGCGTCCCCCGGCCTCGACGCCGGTCAGGCGTACGCCGGGTTCATCTAGATACTCGAAGAAGGCGCCAATCGCGTTGGAGCCGCCGCCGACGCAGGCGACCACGTCGTCGGGGAGACGGCCTTCGGCGCGGAGCATCTGCTGCTTGGATTCGAGGGAGATGATGCGGTGGAAATCCCGGACCATCATCGGGTACGGGTGCGAGCCGTAGGCGGTGCCGAGGATGTAATGGGTTTCGCGGACGTTGGTGACCCAGTCGCGCATGGCCTCGTTGACGGCCTCCTTGAGGGTGCGCTGGCCGGCCTCGACGCCGCGGACCTCGGCGCCCATCAGACGCATCCGGTAGACGTTCAGGGCCTGGCGCTCCATGTCGGTCGCGCCCATGTAGATGACGCACTTCAGCCCGAAGCGCGCGCAGACCGCCGCGGTGGCGGTGCCGTGCTGGCCGGCGCCGGTCTCGGCGATGATGCGCTTCTTGCCCATGCGACGCGCCAGGAGCGCCTGGCCGATGACGTTGTTGATCTTGTGCGCCCCGGTGTGGAGCATGTCCTCGCGCTTGAGGTAGATGCGGGCGCCGCCGCAATGCTTGGTCAGGGATTCGGCGAAATAGAGCCCGGTCGGACGGCCGGCGTAGTCGCGCAGCATGTCGGCGTACTCCTGCTGGAACGCCGGGTCGCGGCGGGCCTCGTCGTAGGCCTTGGTCAGGTCCAGCAGCGGCGTCATCAGCGTCTCCGGGACGTAGAGACCGCCGAAACGGCCGAAGCGGCCCCGGGAGTCGGGCACCTGGAAGCGCGGTTCGTTGGTCGGGATGAGGCTGGAGGCCGACATGGTATTGAGCCGAGCATAAAGCGGGAACCTTCCGCAAGGGCAAGCGACAAGGGCTTTTGAGGCTTTCCTTGCCCCGGTGCGGCGGGAACCCTAAGGCTCGTCCATGCTTCGCCCGGCCTTGGTCCTCCCGTTGCTCGCCGCCCTGCCCGTCTTTGCCGCCGGCGAGGAACGCAGCCCGGCGGAGGTCCGGGCCGATTTCACGTATGGTCGGGCGGTCGTGACCGGCGTCGTGGAGGGCGTGACCGAGTACCTGCCGGTCAGCTCCACGGGCCACATGATCCTCAGCGACGGTTTGATCTGCAACGTGAACAAGGACCCGAACGTGACCGTCCAGGGGGTCGTCGACCGCAAAGGACGGGCCGTCTCGCTGGATCGGGTCGCCGACGACTACCTGGTGATTATCCAACTCGGCGCGATCCTCGCGGTCGTCGTGGCCTTCTTCGGTCGGCTGCGGGGTCTCCTACTCGGCGTTGTTCGCGGAGAGCGAGCCTCGCTGCGATTGGCGTTCGCCATGTTGGTCGCCTTCCTGCCCGCCGGCCTGCTCGGCTTCTTGTTCAAGGACGCGATCACCGCCCATCTCTTCTCGGTGGAAGTCGTCGCGGTGGCCTTGGTCGTCGGCGGGCTCGCCATCCTGATCGCCGAGAAGTTCCTGCCGGCACGAGCCGCCGAAGGCGATGAAGTCGCCGCGCTCGGCTGGCGCTCGGCGCTCACCGTCGGTCTATGCCAATGCTTCGCCCTGATCCCGGGCACCAGTCGTTCCCTGGCCACCATCCTCGGCGGACGCGTCGCCGGGCTTTCCCACGCCGCGGCGACCGAATTCTCCTTCTTGGTCGGCCTGCTCACCCTGTCGGCCGCTTCGGTCTACAAGGCATGGTCCCTCGGCCCCGCCCTCCCCCAGGTCTACCCGGCCGGGCCGGCGCTCGTCGGCCTGCTCATCGCAGCCGTGACCGCCTTCCTCTCGGTGCGGTGGCTCGTGGGCTTCGTGTCGCGTCGGGGTCTGGGCGTGTTCGCCTGGTACCGCATCGCCTTAGGCGGCGCGATCCTGGCGGTACTGGCGGTCCGGACGCTCCGTTGAGCCGGCTCAGGTGCCGAGCTCGAAGCCCTGCCGGTAGACGCGGCGGACGAAGGCGTTGGCCTTGGCGTCGTTGGTCACCTGCATCTTCTCCCCGTCCCAGAGCAGTTTGCGGTCGGGGAAACGGATGGCGAGGTTGCCCATGAGCACCATCTCCGAGAGCGGGCCGGAGTAGTCGAAGTTCGACGACGCGGGGACGCCGCCCTTGCAGGCGCGCAACCAGTCCTTCTCATGGCCCGAGTTGTTGCCGGGGATGCGCGGGATGGTCTTCGCCAGCTTCTTGGCCGCCTCACGCTGATCGCGGTCGAGCAGGCGCGGCTTCGAACCATAGCAACCGCAGACGACCTTGCCCTTGTCGCCGATCAGCAGGCAACCGCCGTCGCCATCGCCGAAGGGCATGTCGTCCTCGAGCTCGACCGGACGGGCCGGCATCAGGCCGCCATCCCACCAGGTGAGCTGGACCGGCGGCAGGTCGCCGCGGGCCGGGAAGCGGTAGCGCACGATCGAGGAACGCGGGAAGCACTCGTTCAGCACCGGGCTCTTGTGGCCGAAGTCCGCGAAACCGGTGGAGAGATTACCTTCGACGCTCTCCGGGTAACGCAGTTTGAGGGCGAGGAAAAGCGGGTCGATGATGTGGCAACCCATGTCGCCGAGCGAGCCCGTGCCGAAGTCGCACCAGGCGCGCCACTTGCCCGGATGGTAGGTCGGGTGATACGGGCGCAAGGGCGCCGGCCCGCACCAAAGGTCCCAGTCCATGCCTTCGGGCGGCGTGGCCTGTTCGGTCGGGCGCGGGGTATCCGAGCTCTGCGGCCAGATCGGTCGGTTCGTCCACGCGTGCGCCTCGCGCACCTGACCGATGAGGCCGGCCTCGAGCCACTCACAGATCTGGCGGATGCCTTCACCGGAGTGACCTTGGTTGCCCATCTGGGTCACGACCTTGTGGGCGCGGGCGGCCTCCGTCAGCGTCCGGGCCTCGAAGACATTGTGGGCGATGGGCTTCTGGACGTAGACATGCTTGCCGCGGCGCATGCACTCCATCGCGATGTATGCGTGGGAATGGTCCGGCGTCGCGATGATCACGGCGTCGATGTCCTTGCGCTTGTCGAGCATCACGCGGAAGTCGGTGAACGCCTCCGCCTTCGGGAACTGCTTGAGGGTGCCCGCGCAACGCTTCAGGTCGAGGTCGCAGAGGGCGACGATGTTCTCGTCGGCGCTGTTGCGCACGTTGCTGCCGCCGACGCCGCCGAAGCCGATAGCCGCGACGTTGAGTTTGGAGTTGGGCGAGACGGCCGGGGTGGCGGCGTTCAGCCACGGGCGGGCCAGGGCAAAACCGGCGGCGGCGAGGCCGGTGTGACGGAGGAAGCCGCGCCGATCGAGGGGGGTGCTCATGGGGTGCGATTTGGACAGCGCCGCGGTCCAGGTGTTCCCGGTCGAGGACGTATCCCGCTGTCAGCTTGCCCTTTAGGAAGGCGGTCGGCCCGAGCCGGCCGCACTTTGCTTTTGACTCCCCCGTCCTTTGGGCGTTCATCAAGGAAACCACGACCCTGATGTTCAAGCGCTTCCCCGGGCTATTCACCCAAGCCATCGGCATCGACCTTGGCACCGCCAACACCCTCGTGTTCCTCAAGGACCGCGGCGTCGTCCTCCGCGAGCCGAGCGTGGTGGCCATCCGCACCAGCACCCGTAAGCCGATCGCGGTCGGCAACGAGGCGCGCATGATGCTTGGCCGCACCCCGGGTGACATCCTGGCCCTCCGCCCGATGAAGGACGGCGTCATCGCCGACTTCGAGATCAGCGAGCACATGCTCCGCTACTTCATCGGCAAGGTCGCCCGCAAATCCCTCTTCACCAACCTGACCGTGGTCGTGGCCGTGCCCTACGGCATCACCGCGGTCGAGCGTCGCGCCGTCATGGATTCCGCCTACCGCGCCGGGGCCGACGACGTGATCACCATCCCCGAGCCCGTCGCCTCCGCCATCGGCGTCGGCCTGCCCGTCGAGGAACCGACCGGCTCCATGATCGTCGACATCGGCGGCGGCACCACCGAGGTCGCCGTCCTTTCGCTCGGCGGCATCGTGCACGCCCGTTCCATCCGCGTCGGCGGCGACGAGTTTGATTCCTCGATCATCAAGTACATCCGCAACTCCTACAACTTGATCATCGGCGAGCGCACGGCCGAGGAAATCAAGATCAAGATCGGCTCGGCCTACGCGCTCGAGCAGGAGATGACCTACGAGGTCCGCGGCCGCGACAACGTCACCGGCCTGCCCCGCCAGCTGCACCTCACCTCCCAGGAGGTCCGCGAGGCCATGGCGGACAACATCAACCAGATCATCGAGGCCGTGAAGGGCTCCTTGGAGCGCATCCCGCCGGAGCTCTCCGCCGACCTCGTCGACCGCGGCATCGTGCTCGCCGGCGGCGGCGCCCTCATCCGCAAGATCGACCGCGCCATCTCCGAGGCGACCGGCTTGCCTGTCTTCGTCGCCGAAGACCCCCTTTGCGCCGTGGTCAACGGCACCGGCAAGATCCTCGCCAACTCGTCCCGCTGGAGCGGCCGGGAATGAGCCGAGCGGGCTGACCCGCCATGGACAAGCACCGGCAAGGCGCCACCGCCTCCTACGTCGTCCTCGCCCTGTGCGCGGTCTTGTGGGTCGTCCTGCCCGCCGCCGTGCACCGTTTCGCCCAGGAGGCCTTCGCCGAATTCCAGGCTCCGGCCCTGCACCTCGCCGGCAAGGCCCGCGACCTTGCCCGCTTCTGGGAACTGAAGTCACGCGACAAGGAGGAGATCCTGGCCGCTTCCCGCGACCTCGCCCGCGCCAACGCCGCCCTCGAGCTGCAGCTCCGCCGCTACGACGACGTGCGCAAGGAGAACGTCCGCCTGCGCGAGATGCTGCGCTACGCCCCGCCGCCCGAGTACCTCACCGTGGTCGCCCGGGTCGCCGTCCGCGACTCTTCCACTTGGTGGCAGCGCATCGTCATCCGCAAGGGCTCCGATGATGGTGTCCGCGCCGGTTGCCCGGTGATCTTCTCCGACCGCGTCATCGGCAAGGTCGCCGTCGCCCACCATACCACCAGCGAGGTCGACCTGATCACCAGCCCCAACTTCCGTTGCACCGGCTTCCTCGAGGGCGACGACCAGAACCGCATCGTCCTCGTGACCGGTGCCCCGGGACGGGGCCTCGCCACCGGCCGCGCCCGGGTCAGCGCCATCCCGCAGGACTACTTCTACCCGGCGGTGGGCGGCGCCCCGAAGGTCATGACCACGGGGCTCGGCGGCGTCTATCCGGCCGGGCTGATCCTCGGCCACCTGGAAGGCAGCCAGCGGACGACCCAGGACGGTAATTTCCGGGAGTCTTCGCTGGCGCCGACCCGCGACCTCTTCTCGCTCCAGGAGGTCACCGTGCTCGTCCCGAAGTACCCGACGCCGGGCGAGACCCTCCTTGAGGATCAGGCGCAGAAGCGGCTGGACGAACTCCGCTGACGATGGTCTGGTCCTGGTTCATCGTCCTCCTGGCGACGCTCCCCTGCCTCTGGGTCGCCGACTTGCTGACGGACGCCTTGGCCGGCACCAACCTGATCCTCTTCGTCTCCGGCGCCGCCATCGTGGCCCCGTGCCGGCGGCTCAAGCGCTGGCAGGCCGTCCTCTTCGCCGCCTGCGTCGGCTTCCTCTTCGAGGCGCGTCGGCCGATTCCCCCGGGCACCCTGCCGTTCCTCCTCGCCGGCCTGAGCATCTTCCTCACCAGCAACCGCATCCTCCTGCGCAACACGCCGCTGGTGCTGCGCGGCGCATTGATCTGCAACACCCTCGCCTGCACGGCCTGGTTCACCGCCGCTGGCCTCCGCGCGGGTGCCGTGACCGCCGGGGACCTCGGGGACTTCACGCTCCAGTTGCTCCTGCAAGTCGGCTTGGCCGCGGCGGTCGCCCTGCTCGTCTTCGTGCCGCTCGCGCTCATCCAGGACGCCGCCATGGACCGCACGGGCCTGCCGCCCGCGCTCGAATCGCCATGAGGGAGCCGCTCCATGCGGAGGCGCTGCCCTCCTCCCCCATCGCCAAGGCCCGGCTATACCTGGTCTTCGCCCTCTTCGCCGTCGGCTTCGCCTACGTGGTGATCGGCCTCGGACTTCGGCAGCTGATCCAGACCGGGGATCTCAAGGCCCAATACGAGACCCAGAGCCGCCGCGTCGTCCTGCGCCCACCGTCCCGCGGCCTCATCTACGACCGCAATGGGTATGTGTTGGTCGAGAACCGGATCCGCTGGAGCATCAAGGCGGACCTCTTGGCCCTGCAGCCGGAGATCCACCGCAAGTACCTCGCCCTCATCAAGGCCGAGCGGGCCCGCGGCGCGCCGGTCGAATTCGACAAGCTCCAGGACAAGGCCCGGCTGGACGTCCTCCAAGGCTGGCTCGACCGCGTCTGGTACGTCATCGACGAGTCGCAGCCAAACAAGCGCGGCGGCGCGAAGCCCCGGTCCGTCCGCCCGGAGGACGAGCCCGAACGTCGCGTCAATCCCGCCGACCTCAAGAAGCACCTGCGCGAGCGCCGGGCGCTGCCGTTCATCCTCGTGACGGACCTCGCGTTCCCCGGCACAAGCCGGGCGCTGCGCCCGGAGGAAGGCCAGCGGACCATCGCGCGCTTCATCGACCAGTTCCCCGTCAACGGGCCGATCTCCCTCCAGTCGGATATCGTGCGCTCGTACCCGCACGGGAGCCTGGCGGCCCACGTGCTCGGCTACATCAAGGATACCGATGAGTTGCCGGAGAAGGTGAACGAACTCGCGGACCTGCCGATGGACAACCTGCAGAAGCTGCAGTACACCGGCAAGAAGGGCGCGGCGGGCATCGAGCAGACTTTCGACGCCGTGCTCAAGGGGATGAGCGGCTGGGAACTCTGGACCAAGACTTCCTCCGGCTACAACAAGGAGCTCGTGGCCAGCAACCCAGCCCAGCAGGGCTCGGCCGTGAACCTTTCGCTGGACCGCGACATCCAATGCGCCGCCGAACGCGCGCTGGCGCAGATCAAGGATTCCAAGGGCGAGCTGCTCCCCGGCGCCGCCGTCATGCTCGACGTGAACACCGGGGAGATCCTCGCCCTCGCGAGCCAGCCTACCTTCGACCCCAACCGGCTCGCCGACCGCGTGACGCAGGTCTACTTCGACGAGGTCGACGGCAAGGGCGGTTGGATGAACCGGGCGATCCAGGGACTCTACGCCCCGGGTTCGACCTTCAAGGTGATCACCGCGATCGCCGGCCTTCGTCATGGCATCGTCGATTGGGACGATGTCCTCGAGTGCGGTCCGAGCTTCCGCGTCGGGGGCCGCGACTTCCCCGAGCATGACCCCGCCGGTTATGGCCCGGTGGACCTCGAGAAGATGTTGGCCGTGTCCTGCAACGTCTGGAACTACATGGTGGGCGTCCGCCTCGGCCAGGAACGGTTGGCGGCGGAAGCCCGCCGCTTCGGCCTCGATACCCCCTTGCTCACGCACGTGTCCGACCTCGTCAACGCCAGCCCCTACGAGCTGCCCTACCCCGCCGCCCGGACCTTGGTCGTGCCCGACGCCGCCTACAAGAAGCGCATCGGCGCCGGCGCCTGGACCGAAGGCGACACCGCGAACTCCTCGATCGGCCAGGGCTACATCCTGACCACCCCGCTGCACATGGCCTGCGTGGCCGCTTCCCTCGCGCGCGGGGAGACGCGCACCACGCCCTCGATCGTCCACGACCCGGGACGCGACGGCCGCCATGTGGGCGCCGAGCCGATCGGCTTGACGGAGGACCAGCTCAACGCCCTGCGCGCCGGCCTCGAACGCTGCGTCAACGAGGGGACCGCCCGCTCCGTCCGCATCCCCGAACTGCCCTACGCGGCCAAGACCGGCACCTCCGAATATTTCAAGAACGGGGAGAAGGCCCACCTCGCCTGGATCATCGGCTACGCCCCGGCGGACAACCCCGCCGTCGCGTTCTGCGTCCTGGTCGAAGGTCAGCTCGACACCAGCACCTGGGGCGGCAAGACCGCCGGTCCGGTGGCGCGCGACATGCTCACGACTTGGGCGCGCAAGGCCGAGGCACCCTCGGGCGCGCAACCCCCGTCGGACTGTCAGCGCAAGTAGACCGGCGTCCCGACGGGCGCGCGGTCGAAGAGGTCGAGGATGTCGTCGTCGGAAAGCAGCACGCAGCCATGGCTATTGGGCGTGCCGAGCCGGGAGGCCTGGTTGGTCCCATGGAGGTAGACGAAGCGGGCTTTGGTGTCGACGAGCCGGCCGGCCGCATCGTGTCCCGCGTTCTTCCCCGGTTCGAGTCCCTCCAGCCAGAGGATCCGGGTCGTGATCAGGTTGTCCTCGGGCGCCGGGCCTTCGGTCCAGATCCGTCCGGTGGGCACGCGGGCCTTGAAGACCATCCCCTTGGGGGTGGCGTCGCCGATCTTCTCGGCCACGCGGTGCAGGCCGAGCGGCGTACGCAGCGAATCCGCCACGCAGCCGACCCCGGCCCGGGCGGTGCTGACGACATATTCCCGCGCGGCTTCCCCGGCAAAAAACCATAGTTTTTGCTGGTCAATCGACACAACGATGCAATGTTCCGAACTCGGGAGCCCGCTGGCCGCGAGGCTTTCGCCCAGCTCCTGTCGTAACACCAAAGCTCTATCATCACATGGCATATCGTATCGGCATCGTGGGCGTGACTGGCGCCGTGGGTCAAGAAATCCTCGCGCTGATGGCCAAGCGGAACTTTCCCGTGGCCGAACTCCGGCCCCTCGCCTCGGCCCGCTCCGCCGGCTCCAAGGTCACCTACGGCGGCAAGGAGTGGACCGTGCAGGAAGCCAAGCCGGAGGCCTTCGAAGGGCTCGACTTCGCCATCTTCAGCGCCGGCGGCTCCATCTCCCTCGCCCTCGCCCCCGAGGCCGTGAAGCGCGGCTGCATCGTCATCGACAACAGCTCGGCCTATCGGATGTACCCCGATGTCCCGCTCGTGATCCCCGAGATCAACCCGGAGGCGCTCGACCAGCACAAGGGCATCCTCGCCAACCCGAACTGCTCGACGGCCATCGCCCTGATGGGCCTGTTCCCGTTGCACCAAGCCTTCGGCCTCAAGCGTTTCTTCGCCTCGACCTACCAAGCCGTGTCCGGCACCGGCGCCGAGGCCATGCGCGAGCTCGATGCCCAGGCCCGGGCGTGGGCCCGGGGCGAGACCCTCGCCCCGAAGGTCTACCCGCACACCATCAACTTCAACCTGATCCCGCAGGTGGATTCGTTCCTCGCGGACGGCTACACCAAGGAGGAGATGAAGATGCTCAACGAAGGTCGCAAGATCATGGGCCTGCCCGACCTCAAGGTCACGACCACCTGCGTGCGCGTCCCGGTCTTCCGCGCCCACTCCATCGCCATCAGCGCGGAGTTCGCCCGCCCGGTCGACCTCGCCGTCGCCCGCGCGGCCATCGACGCCTTCCCCGGCGCCGAACTCTGTGACGACCCGGCCAATCGCAAGTACCCGATGCCCCTCGACTACGCCGGCAAGGAGAAGTGCGGCGTCGGTCGCCTGCGTAAGGACACCCTCTTCGACAACGGCCTTTCCCTCTGGGTGAGCGGCGACCAGCTCTGGAAGGGCGCGGCGCTCAACGCCATCCAGATCGCCGAGACGCTGCACGC
>Ga0102915_1000652_pt1 | contig 10903 bp, 8 predicted proteins | sample Colrivmet1561A02_FD_78199 | JGI IMG/M metagenome (GOLD analysis project Ga0102915, IMG submission 78199) | Estuarine microbial communities from the Columbia River estuary - metaG 1561A-02 | ecosystem: Environmental > Aquatic > Marine > Intertidal zone > Estuary | place: USA: Columbia River...
ACCGGTGGTCAAGAAATGAACGCGAAGTTCAACGAACTCGTTGGTGGGGACGACCCCGTCCTCGTAGATTTTTTTGCAGAATGGTGCGGGCCGTGCAAGAGCATGGCTCCCATTCTGGTGGAACTGCACCGACTTATGGAGGGGCGCCTTCGCATCATCAAAATTGATATAGACCGCAATCCTTCGATGGCTCAGACCTACCGAATTCAGGGTGTGCCCACGTTGGCACTCTTTCGCAATGGAGAGGTGGTGTGGCGCCAGTCGGGCGTAGTTCCGGCAGCCGCGCTTCAGCGGACGCTCGAGCCCTTCTTGAATCGCTGATTCGGCGCCTGAACGGCAAATGCCGTCGGGTAGCGAGCCCGCCACTTGCGTAGGGCGTATTCGGCCTCGAGTCGGCTGCCGTAGATGCCCACAAATACTTTGAATTGGGGCTCGTCAAAGTGAAGTACTACGGGAACCTGGGCTCCCACTGAGTCGGTGAGTCTCGCAAATACCGCATTAGCGTCGGAACGCCGTCCGGCATACACTTGAACACTGTAGCGCTCGGCACCCTGACTGCCGCTTGCGTTTCGTGCGGATTTTTGGGCGGCGGCACTGGCTTCCCAATAGGAATGCAATGCCTCACCGCGGCCCGTAACAACCGAGTCAGAACCATTGAGGTGCAGTGCGAGAATCCAAGCAATCATAAGCGCAAAAGTAGCGGATTTTTTTGAGGGTCCACTTGAGATGCGCGCTTGTTTAGAATGGATTTAAATTAAAAATGCGGATGTCGGGAATAATTATGCCCGACCTCGTTCTGTCGTACTTTTGCCCTGCCTTAAAAAGCCACAGATTACCATACAGTATGCGCATGCGTTTCTCACCAATTGCTTCGCTGATTCGACGCTCGTTTCTTACGATTCTGTCAATCAGTGTCTTAAGCATATCTGCCTCGGGCGAGGTCAGCGCCGAAGCCGGCAAAAAACTCTTTAAAGCGAATTGTGCGAGCTGCCATAAGCTCGACAAAAAACTCGTAGGGCCCGCCCTCGGAGACGTTACCCAACGTCGTTCTGAGGAATGGCTTCTCAAGTGGATTCGCAATAACGCGGAGTTCCGCGCCTCAGGCGACAAGGATGCCAATGCAATTTTTGAAGAATACGGAGGTTCGGTGATGCAAGCCTTCCCGGCTCTTACCGACGACGACATCAAAAGCATTCTCGCATACACGGTTGAGGGAGAAAAAAAGGCGGCTCCTGCCCCTGCGGCTGACGCAGCTGCAGCGCCAGCTGCGACCGAAGACGCATCTTCACCGTGGCTCGTGTACGTGCTCGGTGGCTTCCTTCTGATCAATTTGTACTTGCTGCTCCGTGTTCGCAACACGCTGAAGCAGTTAAATGGAGAGGATCCAACCAACCTTGTAGAGGACCTTGGGGTGTTCAGCCGGATTTTGGTGGCAAACAAGCGCTTCATGACCTTCTTAACTGTAGTTGTGGCCTTGGCCTTCTTGTATTCTCTGTACAGCTTCCTCATGGGGGTAGGTATGGAGCAGAACTACCAGCCCGCCCAGCCGATTGCGTTCAGCCACAAGATTCACGCGGGTGACAATGGTGTGGATTGCAACTACTGCCATAGTAGTGCGCGCCACAGCAAGCACTCTGGAATTCCTTCGGCTAACGTGTGTATGAACTGCCACATGTACATCGACGGCTCAGAGATCGTTGATGCTGCCGGTAATCCAAAGTATGGAGGTGAGCGCTCACCCGAAATTGCCAAGATTTACGCTGCCATTGGATGGGATCCAGAGGCCCGCACCTACATCGAGGGCTACGAGCAGAAACCGATTCAATGGGTCCGTATCCACAACCTTCCTGATTTGGCCTACTTCAACCACGCCCAGCACGTATCTGCAGGACAGATCGAGTGCCAGACGTGCCACGGTCCGGTACAAGAGATGGAAGAGGTATACCAGTTCAGCGAGCTCACGATGGGATGGTGTATCAATTGCCACCGCGAAACCGAAATCAAAGGCGACAACGGCTACTATGCGGGTTCGATTGATGGTTCCGCCTCAATTAGCGACCGCCTTGTCGATCGCTTCCACGATGAAAAAATCACGGCTGCTAGCATTGGCGGTCTCGAATGCGGCAAGTGCCACTACTAAGCGAACAATCCTATGGCAAGTAATAAAGTGTACTGGAAGAGCTTCGACCAGCTCGCGAACACCGAAGTGTCGCAGCGTTTGGCCGAAAACGAATTCGCGCAAGACATTCCGGCCGACGTCTTTTTGGCCGACGAGCGCAGCATGGAAGCTCAGGCGAGCCGCCGTGACTTTTTGAAGTTCTTGGGCTTCAGCACCGCCGCTGCAACCTTGGCGGCGTGCGAGCAACCCATTATTGAAAGCGTACCCTACGTGGTGAAGCCGGACAGCCTTACTCCAGGCGTTCCTTCGTTCTATGCCACGGCCTACACGGACGGACAGGACTACGCTTCAGTTTTGGTAAAGACTCGTGAGGGTCGCCCCATCAAGATTGAGCCCGGTGACGCTGGCCGTTTCAATCGCGGAACCAATGCCCGTGCACAAGCTAGCGTGCTTTCGCTGTACGACTCAGCTCGCCTTCGCGGTCCCGTTCTGAATGGAAAAGAGAGCGATTGGTCGACCGTTGAAGCCTCGTTGAAGAAGGCTGCCGATGCAGCATTGGCTCAGGGAACACAGTTCGTCCTTTTGACCTCAAGTGTGTTCAGTCCTGCGCTTCAAGCGTCGATTGAGCGTCTGCGCCAAGCGTATGCCAACTTTCAGCACGTCGAACTCGACGCGGTTTCTCAGTCCAATAACTTGGACGTGTGGGAATCCCTTACCGGTGTTCGCGCCCTTCCATACGTTGACCTGACCGCTGCCAACCTGGTGGTGTCGTTTGGTAGCGACTTCTTGGGTAGCGGAATGGCCCAGCAACTAAGTAGCGATTATGCTACGCGCCGCAAGCCAGGTAATGGCATGCTTCGCCACGTTGAGCTCGAGAGCAACCTTTCGCTTACTGGCTCTAACGCTGATAAGCGTGTAAAAATCAAGCCATCTGAAGTTTCAGGTGCGTTGGCCTACCTCGTGAATGAACTTGGAGGCTCTGCATCTAAGATTGCCCTTCGCGACGACCTGACCAAGGCCCTCAAGACGGTGGCAGGTGAACTAAAGGCCGCCAATGGTAAGGCCGTTGTTTTGGTCGGCGGTGACGACGCCAACCAAGCGAAGCTTTCTGCTGCGCTCAACGCATTGGTCGGAGCCTTCGGCGCTACACTGCGCACCGACAAGCCCGTATACATCCGCCGCGGAAACGACGCGCGCGTGGCCAACCTCATTGGTGACCTCAAAGCAAAGCGCGTAGGTGCCCTTTTGGTGGCCGGAACCAATCCGGTCTACTTCCGCCCCGACTTTGCAGAGGCGATTAAGGCCGCAACCTTCAGTTGGGCCCTTACTGACCGCATGGACGAGACGGCGCAACTGTGCACGGCTGCGGCTCCGGAGCCGCACTACCTCGAGGCATGGGGAGACTTCCGCCCGGTGGCTGGCGAATACACTGTGGCTCAGCCCACTATCAAGAATCTGTTCGACAGCAAGGCCCTCCTTGAGGTCCTCGGAGCCCTTTCGGGCGACAGCCGCTCGGCCAAGGACCAAGTTGCAGCCTCAGCCACGGCGATGGGCTTGAACTGGAATCAAACCCTGCATGATGGCGGTGCTGCCGTTGCTTCAGGTTCAGTTGCCGGTGCTTCAGCGGGAGTTGCCGCAGCACTCGCATCAAGCGCCAAAGTTGCCAAGCCCGCTCAAGGAATGGAGCTTGCCTTCTACGAGAATGCAGTGGGCGCGGGCTATCAAGCCAACAACCCTTGGCTGCACGAGCTACCAGATCCTGTGACCCGCCTCACGTGGGACAACTACCTGACCATGGCCGCCGCCGATGCGTTGGCTCTTGGTTTTGAGAACGAGACGAACAGTGACGGTTCACTTGACGGAAGCTACGCAAATGTGAAAGTGGGCAAGCGCGTTCTCGAAAACGTTCCGGTCTTCATTCAGCCCGGCCAAACGGCAGGTACCGTAGGTCTGGCCTACGGCTACGGACGTACCGCTGCTGGTAAGGTTGCCGACGCCATGGGCGTCAATGCGTATTCCCTTGGGGTGACTACCGGTTCCGCAAGTGTTGAAATCAGTAAGGCTGAGGACATGCACGAGTTTGCTACGGTTCAGCTCGGCCATACCATGATGGGACGACGCATTGTCAACGAGGTGAGCCTCGCGGACTTTATCGCCGATCCGAGCGGAGCGAGCTGGAACGAGAAGCCGACCTTCCACACCATCGACGGAATGATGAACTCAGAGGAAGCCAACCTTTGGGCTGACCACGACCACGAGACGATGCACATGTGGAACATGAGTATTGACCTTAACAGCTGTACGGGTTGTGGCGCGTGTGTCGTAGCCTGCCACATTGAGAACAATGTTCCGGTTGTGGGCAAGCAAGAAATTCGCAACCTGCGCGACATGCACTGGCTGCGTATCGACCGCTACTACAGCAGCGACATGAGCAAAGAGCGGGCTGAAGATGAGAACATTGGCGGAATCGAGATGTACGCCAAGATGGAGGAGCCTTCAGAGTCGCCTTCAGTGGTATTCCAGCCCGTGATGTGCCAGCACTGCAACCACGCACCCTGTGAGACGGTGTGTCCAGTGGGAGCTACCGTGCACTCGCGTGAAGGCCTTAACCACATGGCCTACAACCGCTGTATCGGTACACGCTACTGTGCCAACAACTGTCCGTACAAGGTTCGCCGCTTCAACTGGTTCAACTACATGGCGAACGAGCAGTTTGCCGACGTGAACCCCGCGCAAGACGACTACGGCCGCATGGTCCTCAACCCCGACGTGACCGTTCGTTCACGCGGTGTCATGGAGAAGTGCACGATGTGCATTCAGCGCGTCCAGTACGCCAAACTCGAGGCCAAGAAGGCCGGCCAGCCGGTCGCCGACGGAGCCTTTACCACTGCCTGTGCGGAAGCATGCGACAGCGGAGCCATCACGTTTGGCGACGTCAACAATGCGAAGAGCGCTGTGCGTGCCGCCAAATCGGACGCCCGTGCGTACCACCTCCTCGAAGAAGTCGGCACTCAGCCTTCAGTATTCTACATGACTAAAGTTCGCAACGCCTAACCTGTTATGCACTACGAATCTCCTGTACGTCAGCCGCTTATCCTAGGCGATAAGAGCTACAACCAGATTACTGAAGACGTTGTACGTCCGATTGAGAATCCCGCTCCCCGTTCATGGTGGATGGTATTCAGCATTGCGCTGGTCATGTTCCTTTGGGGCGTGGGTTGCCTTGCCTATACCGTCGGAACCGGTATCGGTGTCTGGGGTCTCAACAAGACCGTAGGCTGGGCTTGGGACATCACCAACTTCGTATGGTGGGTCGGAATCGGCCACGCCGGAACCCTGATCTCTGCCGTACTGCTGCTGTTCCGCCAGCGCTGGCGCATGGCCATCAACCGTTCGGCAGAAGCGATGACCATCTTCTCGGTTATTCAGGCAGGTTTGTTCCCCGTTTTCCACATGGGCCGTGTATGGATGGCCTACTGGGTTCTTCCCATTCCCAACCAGTTTGGCTCGCTGTGGGTGAACTTTAACTCACCGCTTCTTTGGGACGTGTTTGCGATCTCGACCTACCTGTCTGTTTCGGTGGTGTTCTGGTACGTCGGACTTATTCCTGACTTCGCCATGGTCCGCGACCGCGCAGTGAACCCAGTTCAAAAGCACATCTACAAGATCCTTTCGTTCGGATGGGGTGGTAAGGCCAAGGCTTGGCAGCGCTTTGAAGAAGTGTCTTTGGTCCTCGCCGGTTTGGCGACTCCCCTGGTACTTTCGGTACACACGATTGTATCAATGGACTTTGCCACCTCGGTGATTCCGGGATGGCACACGACCATCTTCCCTCCGTACTTCGTTGCGGGTGCGATTTTCTCTGGCTTTGCCATGGTACAGTCTCTTTTGCTCATCGTGCGCAAGGTGTTCAAGATGGAGGATTACATCACCGTACAGCACATCGAAATGATGAACATCGTCATCATGGTGACCGGTTCGATTGTTGGTGTGGCCTACATCACCGAGCTGTTCATTGCCTGGTACAGTGGCGTGGAATACGAGCAGTACGCGTTCTTGAACCGTGCTACCGGACCCTACTGGTGGGCCTACTGGTCGATGATGACGTGCAACGTGTTCAGCCCGCAGTTCATGTGGTTCAAGAAGCTGCGCACCAACTTGGTGTTCACCTTCGTGATCTCAATTGTCGTGAACATCGGAATGTGGTTTGAGCGCTTCGTCATCATCGTGACCTCGCTGCACCGCGACTACCTGCCTTCGAGCTGGTCGATGTTCTCACCTTCGTTTGTCGACGTGGGCATCTTCGTGGGCACCATCGGATTCTTCTTTGTCCTCTTCTTGCTGTACGCCCGCACCTTCCCGGTAATTGCTCAGGCGGAACTCAAGACCATTTTGAAAACTTCGGGCGAAGCCCAGAAAAAACACCACAGCGACCATGGCGCACACCACTGAGCCTACCCCGGTAGTCCGCGCGTTGTACCACGATGACGACGTGCTCATCTCGGCCGTGAAGGAGATCCGCGCGGCCGGATACAAGATTACAGAAGTGTACACGCCCTTCCCGGTGCACGGACTCGACAAGGCCATGGGCCTTAAAGAGACCCGCATCGCGATGGCAGCGTTCATGTACGGCCTGCTCGGTTTGACCGTGGCTGTGACCTTGACGTGGTACATGATGATCAGTGACTGGCCTCAAAACATTGGTGGCAAGCCCAACTACAACTGGGGCATGAACATGCCGGCCTTTGTTCCCATCTTGTTTGAGTTGACCGTGTTCTTCGCGGCCCACTTGATGGTGTGGACCTACCTTGTAATTAACGGTTTGTACCCTGGTGCGGACGCTCAGAATCCAGACCCCCGTACCACCGACGACTACTTCATGGTAGAGCTTCCTGCGGCCGACGGCCTTATGGACGTCCTCAAGAAGTCGGGTGCTGTTGAAATTGCTGAAGCCTAAGCGATATGCGTATTAATACTCTTCTTTGGGTTGCAGGTAGTGCGGTAGCGCTGACCTCATGCAACTGGGATAAGTCCACTCCGGGCTACACCTACATGGACGACATGTACCGCTCACCGTCGCACCAGACCTACGAGCCTGGAACGGCCAAGGAGCCCGTCGAAGGCACGGTCCCCCGTGGCTACGTGCCCTACACGATTCCGAATAGCAATGAAGGCTACGCTGCTTCGCGTGCCAACACGGAGGTTCCAGCTATGTATGCTGCCCTTGATGCGGAATCAGGGAAGCAGTTGTACACGCAATTCTGCTCGCACTGCCACGGCGAAAAGGGTGACGGTAACGGAATCCTTATGCAGCGCGAAAAGATCTTGGGTATCCCAGGATATGGTGTAGATAAGCTTCCAGACATCACTCCCGGAAGCATCTACCACGTCATCATGTACGGTAAGAACAACATGGGAAGCCATGCCTCGCAGCTCAACTATGATGAGCGCTGGAAGATCATCAAGTACGTATGGAAGCTTCGCGAAGACCAAGCTCCTGGCGCGGCGGCTCCAGCTGCGGACACATCGGCTTCAGCTCAACCTGCTGCCTAATTTATTAGCCTAAGAAGACATGTTTGTATTTACTTCCAAAATGAAATTGCTCGCAGGGTCGCTGACTCTAGTGGGTTTGGTGTTCTTGCTCATCGGCTTTAATACGGACTACTCGTCGCACGCGGCAGAGGGTCACGCAGAAGCAACTTCTGTTGCCGCTCACGCTGATGACCATGCCGAGGTGGCCCACGCTGGTGAAGCAGCTCCTGCCACTGAAGAAGCACCTGCAATTGCAGTGGCGCATTCCGAAGAAGCAGTCGCGGTCGACATGGCCGATGAAGCCACGCATACTGAATCGGCTCATGCTGAAGGGGTTCATGCCGAAGGCGACCACGTTGTTGAAGGAGTCGCTACGGACCACGCTGCCGAAGGTAGCGAGGCACACCCGGCTGAAGGCCATGACGAGCACGCTGCTGAAGGCCATGGAGCATCACACGACCTAAGCGCCAACCGCCCATGGGCTGCGTTTTTGGTTAACAGTATTTTCTTCTTGGGTATTGGCATCGGGACCTTGTTCTTTCTCGCCATTCAGTACGCCGCCCAAGTGGGTTGGTCTGCTGGATTGATCCGTGTCTTTGAAGCGGTTTCGATGTTCGTGGGTATTCCACTTCTCGGAATCCTGTTTTTGGCCGTTACCGGAGGAATGCACATGCACCACCTATGGCATTGGATGGCCGAAGGGATCATGGATCCGGCAAGTGCCAACTATGACCCCATCATCGCGGGCAAGGAGGGCTATTTGAATGTGCCATTCTTTACGATCCGCACGCTAGCCTACTTGGTGATTTGGGCGGGAGCCGCCTACCTGCTTCGCCGAAACAGCCTTCGTGAAGACGCGTTGCCCGCTGGACAGAATTTGTTCTTTACGCAGCGCAAATTGGCGGCTACGTTCATTGTACTCTATGCCGTGACCTCATCTACGAGCGCATGGGATTGGGTGATGTCTATTGACACCCACTGGTTCTCGACGCTCTTTGGATGGTACACCTTTGCCGGCATGTTCGTAACTGCCATGACCGTGCTCAACTTGCTGGTGATGTACCTGCGCATCAACAACCACCTTCCGTGGATCAACGCCAACCACCAGCACGATCTCGGTAAGTTCATGTTCGCGTTCAGCGTGTTCTGGACCTACCTGTGGTTCAGTCAGTACATGCTCATTTGGTACTCGAACATTCCTGAAGAAGTAACCTACTACTTGCCACGCTTCAAGGGCGAGTACAAGCCCTTGTTTGTGGCCATGGTTGCGATGAACTTCATCTTCCCCATTTTGGTGCTCATGTCGCGGGACGCCAAGCGCATCTTCGGATTCATTGGTTTGGCTGCGTTCTTTGTCCTGGCAGGCCACTGGCTTGACCACTACATCATGATTATGCCTGGTGCTGTGGGCTACGACTACGGATTTGGTTTTGCTGAATTGGGTGGAATCTTGTTTTACGCTGGCCTCTTTTTATGGGTGACCCTGAGCCAGTTGGCGAAAGTTCCCCTCAAGTTGAAGAACCACCCGATGCTCACTGAAAGCGAGCACTTCCATCAATAATCGGACGCCCGAAAAGAAACGTTTATGTCTGGAACTATGACCCTTATCGTCCTCGTGCTGGCCGTGCTTACGGCACTTCAGCTCATTCGCATATTTGAACTTTCGTCCAAAGCACGCAAGCGTGCTGAATATGAGATTACGGATCAAGACAACAACAACCAAGGTTGGTTGATGCTGCTTTTTGGAATCGGCTTGATGGTCTCCTTCTTTTGGATGCTCGCTTCTTGGAGTAAGTTGATGCTTCCGAAGTCCGCATCAGAGCACGGCAACGACATCGATAACCTGTTCAACATCTCGATGTATGTCATTATGGCCATGTTTGTGGTCGTGCAGCCCATTCTGTTCTACTTCGCGTGGAAGTATCGCGGTGCCTCAAATCGCAAGGCCACCTACTACGAGCACAACAACCGACTAGAGTTTATTTGGACGATTGTTCCGGCACTCGTCCTCGCCGTTCTCATCATTTACGGAATGACCACGTGGTCAAAGACGATGAACCCCAAGAACGAGCAAGAGCCAATGGTGATCGAACTCTACGCGCAGCAATTCAAGTGGACCGCGCGCTATGCGGGAACTGACAACAAGCTTGGATTCGCGAATGTTCGATTAATCAAGGACGCAAATGTTCTTGGCGTCGACACATTGGATGCATTGTCAGCTGACGACAAGGTAACTACCGAAATCCACCTGCCCGTTGGACGCCCTGTACTGTTCAGGTTTCGTTCACAAGACGTGATTCACTCCGCCTACATGCCCCACTTCCGTGCACAGATGAACTGTGTTCCAGGAATGACCACTCAGTTCCAGTTTACCCCGACGGTGACCACCGCAGAAATGCGACAGGACGCCGAAGTTGTAGGTAAAGTGAAGCGAATTAACGACATACGCACCGCGAAAGGTGAGGAGGCGTACGCCTACGACTACATCCTATTGTGCAACAAGATCTGCGGTTCCGCCCACTACAACATGCAAATGAATATTGTGGTAGAGACCGAAGCAGAATACCAGAAATGGCTTGCTGAACAAAAGACTATTGCTGAATTGTTGTAATACCTGAAACGAACGACGAATATGGCTGACCACGCACACGACCACGCGCACGACGCGCACGACGATCACGAGCACCACACCGAGAACTTCTGGACGAAGTACGTATTCTCTATGGACCACAAGATGATTGGGAAGCAGTTCCTGATCACGGGTATGTTCATGGGACTCATTGGGGTGTTTATGTCCATGCTCTTTCGCCTTCAATTAGCATGGCCTGGAGAAAGCTTCCCGATTCTCGAGACATTCTTGGGTAAGTGGGCTCCCGATGGAGTAATGGACCCCAACATGTACCTCGCCTTGGTGACCATACACGGAACCATCATGGTATTCTTCGTTCTGACCGCGGGCCTCAGTGGAACATTCTCGAACTTGCTTATTCCGTTGCAAATCGGTGCCCGCGACATGGCTTCAGGCTTCCTTAACATGCTGTCGTACTGGTTCTTTGCTGCATCTTCAGTGGTGATGGTTGTGTCGCTGTTTGTTGAGACGGGACCTGCTTCGGGCGGATGGACCGTGTACCCTCCATTGAGTGCACTTCCGCAGGCTATGCCGGGTTCTGGCGCGGGCATGACTCTTTGGCTCGTTTCTATGACTCTGTTCATTGCGGGTTCACTGCTTGGTTCGTTGAACTACATCGTGAC
>Ga0102915_1000661_pt1 | contig 10858 bp, 9 predicted proteins | sample Colrivmet1561A02_FD_78199 | JGI IMG/M metagenome (GOLD analysis project Ga0102915, IMG submission 78199) | Estuarine microbial communities from the Columbia River estuary - metaG 1561A-02 | ecosystem: Environmental > Aquatic > Marine > Intertidal zone > Estuary | place: USA: Columbia River...
GTGGGCAGCTCAGATGATTTGAAAGCCTTGGAGCGCGCCCTAAAATCGCATTGTGGGGTAGGAGGTAGTGCCAAAGATGGCGATATCATCATTCAGGGCGATTTTCACGCCAAGGTGAAGTCGTATTTAGAATCTAAGGGTTATAAAACCAAGGGGTAAGAAAATTACTTATTTGATTTCAGCAATTCGGCAAAGTGCTTTTTGAATTTCTCCACCTTTTCGCTCACCACGTAAACACAGTATTGATTTTCAGGGTTATTGGCATAGTAATCTTGGTGGTAGTCTTCCGCGGGCCAGTAATTGGTCAACGGTAGAATTTCTGTTACCACTTTGCCATCGTCAGCCCACAAGCCACTCTCTTCCACGGCTGTTTTACTGGCCCGCGCAATGATTTCCTGTTCGTTGTTCATGTAGTAAATGCCACTGCGATACTGGGTTCCAACGTCATTGCCCTGTCTGTTCAGCGTGGTGGGATTGTGTACGCGCCAAAAAACTTCCAAAATTTGGGGGTAGGACGTTACGGTTTTATCGAAGTAAATCTTAGCGACTTCGGCATGGCCCGTATTTCCGTTGCAAACTTCTTTGTAGGTTGGGTTTTTTACCGTTCCGTTGGAGTAGCCCGATTCAACATTCACGATGCCTATCATTCTGCGATAAACGGCGTCCATGCACCAGAAACAGCCACCGGCAATTACACAAGAGTCGAGATTTTGAGGTTCTACGTTTGTCATTTCGTTAGAGGGATTTTTTGTTTGATGAGATTTTTTAGGTACTTGAGTGCATCCAATCAATGGGATAGCACAAAGGATGGGTATGATAAAATCAATGGGCTTCATGAAGTTTGGTATTGATTACAGCAACGGCCACGCCAACCAATATACCAGTAACAACATCGGAGGGATAATGTTTTCCGGCTGCAATTCTAAGTCCAGCTGTGGCGAGTGCAAGGCCGCCGGCTGTGTATGCTGCAGCTTTGCCCCAAGTGGGTATATTCGGTTGATTCAATGCCATTAGAATTGCGGTGGTTGCGGCTGTTGCTGTGATTGCACTGTGTCCGCTGAAAAAACTAAAATGGTCGTCGGTTTTTGATGATACAAACCCCGGCACTTGGGTATAGGGTCGATTTCTGAGTGCCAGCATTTTTACCGTTTGCGTAATATTTGCCATAATCCATACATTTTGAACCGCTAGCTGAATATATTGTGTTTGCTGATTTTTGGGCAATGCAAAAGTGACCATTCCTGCGGCAAAGGCTGTTCCCAGTGCCATGCCATCCGAGATATGCGCAGTTCTGCCATTGTAGGAAGTCCTTGCTGCATTGTCGATCAGTCCCACTTTCCAACTATTTCCACCTGCTCTAACTTGATTTAAATGGTCGTTGTATAAAAGATTAACCCCAGTGTGAACGATACTTTCAGCAAAAATCACCTTGTTCAAGGTGGGTTGAGGGACTAGATATTGGGCTTGGCTCGGGCTGATAGGGTAGAAAATAATGCACAATTTCACAAGTGTCAACCCAACACTTTTTATTTTGTTCGATTTATTTAATCTTATGTAATTCAATGAATTGATTTTTTTGTTTTGCAGAAATTGATTCATTTTACTTGTGCGTAAGTTCATTTACAAAGAAATAGCAATTGGCAACAATATCCGTCTTTACAATAAGTACCTTTGCAGTGCCAAAGTTATTTCATTTATAGCATGAATAATATCGAAATCATTGCGTCGATTAAAAATCACGCCCAGACCGTATTCGAAAATCTAACCACAGACGAACTCGTAGTAAAAGCCCTCGAAAGAAACGAGGGAAGAATCACATCTCAAGGCGCCTTGGCGGCTGATACTGGTGAATTTACTGGTAGAAGTCCAAAGGATAAGTTCTTGGTGAAAGATGCCCAAACTGCAGATGCTGCATGGTGGGGCGCTGTGAATCAGCCATTTGAAGAAGCCAAATTTGATGCTTTATTGAACAAGGTGATGAATCACATGGAAGGCAAAGAAATTTTTGTCCGACATGCCTTCGCTTGTGCCGATCCTAAGAATCGCTTGAACATTCAAGTGGTTACCGAGAGCGCATACCAGAACTTGTTCGCTAAGCACCTTTTTTTGCGTCCCTCTGCCGAAGAAATCGCGACGCAACCTACCGAGTGGATCATCGTGGCATCGCCATCGTTCCATGCGGATCCTGCGGTTGATGGTACCCGTCAGCACAACTTCACCATGGTAAGTGTAAGTCGTAAAATCATTTTGATTGGTGGTTCTGGCTACACCGGCGAAATCAAAAAAGGCATTTTCTCTGTATTGAATTATATCCTTCCCCATGAGCGCAACGTATTGAGCATGCACTGTTCTGCCAACATCGGCGTGAACGGCGATACTGCTTTGTTCTTTGGCTTGAGCGGAACGGGAAAAACTACCTTGAGCGCTGATCCAAATCGCAAGTTGATTGGTGACGATGAGCATGGTTGGTCGGATACTGGTGTTTTCAACTTCGAAGGTGGATGTTACGCCAAGTGCGTGAATTTAACCGAGGAGAAAGAACCCCAAATCTGGCATGCCATCAAGCATGGTGCGTTGGTAGAAAACGTTCGTTTCATGGAAGGTTCTGATGTGGTAAACTACGACGATATCTCTGTGACTGAGAATACACGTGTGGCTTATCCTATCGACTATATCGAAAACATCGCAGTGCCTTCAGTAGGTGATGCGCCGAAAAATATTTTCTTCCTTACCGCCGATGCGTTTGGTGTATTGCCTCCGATTTCTAAATTGAATCCGGGTCAGGCCATGTATCAGTTTATCAGTGGTTATACCGCTAAAGTTGCTGGAACAGAAGCAGGTGTTACCGAGCCACAAGCTACTTTCTCTTCTTGCTTTGGTCAGGTGTTCTTGCCTTTGCATCCAACGGTGTACGCCAAAATGTTGGGTGAAAAGTTGAGCGCAAGCCCAGAAATCAACGTTTGGTTGGTGAATACCGGCTGGAGTGGTGGTGGATATGGCGTAGGAAGTCGCATGAAATTGTCTTATACCCGTGCCATGATTACCGCGGCATTGGAAGGCAAGTTAGATGGTAGCTTTACCGAGCACCCCGTGTTTGGTATGATGATGCCTGATGCTTGCGAAGGCGTTCCATCGGAGTTGTTGCATCCAAGAAATACTTGGGCCGACAAAGAAGCTTACGACAAGCAGTGTGAGAAGTTGGCGCATTTGTTCAATGATAACTTCAAGAAGTTTGAAGACGGTGCCAGCGAAGAGATCAAGAATGCAGGGCCAAAGGTGAGTGCTGTAGGTTGATTGAGCGAACTGAATTGTATTTAACGCTAAAGGGGTTTGGCGGAAACGTTGAACTTTGAGTATTGTGAACTTTAGAGTGATAAAATGAGAGGCCGCGCGTAGCGCGGCCTCTCATTTTTGACCCATTCTGTACTATCTTTGCGCCATGGCGCTCAGTAGTCACGAAATCAAACAGAAGTTTTTGTCGTTTTTTGAATCAAAGCAACACACTTTCGTTCAAAGCTCACCCATCGTTGTCAAAGGCGATCCAACCCTGATGTTCACCAACGCGGGGATGAATCAGTTCAAAGACTATTTCTTGGGTAATTCCGAAGCACCCTATAAACGGGTTGTCAATTCACAAAAATGCTTGCGCGTGAGCGGAAAACACAATGATTTGGAGGAAGTTGGTCACGACCACTACCACCATACCATGTTTGAAATGTTGGGTAACTGGAGCTTTGGCGATTTCTTCAAGCAAGATGCCATTGCTTGGGCTTGGGAATTGATGACCGAAGTGTACGGTTTACCCAAAGATCAATTGTATGTCACTGTTTTTGAGGGTGATGCAGCTGCCAATATTCTGTTCGACCAAGAAGCGCATGATCGTTGGGCACAGTTCATTGATCCCAACCGGATTTTGAAGGGCAACAAAAAAGATAATTTCTGGGAGATGGGCGATACGGGTCCGTGCGGTCCTTGCTCCGAGATTCATTTTGATATGCGTTCGGCCGAGCAGCGCGAGGCCGTTGATGGCGCAACCCTGGTAAACCAAGACCATCCCGAAGTGATCGAAATCTGGAACCTCGTGTTCATGGAATTCAACCGCAAAGCCGATGGTAGCCTAGATCGTTTGCCAGCTCAACACGTGGATACCGGCATGGGCTTTGAGCGATTGGTGCGCGGAATTCAAGGAAAATCAAGCAATTACGATACCGATGTTTTTCAATTCATCATCCAAAATACCGCTAAATTGTGTGGTAAGAATTACGGCGATGATGAGGAACAGGATATCGCATTTCGAGTGATAGCCGACCATTTGAGGGCGGTGAGTTTGTGTATTGCAGACGGACAGTTGCCATCGAATACGGGTGCGGGCTATGTCATTCGTAGAGTTTTGAGAAGGGCAGTTCGCTATGGTTATTCTTACTTGGGATTCCAGGAATCGTTCTTTAACCAGTTGGTTCCCGGATTGGCCGATTATTTTGCCGGCAGTTTCCCAGAACTAAAAGCCCAAGAGAGTTTTGTTCAGCGTGTGATTCAGGAGGAAGAAAATTCATTCTTCAGAACCTTGAGCTCAGGTATGGGGCGTTTGGGTGCTTTCATCGATCAGCATCCCAAGGGTGTTGTGGATGGTGCCACTGCGTTTGAATTGTACGATACCTTCGGTTTCCCAATCGATTTAACCGATTTGATTGCCCGCGAACGTGGGTGTTCGGTGGATATGGACGGATTTCAAGTCGCTTTGCAAGCACAAAAGAATCGCTCTAAGGCCGATGCGGTGAAACAAACGGGCGACTGGCATACTATTATGGCCGACAGCGATGAGTCGTTTTGTGGGTATGATACCACGCAATCGGTAACGGAAATTAGCCGACATAGAACCATCATAGCCAAGGGCAAGAATTTGTACCAAGTAGTCTTGGATGTTTGTCCGTTTTACGCCGAAAGTGGCGGACAGGTGGGCGATTCAGGTCAGTTGGTAGGTCAGGATGGCGAAATTGTGCGGGTTATAGATACCCAAAAAGAGAATAAATTGCATGTATTGGTTTGCGACAAGCTGCCAAAAAACATGGATCAGGCATTTACGGCCCAAGTGGATGTGAATCGCAGAAATAGCATTAGTAGCAATCACAGTGCGACACACTTGATGCACAGCGCGTTGCAAGAGGCTTTGGGTTCTCACGTGGCCCAGAAGGGGAGTTTGGTGAATGAATCGGCTTTGCGTTTTGATTTTTCGCATTTTGGTAAGATGACCGACGAAGAAATCGCGCAGGTTGAAGTGAGGGTGAATGAAAAGATTCGCGAAGGCATCGCATTGAAAGAGCATCGCAACGTTCCGATTGCGGAGGCGCAGAAAATGGGTGCTACGGCCTTGTTTGGCGAGAAGTACGGGGAGTTTGTGCGTGTGATTGAGTTCGATGCCGACTATTCCATGGAATTGTGTGGTGGAACGCATGTATCGAACACGTCGCAGATTGGCTTCTTCAAGATTTTGGGTGAGTCGAGTGTGGCTGCCGGTGTTCGAAGAATTGACGCGGTTACACAGCAATCGGCTTTGGATTACATCAATGGCGAATTGGAGGCGTTGTCGCAGGTCAAAATCGCTTTGGGCAATCCAAAAGACGTTGTTTCTGCGGTGAGCAAGGTATTGGAAGAAAACGCATCGATGCGAAAGCAGTTGGAGCAAATGGAAGCGGAGCAGGTTTCGGCGTTGAAGTCGAGTTTGTTGCAAAAAGTGCAAACAGTTGCGGGTGTGTCAATGGTTTTGGAGCAATTGAACTTACCTAGCGCGGATGCGGCCAAGCAATTGTGTTTTCAGTTGAAGCAAGAGTTGAGCAATCCGGTGGTGGTTTTGGCGTTCTTGGCTGAGGAAAAGCCGGGGTTGGCCATTTATATCGATGAAAAATGGGTTGCAGAAAAAGGTTGGAACGCAACTCAGATGATTCGTGAATGTGCCAAGGAAATCCAAGGCGGCGGCGGCGGTCAACCGTTTTTTGCTACGGCAGGGGGTAAAAATGCGGACGGACTTTCAGCGGCATTGGCATCGGCCAAAGGCATACTAGGGGCTTAAACGAAAGGTTGGATTATTCCTTCCAAATTTGACCGTGAAATAATTTCACGACTTTCTTGGTTTCGAAGAAGGGTTGATCGTTGTAAATATCGCCGATGGCGTGCAACTTGATTTTTGTTTTTTGCGAATATTCAATCACTTCGTTGATTTCTTCGGCCAAATCACCTCCTTTTAATAGGAAGAAACGGGGTTTTCCGCTCCAGTGATTTTCCATCCACTTCCAGAGTTCGATTGCGGGTGCTACGGCACGAGCTATGGCGCCATCAAATTTCATGGGTAGTAATTCGGTGCGCTCTTGAATGGCTGTTGCGTTTTTGAGTCCCAAAGCATCTATCACCGCCTTAACGACAGCGATTTTCTTGCCGATGCTATCCACGAGAGTAAATTCTACATTTGGGAACATGATGGCTAGTGGAATCCCTGGAAATCCGCCACCGGTGCCGATATCAATAAAATGCTGTCCGGGCATGAACTCGCAAGTCTTAGCCAATGCCATTGAATGAAGCACGTGGTGAATGTAGAACATGTCCATGTCTTTGCGAGAAATCACATTGACACGCGCGTTGTGATCGGCGTAAAGCGGACCCAGTTGTGTGAATTGTACTTTTTGTTCCTCGGTTAGATTGGGGAAGTGTTGGAATATAATTTCTGGTCCTACCATTTGATTTTTTTGGTGAAAAATGCGTTGATCCCAGTGACTACGTACCAGAAAGATTCAAAAAGATTAAAAACAGGGTAAAAAGTGGTTGATTTCCGCATTTGAAGGAGTTTCCCTTTTTGATAGAAAACAACCCATTCGGGAATCAATTTTAGTAACATGGCAATGATGGGCCACAAAATCTGACTGCCTAGGATGAACCAAAGGATGATGGTTGTCCAGAAGAATAATTGTGCCATAGGATAAATTGCTAGGAGTTGTTTTACCCCTTTTTGATACGATTTTCCTACCCATAGATGTCGTTTCTTTTGCTTCCAGTAAGCGCTCCAGTTTGCAGGGCCATCGCTGTAGCAGAAGGCGTCTGGGTTCACGCAAATTGCGGTGTTACTGGCGTTTGCGGCTTCTTGTACGAAAAGATCGTCATCGCCCGCGGGAATATGGTGATGGCTGCTAAAACCATTCACTTCGTTGTAAATGTTGCGGGTATAAGCCAAATTCCGACCCACGCCCATGTAGGGTTTACCCGAGGCCGCTAGGCCGAGGTAATGCATTGCGGTAAGCAAATTCTCATGGTGAATCAATGCGCCCAAAAAGCCAGTTCCAGTTTTCAAAGGTGCGGTACCCAAAATGATTTGCTTTTCTCTTGTGAACTGAGTGGCCATGTGTTTAAGCCATTGGTCGCTGCTGGGGACGCAGTCGACATCGGTTAGCAAGAAATGGTCGTATTGTGCTTTTTTGATTGCCAATGTAAGTGCCAATTTTTTACCACCCATTTTAACAAAGTCGGCATCGAGTGAAACGACTTTTAGTTTGGGATGCAGTTCTTTTTGTTCGATAAGAAACAGGGGCGTATCGTCGGTGCTACGGTCGTTGGCGATAATGACTTCGAAGTTCGGGTAGTCTTGTGCCAGCCAGTTGGGAAGGTTTTTTTCTAGCAGGGGTAGGGCATTTCGCGATGCGATGATGATGCTAATTCCCGGCGCAGATGAAACAACGGCTTGAGATTCAGTTCGCTTTATTTTGGCAAAAAATCTAAATAAATAAATGAACGCAAAAATCATCGACAAACCAACCACAACGGCAAAAGAAACATCGATACGTTCGAAGGACAGTTGTTTTATGAAATCTTGTGTATTCAATTCAATTAAGAGGTTTAAAGAACAAAGTTAATCAACCCCTGCTAAATCCAAATGAATGGGGATTGATTGGGGAAAAGGTTTGCGGACAATGGGATGCGATAAATCAGCGGTTCAGCAGCAATTCCTCGGTGCTAACTTTGATGTTTTTGGAAATAGCTTCTGTGGGTAGGTCACTTTCGTCGCCGTTAAATGGGTCTTCGATTTCCTCGGCAATGAGTTCGATGCTTGCCAAAACGTAGAGCACAAACATGGTTACGGGGGCAATCAAGAAGTTGAGTTGGGTGCTGTAAACGATGGGGAAAATCATCACATACAAAAAGATGAATTTTTTGATAAATACCGAATAGGTAAAAGGGATGGGGGTGTTTTTGATGCGTTCACAACCGCCGCAAACATCCATGAGTTTATTGATTTCTACTTTGAAATGTTCGATGTCGGCATGCGTCAGTAACCCATGTTGGATATCCATTTTTAGTCCTGCTACAAACAACTTGGCGATGGTTTGAGGTTGGTGGCGCGACTTTTTAATGGTATTTATATCCATGGTAATCGATGCATGAACTGGGTTTTCCGAGAAAAAATGGGCGGGGATTTTGCGGTCTTGGAGATGAAACCTAAGCGCGGTAGGAAATAAGCTGAGCAGGGATTGGTAATATTCTCTGCGTTGCACGTCTGTTTGGGGCAAGATGGCATTGAGATGAATGCAGAGATTGCGAATGGCATTGGTTAATTCGCCCCACAGTCTGCGTCCTTCCCACCAGCGGTCGTAGGCGGTGTTGGTTCTAAAGACGAGAAACAGCGATAACGTAAATCCCAAAATTGAATAAATGATACCAATGTTGGAAACCATGGATACTGATTTATAATCTTTGAATAAGACTGTTTCAACGTAGGCCCAAGCGGCGCTGTAGGTACCAACGCCCAAAAGTAATGGCCACAGGCGTTTTAGCGTTTCTGCTTTGTGCACTCTAAAAACAAAGGTGAACCAATCCTTGGGGTTGTATGTGATCATGGCGCAAAATTAATCATGTATCGATACACCTGTCGAAAATAAATTTTTAACCGCCTTGGCTGAGGCCAGTGTAATCAATAAAATATGTTATAATTGAAAAGGTTTAACACAGCAGAGATTTAATATATGAAAAAAATAATTTTAGCAATGGCTTTGTTTCTGGGTTCGCTCGGTGCTGCAAACGCTCAAACAACCATTAAAAATGGTGGATTAGAAAATTGGAGAACAAGCAAGTTGTTGTTTAATCTAACAGCTACGTTGGAGACTCCACAAGGATGGAGCTCGTTTGATTCGGTGTTTAATATTATTAACTTTATTTCGGGTCAGAATACGCGGGTTACCTCACAGGTCAAAAAGAGTACGGCTATAAAAAATTCTGGACTTTCTTCGGCGCAGGTTACGACGTCAAATTATAGTGATTTGGGCTTGATGCCTGGATATTTGACAAATGCCAAGTTGAATATAAATGCAAATTTCGATTTCAATTTTTCCGGTGGGGAGGTGTTGGCATCGAAACCCATTGTTGCCAGTGCGATGGTGAATTATAAGCCAGCCACGGTTTATGATTCAGCCAATTTGTACGTTGAAGTTATCAATACTACATTGGGTGTGGATTCTATCATTGGTTATGGCATGAGTACTTTTGCTGGAACTACGAATTTTACCAAAATTGATCTTCCAATTTATTACGAGGACAAAACGCTTACCGCCAATTTATTGCGTTACTACTTCGTGAGCAGCTATGTGGATGATACTACTGAGTCGAACATGTTAAATAGTTCTTTGTATGTGGATGATGTGACCTATACTACCGTTAAAAGTGAGACTTACGCCTTGATGAGTGAATTGAATGTGGCTTGTTATCCCAATCCAACCACGGATGTGATTACGGTTACAGCAACTAAGGGAAATTCATTGGTTTGTGAAATTCATTCATCAACGGGTCAGTTGATGTTGGTGAAGCCATTTGATGGTTCTACTACGATTCGGGTTTCTGATTGGTCGGCTGGGGTATACACCTACAACGTAAAGGATCAATCGAATGTTATTGTTGGCCATGGTCAGTTGGCCGTGGTTCGTCCGTAATTGCAATTGAAGGAAATGAAAAACCCCTAGTTCTAAATTAGCCAAGAGGGAGTTGGGTTTCATACTTTAGTTGCTTACGTTTGTTAATGCTTCGCCTGGAATTAAACAATAACTAGAAAATACTCAAATGAAAAAATTGTACTCATTTTTATCGATTGGCTTTTTGGCGCTCAGCGCGATAGGTCAATCTACCCAAGATGTCACTTTTAAAGTTGACATGAATAGTTACACTGGCACCGCTTTCACAGGGGTATTTGTAAATGGTAATTATAATGGATGGTGTGGATCATGTAATGCTTTAACGGATGCCAACAAAGATGGTGTTTGGGAAGGCACATTCAACATCAAAGCAGATTCTATCGAATACAAATTCACTTTGGATGGATGGAAGGTTGAGGAGGCTTTAACATCAGGAACTTCTTGCACAAAGACAACAGGTGGTTATACCAATCGTTTTGTGAAATTGAGCGGAAATGTAACTATCGCTACTGTTTGTTGGAACAGATGTTCTCCTTGCGCTACAACTTCAGGTTTGAACAAAGTAAACATCGCATCTATGAATTTGTATCCTAACCCAACTCAAGGTTTGATTAACTTGAATTTGGGATTGACACAGAAAGAAACAGTGAGTGTTGTTGTTTATGATGTTAGAGGCAACAAATTATACAGCAAAACTTTGTCGGGTGCTACTGTGAACGAAACTATCGATATGACAGTTTATTCTGCTGGTGTTTACATAGTGAGCGTTACAACTTCAAAGGGCACGATCCGTAAGGAGTTTGTGATGAACAAATAATCATGTTGTTCATCATAAAAAAAGTACTGGCATTTTTTTAAGGCAACAAGACTGGGAAGTTTGAGGTCTAACCATTATGGAGTTTGGAAAACGGATCAAA
>Ga0102915_1000662_pt1 | contig 10850 bp, 6 predicted proteins | sample Colrivmet1561A02_FD_78199 | JGI IMG/M metagenome (GOLD analysis project Ga0102915, IMG submission 78199) | Estuarine microbial communities from the Columbia River estuary - metaG 1561A-02 | ecosystem: Environmental > Aquatic > Marine > Intertidal zone > Estuary | place: USA: Columbia River...
AACGTATAGCATATGGTACAGCTAAAACAAAAGAAGGTAAGTTTGAAGAGTTTGTTCGTTGGAATTCTAAAAATAATAAAGCATTCCGTGAAGAGTTAAATCGTATAAAAGAAACAGATCCTACTTATCAAGGTATTCTAAAGAGAATAGCAGATCTAAAGAAACTAGAAAAAGGTATAGATAAAGCATTTCAGAATACTCAGATGTCTGATGAGTCTATTAAAGAAGGCTTTACTACAGCTGTACAAGCATCACGTCTAGTAGATGCAGTGAGACAGAAACTTACAGGAATGCCTGATCTTAATGAGTTTTCTGATCAGTATGGTCTTGTAGAAGATACTTACTTTATGAAGGATCTTCAAGATACTATTGATGCTCTTGATAAAAAGGAAGAAAGAGACTTTGTTCTATCAATAGGTTCAGAGTGGTATGATGCCTTTAAAGATCTTAACACTAAGCTAAGAGATGTAGAGACAAGAATCATATCTGAAGCTTTGAAGTCAGTAAGTCTTCCAGCTTCTTTTACTCAGTTGGCTGAATCTAAAGTTGAACTAAACAACGGTGTTCTAAACAATAAGATACTTAGTCAAAAGATGGCTCTTCTTAACAATGAGCATATCACCAAAGGTGGTAATAAAGCCATTGGTTTTGAGGTGGCGTCAGTAAAAGCTTTAAGTGACTTGTTAGATCCTACTGTAACAGATAACCTTCTTGATATTTTATCAATAGGTGTAGATGAAAACGGAGAAAAGATTTATCCAAAAGGTCTAAAAGAAATCTTATTAGAAGGTGGCTCTGATGTAGATAGCTTAATAGGTAAGCTTAAAGCATATAAAAATAACAAAGAAGGTTCTAGAAACATTGGGCCTGCTGTTAATGCAATGCTTACTTATGCTATCCTTAACAACTTTGGTATTCAACTTAGAGATAATGCTGTTGATCCAAAGTCTGGTGAACTTATAAAGATGTTTAAGTTTAAACTTAACGGACATGTGTTCTCAGGATATGGTAATACTCGTAGCTATAATCCAACTACAGGTAAGTATGATTCAGATCAAAGGATCTTTAACACTATATCTACCTTAGTATCTGCTATGACGGATAACGCTAAAGAGCGTTTGGCTGCTCGTTTAGGATTAAATATTGAAGCTGTTGGTCATGTATCTAACATGGTAGCTCAAGGTGTTCCTCTTAAATCTGCTATACTATTTATGCTACAGCCAGCTATTAGAGAGTATTTTGAGATGACTAAAATAGCATCTAATAATGTTAAAACTGCAGCTGAAAGTGAGATATTTAAGTCTCAAATTGCTAAAGAGTTGTTAGCTAAGTATAGATCTGATGCAGGTGAGAACTTTGTTAAAGAAGACCTTACTGATGATATTCTTGTAGAAAACATAAAGAATAACGGATCAAGTCCTACATATCAAGCTTCTGTACTAGAAGACTTTATGGGTATTATAAATCAAAGTAAGTACTATAGTTCTGTTGCACAAGTATTAAAGTTAACTAAAGGTTTAGGTACAAGCTTTGAAGAGTACGATAAGATTAATGAAAATATTGATGCATTAGGTTTAAGAGTTAAGGATAATAAAGCTTTTGAAAAGTACATAGATCCTATTAATGGTATGCATCCTCCATTTGACTTACGTCAAACGTTTATGGGGTATGATCAATCTAAACCTTATCACAACTTTATTGAAGGATATATTAAGATAGCTGATCAAATTAGCCAGATATCTAAAGGTATGTTCCTAGAAAGAACTGCTGTCTTTAAGCGTATTGAGCAGATTGTAAAAGATAACCTATCTGTACGTATGTCTCTTAGAGAAAGATTTAATACTGAGCTTAAAAAAGACTTGATTTCTTACTTGTCTATTAAAGCTTATAGAAAATATCTTGCTGATAACGGAAGAACTGGTACGTTGTCTACTATGACTAACGCTTTGATATATGATCAAGCGGCAGAATCTAAAGGTGAAGACTTTATGGATATAGTAGATATTATGAGAACTATTAGAGAAAAGCTTCCTAATAACTATTTGGCTAACCAGTTCTTAAATGTAGTATCAACTAGTATATACAATGCTAGTGGTGAGGTAGCTCTTAATCCTAAAAACAAAGATGGTATTAATAAAATTGAAGCTAATACATGGGCTAAGCTTAGTGACTACCAAGTAGAGAAACTAAGAGATGCTTTTGTAGATATCTATCAATCTGAAATAGACTTTGACGGTAATGGTAAAAACGGTAGAGATATGGCTAATGCTTTATTTAACTACCTTGTTGTTAAAGATGGTGCACAGTTTAGAAGTGGATCATTCATTAGATACATTCCTAACTTTATCTTTACTGACTTCTTAACTAGTACAGGTCTTGCTAATGATGTTCTTAAGCTTTCTGCTACAGCAGACAATGTAGAAGATTTAGATGAAAAGTATAAGCAGATTTTTGGTGTAACATCAACTAGTCTCTTTAATGAGTTTATGGAAAACTATGTTACACACGTGGGTAATTCATACTATGTTAAGAAGATGCCTATTGCTAATGTAACCAAGTTTGATCCTACTGGTAATAAAGCTGTAGATGATTTTGAACCAGCATCAGTTGTGGAAACTGAAAAGGGTATATCAATTAATATATTTAGGGGTGCTCGTGATACTAAGGCTAAATTTAAGTCACAAGAAGAGGCTTTAGAATATGAAGCAGGACTTACATATCTTAGTGATACAGATTATTTAGAGTATCTTAGCTTCCTTTCTGAAGAAGAGTTAGCTGCTCTTAGTGAGTCTAAGGCTACAACTAAGAAGTATAATGATGATGAAAAAGCTAGATTTAAGAAAAATATGCAGTCATTAAGGGATAAAGGCTTTACCACAAGTAATACTGGTGAGGTTAAGTTTCCGTATATTATTAAAGTTAGCTCTGGAGAAAGATTTAAAAGCGATACTTATTACATTCTTAAGTCTGTACAGCAGGCTACAAAGGATCCAAAAAAAGGACCTGATTCTAAAAGACTTATTCAGAAAGGACAGACTATAGCTCAAGGTGTATCTGCTTACGACGAAAAGATTGAAAGAAAAGGTGCTTCTAAAACATATAAGGGTGGAGCTATATTTGATCCAATTCCTGAGACAGCTAGTATACCAAGATATCGTAAGCCGATAGATAACACTACAGGATACCATCCTTTCTATGCACAGAAGGCTATTACAGATCCAGATAAGTATCAAATGTTTTTAGAAAATATGGGTGTTCCTCGTGAGCGTGCTGAAGCTGATACTAAAGTATTGTTCCCATCTAAGCCTGTAGATACAGGATCTCGATCAATGGTAACTGTTTTATTAGAAGATTATGGTATAACTACTAGTGTTCAAAATAAAGGTATTACCTTTGAGGGAGAAATGTTTGAGATTTTAAAAGAAAACATATCAGCTAAAGAGTTTGAAAACATAAACTCACCTGCAGATCTTTTAAAAGTATTAGGTTATAAAGATACTGCAGCTGCTCCTAGAGTTTCTATTCCAACAGAAGAGTCTGCAGAAAGTATGAAATCTACAAAAGATTCTAGTAAATCAGATCTTGACTCTGTACGTAAGATGATAGAAAGTAGTCAATTATTTACTAGCATGCCTGAAGGGGCTACTGATGCTGAAGAAGTAAAAAGAAGAATAGCTATGTTATCTGCTAATCAAAATCCTTTAAATGATGAGTGTGCTGGCTAGGCTTACTTTTTAATAACAAACTAAATTTAAAACCTAATTATGGCTTGTCAATTATTTAGAACAGATGGTAAAGTAGAGAAGGTATTAGCTCCTAATGAGAAGCCTTCTTTACTATATTCAGAAATATTAACTGTAGTAAAAAAGGAAGGATCTAAAAAGTTCATTGACTCTATACCTTATCTTAGAGATCGTCTTGAAGATGGTACATTATTAAATGAGTCTTCAGAAGAGATAGCTGTAGGTATATGGAGTATTGCATATAGTCCTGAGTATCAAGCTTTTTTTAATAATCTGAATAAAAAATTAAATGTTTTTGCTGATGAAAATGGTGAACCTAAGTTTGCTGTTTTTAATAGTAATGTTCTAAATCAAAAATCTAATTTTGGTAAAGTAAGTACTGGTTATGTTCTTGATCCTCAAAAAGCAGCTTTTGTAAAGGCTGCAGTTAAAAGAGGTAATAAGTTACAGCAAGCAATTATAGGAGCTTTGGTTGAGAACCCAGAAAATCCTGTGATATTAGAACCTAAAAGTCATACTTACATTGATGCTGAAGGTGAAGTGTATACGTCTACTACTACCGCTATTAAAGGTAAACTAGAAAATGATGCATACGCTGCTAATAGAGCTATTGGTACTAGTGTAGATAAACTATTACAAGGTATAATTGAAGGTAAAAACTTTAAGGATAGTTCTGAAGGTATCACTGAAATAGATGAGGCTACTCTAAAAAATCTATTTACTACTTTACAAGCTTACATTGCTGGTGTTACAAGTGATGGATCTGTGGTTGTTACTCAGGTTGCACTTGGGGATTCTATGTCTAAGATAGCAGGATCTCTTGACCTTCTTGTAGTTAGTCCTACTGGTAAGTTAAAAGTAATTGACCTTAAGGTTTCTAAAAACTCTGTTAAGAGTGAAGCATATGATAGAAAATTTGGTGTGAAGCAAGGATCTGTTTTTATGGGTCAGACACTTTCTACTAGACAACAACATGGTATCCAAGTTGGTACATATAAAAAGCTTATAGAGCTTTCTGGTTTTGAAGTTGAGGGTGTTTCTACTGTTCACTTAAAGATAGATCTTGATTCTAACAATAAGATTACAGACGTTACTTTTGAAGGGGAAGTTAATCATCCATTAAGTATAAATAAAGAGTTTGTAGATAAGGTCATCCCTACTGAAGTAGAACCTAGAGATAGAGCTACTGAGCTTAGGAGACAATTAAAAACAGATAATCCTGCAGATGATCCAAACTTTCTTACTGATGAGGAGTCTAAACCTGAAGAAGAAGTTTCTGGTGATATGTATGATCGTATGTATCAGGAAGTAAGAAAGGTTATTGATCTTTTTGAGACTAGAAAAAAGTATTTAGAAAAAATACGTGGAGGAAAGACTAGCGTTGATAAGAACATAATGATTGATAAAATCAATGAACTTATTGTAATGATGGGTAGTGAACTTAGAATTGATAAACCATCTACTGCTTATGGTGCATTCTTACGCTACACTACAGAGGAGGTTAAAGAATATCTTAAACAGATAACTGATCCTAATGCAATCAATGATCCTAATTATATCAACTTACTACTAGAAGTAGATAAGTATATTGAGTCCTATAGAGGTATTGTTAATGTAAAAGGTGTAGGAAGTAAAGCACAACAAGCTATGCTTTTTGAACTCATGGGTCTTCTTGACGATACAAAAGAAGCTATTGACATTAATACTGAGGCATATGTTAAAAAGGTAGTTAAGGAAAATACATCTAGAGATCTTAGTGAACTAGAGCTTTCAAATATTATGAAAGAGGTTTATGATATTTCTGCAGAAGATTACTTCCTAGGAGATATGGCTACCTCTAAAGATACTTTACTAGCTATTGCAGATAAAATTTATAAGTCTGCTGTTAATAAAGCTAAAGATAATACTGAGTCTACTATTAACCGTATTCAGCAAATTGGAAATAAGTTACTAAAAGCAGCAGGTGTTAGTAAGCCAGATTCTAAGTTTTTTGACTTTATGAAAGTCTTTGATAAGTCTGGTAAGTTTGTAGGTAGATATGTTACTAAGATTGGTTCACAATACTATGATATGTATTATAGTTTAAAAAACCGTGTTACTGAAAAGAATGGTGATCGTAAACAATATGTACCTATTTTAAATCTAGACAGTGCTAGAAAAGAAGATATTGACTATAACGTTAATCTTTTTTATGATAAAGCTGCTCTTAGAGACTTTCAAAATGCTGAAATTTTAGGTCCAAATGGAGCTGAAGATGGTAAGTATCATAAGTATACAGATACTTTTAAAGCTATTAGAAATCGTTATCAAGAACTTGTTGGTTATACTAAATTAGATGGGTCTGTATTTTACAGATGGGAAAAAAAGGTAGGTGTTTCTGATGAGCAGTATGAACAATTTAAACTTAAATATTTTAATGAAGTAAGTTACTGGGGTCCTGAAATAGAAACAGATGGTACTTTTAAAGGAAGAGTTTCTTTAAAATCAAACTTTTTTGTTAAGAGTGATTTTGTAGAGGTTAGGGATATAGCTGAAGATGGTACAGATTTAAGAGATTCTAAGTATGTAAAGCTTATGAATCCTAAAACTGAGTTAGAAAAAGCTCAGTCAGAATTTTATAAAGAATGGATTGAGCAGTATCAAAACTCATTAGAAAAACTTCCTCCTGAAGTTGCTGCACAAATGCGTGGTAAGGTAGCAAGGGTTAGAGGTGCTTTTTTTGATACATTAAAAAGTAAAGGTCCTGGTTTTACAAAAGCTGTAGCCAAAGGTATAAAAGGTTTATTTACTTCTGAGGTATATACTAACCAAAGATTAGTTGATGAGCTTGGTCAGATAGACACAGGTCTTCCTGTTATGTATGTAGGTAAATTACAAAATGAAGGTAGACTTGAATATTTGAATGGTGAACTTACTAAGCTAAAAAATAAAAGGGCTCAAGGTAAGATAGGTCAAAAAGATTATCTTCAAGAAAAAAAGAAACTAAAGGAGTATATAAAAATTGAATCAAGTAGAGTTAAGGCCGGTGAGATAGAAGGTGATCTAGTAAATAACTTAATAGCTTTTGCTACAATGGCTGAAAATTATGAGGTTATGGATAACATAGAGTCAGATCTTCAAGCTATAGCAAAAATCATGAATGATAGAGTCTACTATGAAACAGACTCACTTGGAAACAAGTTAATTAGAAAAGGTTCTAAACTTACTAAAAATGATGATGGTACACCAGTTATCAAAAGACCACAAGATGTAAGAGCTACTAAACGTCTTGATAAATGGTTTAAAATGGTTTACTATAATAACCAAGAGTTTAATCGTTCTACACTTGCCATGGTTGCAGGACGTATTCAAAACTTAACATCTCTTAAAGGTGTTGGTTTTAACGTTTTTGGTAACATTAACAACTACATCATGGCTAGAATAAATACTTCTATAGAAACAGCAGGTGCTTTATACTATGATAGATCTGCAGCTCAAAGAGCTGTTAAAGAATATAATACTGATTATCTTCCTTCAATTTTTGCTGGAATAGGTAAACCTAAACAAAACTTCTATCAGGATAAAAAGCCTTATAGTAAGTATCAAGCTTTAGTAGAGTATTTTAGAATGGTAAAAAAGTATCAGTCAGACTCTGGTAAAGTGGATGTAATGAGCTGGGCTTATTTTTTACAAGAAGGTGGTGAATTTAATGCTCAGTCTAAATCAGGTGTAGCTGTTCTTATGACAAGACAGTTAACAAATAGTAAAACTGGTGAAACACAATCTATATATGATGCTTTTAACTTTGATCCAAACACTGGTGAGTTAAGTCTTAAGGATGGCTCTGAGCTTTCAGAAAAAGAACGCTGTGATCCTATTAATTTTATTTTCGAAGTAAATAAACAAATTCATGGTAACTATGCTTTTGAAGATAGGATGGTTATTCAAGAACATTGGATTGGTCAACTAGCTGCACAATTTCATAAATGGGTCTATCCAGCTTATAAAGCTAGATTTAAAACAAGATATAACGATGAAAATCTTGGAGAAGTAGAAGGTAGATATGTATCAGTACTTAGTTTATTACAATACTATAGAGAGTCTGAAGGTTCATTCTTAGAAAAACTAAGAAGTGGATGGGAAGGACTAGATGAAATTCAAGTAAAGAATATGTATAAGAACTTAGCTGAACTAGCATTCTTTGCAGCAAGCTTTGCTATGTATGGTGTATTTAGAGCACTTGCTGAAGGAGCAGATGATGATGACGTAACTTTAAAACGTTGGTTAAACTTTATGGCTTATCAACAAAGTCGTCAAATGACGGAGGTTTCTACAATGATGCCTATAGCTGGTTTTGAAGAACAATATTTGTTAGCTAAATCACCAATAGCCATTTTAACTACTCTTAAAGATTTTGGTCAAGCTTTAAAATCTACTTTGCTTATACCTTTCCCACCATATGATAAAAACTATTATGAGCGTGGTCCACATGAAGGAGGTTTAAAAGCTTGGAAAGAGTGGAAAGATGTTATACCAGCATTAAGTGTTCTTAATAAATGGGAATCTTATGATACTGTAAAAAGTTTTTACATAAAATAAAAAAAGAGGGGTTTAATACCCCTCTTTGTTATAATGTACTATTCTAAAGAATATAAGGACTATACCAAAGGATAGTTCGGTGAAGTAAAGTTTTTCACCATCTACATACTCTGATCCTTTTTGGTGAAAGATCCCAAGAAGAGATCTATAAGGGCTGATTAATTCTACGCTTACTCTTGTCATATTGTTATTTTGTTTTAGTTTCTACTATGAAAGGGTGTTTACCAATGTAGCAATCTTCTGGTAAGCCCAAGTGTTTTTTAAATCCGTTAAGTAAACTGTGTATATTACTAGCCCCTACAGGATTGTGGCTGTGTACAGAACATCCACATATAGGAATGTTTCTTTGTTGACAGTAATCCACTAACCATTTAGCACAGTCTAGACCAGTCTTCTCAGTGTATTCATTATAACTGGGATGTTGGTATCCTAATGCTAGTTTCTGTTTAAAATAATCGTCTATATGTTCTTCAGCTAGATCATGATCAAATGATACAAAGTCTGGCATACCATTAAGACTAACCCATTCTACAAATTGATCATAGTTCCTAACAACAAACCAGGGCTCGTACCCTGGTAGTGTGTTGGTTGGCGTTCTCTGGTCATCTAAGTATAGAGCTCTTTTCATAATTCTATATTAAGTAATGATTCTTTAGCATTTCTAAATGCTAGTCTAACTCCATGACATCTAAGTCTTCTGACAGCTCTTCTAAGAATTCTTCTTACATAAGCATCTTCTACAGATAGATGTTGTAATTTATTAGTTAACTGAGTTTTATTCATACTAATCTTTTACAAATACACCGTTAACAGTTTTACCTGTACGGTTTTTAATCTCATTCCAAGCCGCTTCTAGACAGTCTGCAGGTTCCATACCTACTTGCTTAGCTAGAATGATTAGAGTGACGAAAGCGTCTCCTATGCCATCTTTAAGCTCTTCTTGCTTGTTTTTAGCTAATGCACCAGCTGTTTCTCCTACTTCTTCCATCACCTTAAGCATCTGCTTAGATGCGTTTTCAGGTTTCAAGATGTCTTTAGCTTCAGCCCAAGATACTACATTTTCAATAAGTGTGTTAAAGTTTTCCATTGTTTATTTTTGTTTTTGTAAATCTAATTCTGTTTTAAGTTCTATCAACTCTTGTTGCATAACCATTTGATTACTAAGCAGTTGTTGAATATTTTTTTCTAGTTCGTCAATCCTTTTAGCAGATGACTTTATAATTTTAGCATAGTCAGATAGATCAAAGGTAGATGTTTTAGTACATCCAACAGTTTCTCCATCACAACTTGTTATAGTCATTACATTAATTCTAGTAGGTAGCTGTACACTTTCTAGATATCTATTGTAATAAGGTTGATCCATGTTAGCCGTAGACTGTGCCCACTCAGTCGTTTCGATCTGAGTGAGTACAGTTGTTTGCATATTATCTACTAACCAAGCCTTTACTTCATCATGTAGAAAAAACCTAGGTTTTTGACCTACTCTTTCTTCTGTTAATATTTCATCAATCATTGTGTTGGTTTTATCCTTCACAGCTAGCACACTCCAAGATGTTTCTTGTAAATGACTGAGCACTACTAATACTAAACTGATAGTAGAGAGTCTTTACTCCTTGCTCATGAGCAAACAGATACAACTGGTTTATATCTCTAGCTGGAATACTTGGGTGAATCATTAAGTTCAAAGACTGAGACTGATCAATAAACTTCTGTCTTGCAGCAGCTTGAATGATAATCTCTTTAGGACTAATCTCTATAAAGGATTTAAACACCTCTTTAGTAGGGAAGTCTAGATGTTGTACAGAACCATCTTTCTTTAGGATGCTTTCCCAAATCTCTGGTGTGTTAAGACCATGCTTCTCAAGCTCTTCTTCTAAGAAAGGATTCTTGTATACAGTTTTACTCTTAGCCAAGTCTTTGATAAAGTAGTTAGACTTAATAGGCTCAATACCCATAGATACTTGACCGTGGATAAATGAGCTAGACTTGGTAGGAGCTATGGCAACTAGAGTTGTGTTAGCATACCCTTCTCTAAGAGATTGATATCCATGATCTGTGTGCAACACTCTAGATGTAGCGTCAGATCTTTCTTTAATGGTTTTAAAGATATCTACGTTTATCATCTTAGCCTGCATAGATTCAAACTCTACAAGCTTAGACTGCAGATAAGAATGGTATCCTAGTACACCTAATCCAATAGCTCTGTGTTGTTCTGCAAACCTGTGGGCCCTTGCCATCCCCGGGAGAGTGGCAGCTTTGGTAATGAACTCATCAATCACTGCATTAAGAAAGAGTGTATAGATTTCAATAGCATCTGTCTGCTTAATCTTGTCCCAGTGTAATAGATTCAGGGACCCTAGACAACATACAAAAGAGTTATAGCTATCTGTAGGAAGCTGGATCTCAGAGCATAAATTACTAGCCGTAATCTCTAACCCTATTTCTTTATAAGGAGAGTTGTTGTTAGTGTTGTCTTTAAACATAATGTAAGGAAAGCCAAACTCATTACGTCTCTGGATTATTTTAGCC
>Ga0102915_1000666_pt1 | contig 10831 bp, 7 predicted proteins | sample Colrivmet1561A02_FD_78199 | JGI IMG/M metagenome (GOLD analysis project Ga0102915, IMG submission 78199) | Estuarine microbial communities from the Columbia River estuary - metaG 1561A-02 | ecosystem: Environmental > Aquatic > Marine > Intertidal zone > Estuary | place: USA: Columbia River...
AAATCCCGGTGGGCCCACCAACTTTCAACCAGCTGACTTGATTCGCTCCCAGAAGGGGAAGTATCCCCGAGTGGCGTGCGGGAAGTGTTCGGTGTCCCAGGCCCGACGGCGCCAGATCATGGCGATGCCGGCGGACGCCATGGCGGACTCGACAGCGAGTGCTTCGGTCAGCCAAGGTCCGATAAAAGGACGATAGGCGACGACGGCCTGCAGCTCGTTCTGCTTGGCCCATTCGGTCAGCGACGTCGACAGATCGGACGTCTCGCCCGAGGAGACTTCGGCACCGAAATGATTACCAGCCCGCATCGCCCCGTCTCGTAAAGCCGCCTGCGTCCAGACGGACACCTTCTCCGACCATCCAGCACGAGCGCTGATATCGGCTGGCCACGAGGCATTGACGGCCTTGACCTTCAATCCGGCCAGTTCACCCTGCTCGACCACGAGGTCTTCGGGGTGCAGCCAGAGGCCGATTCGATTGTAAGCCTTAACCGAAGCGACCTGCGCCACGTCTTCAGTCCACGCTACCAACTTGGGCAAGGGTTCCTCCGTGATGGCGAAAGGAGCCGAAGCGAGCTGAGTGGCCTGCGGCGCATGCTCCCCGTCGGTGTAGAACGCGATGTTATCGGCCCGGGCGACGTAGGTCTTTCCCGTCGTCTGCAAGCCTGCCACCCAGCGCCAGGAGAGCGTATTGCTAGCTACATCCCCGTCGAGCAGGTGCTCATAGAAGAAGGCTGCACCCAGTTCCCACGGCAGCTTCAATGTAAAGATCAAGATCGAGGCAAACCACATGCGGGCGTGGTTATGCAAGAAGCCGGTGGCCACGAGTTCCTGCGCCCACGCGTCGAAGCCCGCGATGCCGGTTCTACCCGCGAGCGCGTCTGCCAGAGTCGAGCTTTGCTCGGCGCTCAAAGACGCCCGCAACCGAGGCACATCTTCGCACCAGCGAGTCCATGCCGCCGGACGCTGCTCAAGCCAACCCTTCCAATAGGTCCGCCAATAGACCTCCTGCACGAACTTCTCGACGGCGGGGAACGACCACCGTTCTCTGGCCGCGGCGACAATCTCCGACTCCAATAGAAGGCGCTTCTGCACCCAAGGAGAAAGACGTGAGATATTGTCATGCCCGGGCCTGACGTAATTACGTTCCGCCGCATAGCGTCCCGCGGCCGGAAGGAACTCCTCCAGTCTCGCTAGCGCAGCGGCACGGGTCGGGATGAAGGTCAGTGACACGGACATGGCCTGACCTAAGCGGAAGCCGAAGCCTCCGCAAACGGACCTGAGACAAAGGGAGCGGCCGCCAGGGTCGATTGGCAATCGACTTGGCAGCCCCATGGTCTTCTCGCAGTCTCCGCCCATGCGCCCCCTGCTCCCCGCCCTGCTCTGTCTGGCCTCGTTGGCCATGGCCGAGGAAAAGCCGAACCTGCCTTTGGTCGACCTTTCCGGACAGAAGGAACGTCAGGTGGTCGTGGGTGCAGGAACGGAGGCAATCTACCAAGGCCACCCGACGACCCTGCTGCTCCCGAATAGCCAGACGATCCTCTCGGTCTGGTGCATCAACCACGGCGGTTCCGCGGGCCCGATGGCTCGGAGCGACGACGGCGGTAAAACCTGGACGCGCCTTGACTCCCAATTACCTAAGGGCTTCTCGACCCACCAGAACTGTCCAAGCATCTACCGCATCATCGATCCAGCCGGCAAAGCCCGCCTCTGGGTCTTCTCCGCCGCTCTCGGTAAACGCGGCGGGCCGGGGATGCCGAGCATCATGAGCGAAGACGAGGGTAAGACGTGGAAAGAAATGCCGCCGCTCAACTTCCCCTGCGTGATGACGTTCAGTAGCGTAGTCCGACTCAAAGACGGTCGCACCCTCGGACTCTACCACCGCGGTCCGGGCGGCGCCGACAAGTCCCCGCTGGTGACGCTCCAAACAATTACCTCCGACGGCGGCTTCACGTGGTCCGAACCCCGCATCGTCGCCGAGGTCACCGGCAAGAATCCCTGTGAGCCGTATGTCTTCCGTTCACCCGACGGCAAGGAACTCGCCTGCTTACTCCGAGAAAATACCCACAAGGGCCGCAGCTTGATGATGTTCAGCCAGGACGAAGGTGCGACGTGGTCGACGCCCGTAGATACGAACTGGGGCCTCACGGGCGATCGCCATAACGGCGTGTTCACGTCCGACGGCCGGATGGTCGTCTGCTTCCGCGACCAAGCTCTCAACAGCCCCACCAAGGGCCACTTCGTCGCGTGGGTCGGCACCTACGATGACCTGAAGTCCGGCCGACCCGGTCAAACCCGCATCAAGTTGCTCCATCACTACGGCAAGCGGGCTGGAGACTGCGGCTACCCCGGCGTCGAACTCCTCGCCGACGGGACGATCGTGGCCACGACCTACGTGAAATACACGTCTGGCCCCGAGCAGAACTCGGTGGTCAGCGTGCGTTTCAAACTCAGCGAGACCGACGCCCTGCTGAAGCGTTAACGCTTCACGGGCTGCTGGCCGGCGAGGGTACGACCGTTGGGACGGTCTACGCCGACTTTCACCACATAGGTGCCAGCCGCGTAGACCGGGGGCGCGTATTCCTTCACACCCGAGAGACGGCGGACATAGACCGTCTCGCCAGTCTGCTCATGAATAACTTGGACGACCGCTCGGTCACCTTCAGCGCTGAGGTCGATCGTCGGCAGGAAACCCGTGGGCTTACGTCCGTCGTTATCGGCCAGCACAAAGGTCTGCGGCCAGCCCGGGAACTGTTGGGTGTCGCCCTTACGCGAATCGCTGAAGCGCGGCCAGCACTCGAAGGTGACGCTCTGTTTGGCGAGATGGAAACGAGCCACGCCGTAACCGTCGGCACGCTGGCGCTCGTCCTGAACGTCGCCAGGATTGGCGTAGGCGACGACCGACATCTTATTGCCAAGTCCATCAAGGAAATCACCGGTCCAGGGCAAGGGGCTTCCGACCACGGCATTCGGGCCGGCCTTCTCATCCTTCGGATGCCACCAGCGCCCGTAGATCGTGTTCACGAGGGCGGGACTGGTCAGCGAGTAAGGTCCATCGCCGAAAGCTTCGATGCCGTGCTTGACGGTGACGGCGAGATGCTGGTCGCCGCAAAGGTGCACGGCCTGCACGCGACGCAAGGCACGCAAGGCCTCATCGCGACCCTTCTGCGGCCAACCGTTGCAATCGAGGTCAGCCAACAGACGGCTATCCTTACCGCCATGCATGTGGACGGCCCCACAGAAAGCCGAGGCGGACAGGACAGCTTTATGACGCACGCCCACCCAATCCTCGGACCACGCGGCGAGGAACTTCAACTGGCGATCGCCGAGAAGCTCCAGGCCGGGTAAGTCGATGCTCTTCGGATCATACTTCTCGTCGGTAACGTGGTCGGGGCGCGGGCCTTGCGAAGGAATCTTCCCCTGCGGGGCCGACTTGAACTTACGGTCCTCGAGGATGGCGAAATCGATGCCACCGACCTTGAGGCGGGTGTAGTAGACGCTGATGCCCCGCTGGACCGGAGTCGGATCATACGCATCCGGCAGATGCCACGATTGCTGACGCTGGACCATGTTCACGTAAGTGACAGGGTAGAAATAGCCGCCGTCAGCCATGCCAGCGACGGTGGACAGCTTGCCGCCCTCACCCCAGAGGTTGGGGTGGCCGACGTCATGGTCGTCCGGAATACAAATCGTCGGACGATCCTTCATCACGTCGCGAAACTGCAGACCGAACTCAATCCAGCCGGCGGTGTGCTCGGTGTGGCGATAGGTCTGGTCGCCGGCGAAGAAAAGCAGATCCGGATTCTGACGGATCAGATTATCGAGGATCTCTGGGCGGGCGCCCGTCGTGCGGCTAGAATTGCAGGACATGTTGGCGACGACGATGGCGTCCTTATCCGTCGGATCGCGGCGCACGAGTCCTTCGAAGGTCGCCTTCTCACCATGGCGGACGCGATAGGCCACATCCTTGGAGCCATCCCAGCCTTCGACCCGGAAGTGGGCGCTCCAACCGGGGAAAACTACTTCGGTCTTGGCCGCCTCGACCCAGCGTCCTTCGCGCTTGAATTCCAAACGCGCTTCCTTGGATTCCTCGGGGTAGAGAGGATAGAGCTGAGCGGATAGCTTCAGGACGCCCGCTTGCTGGGTGTAGAGAGCGAAGGCGATGACTTGGTCACGCTCGACCAGCATCGTCGGCGCAGCCGAACTGGCGGCAGCCTTCTTCTTGGCTTTGGCCGCTGGGCGAGGCTCCGCCGCAGGACGAGGCTCCCACCAGGCGCCGACCGCCAGAGAGTCGAGGCTCGGAAACTCCTCTCCGAACGGCTTGACCGTGTGAGCCGGCGGAACCGGTGCGGCGAAAAGCATAGAAGAAGCAAAAAATAGCAGGAATCTCATGGCGTTCTGTTAATACCCCTTTTCGCTGAAAAAGTTTCCCTGCACGAGCCCTTTCGGCTTAATCCGACGGTATGAGACGACTGCTGCCCCTGCTCCTCGCCCTGACTGCGTTCGCGGCCGAGACCGGCACACCTGTCCAGAAGTTCCAGCAGCTGGACTCCCTCCTGCCGTCGCCCTCCCCCCAACGGCTCGCCACGGGCGCCCCGGGCTCAGGCTATTGGCAGAACCGGGCTGACTATGATATCCGCGCGGAACTCGACGACGAGAAGCGCACGATCACGGCCGAGGCTACGGTGACTTATCATAACGCCTCGCCCGATACACTCGACTACCTCTGGGTCCAGCTCGACCAGAACTATTTCGCCAAGCGCGCCGATTCCCGGGCAACGCCAAACACTAAGCGCGGTGTCGACCTGAAGAAGTTCAGCTACACGGCCCTCGACCGGCTGCTAGCCTATGAGACCTATGACGGCGAACTGAAGATTACAAAGCTGACCGACGCCGAAGGGCGCGGCCTCCCACACGCAATCGTGAAGACGTTGCTGCGCCTCGATCTGCCCAAGCCCCTCAAGCCCGGTGAGGACTTCGTCTTCAAGATCTCCTGGTCCTACCCGATCAATGACGCGAAGCGCATCATGGCCCGCACGGGCTACGAGCACTTTAAGGAAGACGGTAATTGCATCTACACCATCGCGCAGTGGTTCCCGCGCATGGCCGCGTACACCGACTACGCCGGCTGGATTAACAAGCAGTTCCTCGGCACCGGTGAGTTCACCCTTGAATTTGGCGACTACAAGGTGGCCCTGACCGTCCCGGACGACCACATCGTGGCCGCAACTGGCTCGCTGCAGAATCCTGAACAGGTCCTCACCCCGACCCAGCGAGAGCGCCTCGCCCAGGCCCAGCAGGAGACCAAGAAGCCAATCTTCGTCGTCACGCCCGAAGAAGCCAAGGCCGCCGAGAAAGGCCGTCCCAATGGCAAGAAGACCTGGCTCTTCCAAGCCGAGAACGTCCGGGACTTCGCCTTTGCCTCCTCTCGTAAGTTCGTTTGGGACGCCATGGCGGTCGCCGACACGAAGGTGAACGGCAAGCCCGTCATGGCGATGTCCCTCTACCCCAAGGAAGGCATGCCACTTTGGGACAAATACTCAACGCACGCCATCGCCCACACCATCGAGGTCTATTCGCGCTACACGTTCGACTACCCCTACCCCGTAGCCTGGTCCGTCAACGGCGCCGTCGGCGGCATGGAATACCCGATGATCTGTTTCAACGGTCCGCGCCCCGAGAAAGACGGCACCTATCCCGAACGCACCAAGTACGCGCTCATCGGCGTCATCATCCACGAAGTCGGGCACAACTACTTCCCGATGATTGTGAACAGCGACGAGCGCCAGTGGACCTGGATGGACGAAGGCCTCAACTCGTTTATCGAATCCCTCGCCCAGGCCGAGTGGGAAGATAGTTGGAAGCCCCGCCGCGATAATCGCGGAATGACCGACTACATGCGCACCAAAGAACGCGTGCCGGTGATGACCAATTCCGAGTCTATCGCCGACCTTGGCCCCAATTCCTACGGCCAGCCCACAGTGGCGCTCAACATCCTCCGCGAGAACATCCTCGGCCGCGAGGCGTTCGACCATGCCTTCAAGGCCTTCGCCAAGCGCTGGATGTTCAAACGCCCCACCCCAGCCGACTTCTTCCGTTCGATGGAAGACGCCAGCGGCGTGGACTTGGATTGGTTCTGGCGCGGGTGGTTCTACAGCGTCGATCATGTCGACGTCTCGATCGACGAAGTCCGCTGGCTGCAGCTCGACACCCGCGACCCGGCAATCGAGAAGCCCAAGGCCAAGGCGGAAAAGGAAGCCCTACCCCAGACGCTCACCAAGGAACGTAATGCCTCTCTGCCGAAGCGCGTCGATCGCTTCCCTGAATTGAAGGACTTCTACCACGGCTACGACGAGGCCACGGCGCTGCCCAGCGAGAAGAAGAAATTTGAAGCCCTGCTCAAGGAGCTCGAGGAAGCCAAGATCGACCCGAAGCTGCTGCAGACCAAACAGAACATCTACGTCCTCGAGATCTCGAATATCGGCGGCTTGATCACTCCCGTGCCACTGAAGCTCGAATACACAGACGGCTCGACGGAAGAGTTGCTGCTGCCGGCCGAGTTCTGGCGTTTCAATACCGAAAAAGCTTCCAAGATCCACGTGACCGCAAAGGAACTGCGCGCGGCCACCTTCGATCCCCGCCAGGAACTGATGGACACCGACGTCGAGAATAATTTCTGGCCGCGCCGGCTCGTGAAGACGAAGCTCCAGTTATTCAAGGACGAGAAGCCCGCCAACCCCATGCGCGAGCTGACCAAGCCTGAGCCCGAAGCGCCGAAGACCGAGGCCAAGAAATAACCTCACCATGAAGACCGACGAGGAAATGCGCCAGCGGCTCAATCCCTGGGATTGGCTGGTGCTCGTGGTCGCAGTGGTCTCGCTGCTGCTCGTCCTCCTTGAGACCTTCCTGCACATCCCGCCCGGTGTCCTTTCCGTCCTACGCACCGTCGACACCCTTTCCTGCGTCATCTTCCTGATCGATGTCTTCGTGCGCTGGAAGCGTGAACGCTGGTCGATTAACTATTGGCGCTGGGCTTGGTTGGACGTCATCGCCAGCATCCCCTTCGAACCCGCCTTCCGCTCCCTGCAGGCGATCCGTATCTACCGGTTCATCCGCCTGGTCCGCGTCCTGAAGAAGCTGAGTACGCTCACCAGCGGCACATCGCTCAACGAGAAACTCCTCGCCCTGCCCGGGGTGGCCTTCGTCATGGTGCTCTTCAGTACGATGTTGATGGTAGAAGTCGAACGCAGCGCACCCAATGCCACCATCAAGACTGGCGGCGACGCCCTCTGGTGGGCGCTTACGACGGTCACCACGGTAGGCTACGGCGACACCTATCCGGTCACAACCGAAGGCCGAATCATCGCCGCGGTCATGATGCTCATCGGCATCGCTCTCTTCGGTTCGATGTCCGCTATCGTAACCTCCAAGCTCATTCTCCCCAAGGAGACGCGCGACCACGAGGAGCTCCGCCACGAGGTCCGGGCGCTCCACGCCGAAATCAAGGAACTCCGGCGTCATTTACCTGACAAACCACAAGACCCCCATGCGTAAGCCCCTAATCGCCCTATTCCTGTTCGCCGCCATCGGCTTCGGTGCCTGGCGCTTCCTGGCGCCGGCCCCCGTGTCGAAGAACCCGATGGAACGCATGAAGACCGCTAGCCCGATGGAGACCGTCCGCATCGCCAAACCGGTTGCACCCGCGCCCGCGCCCGTTGTCCGCTCCGCCCCCGCGGCCCCCATCCAGATGACCGCCCAGCGGGCCAAGATGGAGGAACGATTCACCGAACTGAAGGAAGAAGGCCGGCGTGTCCGCGAGACCCTGCTCGCGAGTGACCCGAAGGCCGCGCAAGCCTATAACGAAGTGGTCAGGCGTCCGGAATACCGAGCCCTGCTCGACCGGCGTCACCAAATCGAAGCCGCTTGGGCCGCCGCCCCGGAGAAAGATCGCGACGGCATGCTCACCGAGATGAACAGCCTCCGTCAGCAAGGCTTCACCCTGATCCTTGGAGAGATTCAGCGTCTCCAAAGCCAGCCGGCAGCGCCCACGGCCAACGGGGCGACGACGTCGGCTCCGGCCGCAGCCTCGGCCCCGGCCCCGGCCGCGCCGATTGTTTTCCAGTAAGTAGCCTTAGGAGCCCCAGCTGAAACGCTCGGGCACCCAGGCGTATTGGTCGCCCTTGGGCACGACGGTCCCAATACCCGGCCACGGCAGGTGGAAGCCGAAAGCACGGCTCTTCTCTTTGGCCATCCGGGCGAAAAGCTTCTTGCGCGTCTTGACCGCGGTCTCGGGGTCATGGTCCATCGCGACGGTCCAGCCGACGTTGTCGAACATGAGGATGTGGTGATGCACGACATCGCTGATGTGCACGAGTGATTCCCCTTCGGAACGAATCTCAAAACAGGCATGCCCATCAGTGTGGCCGGGGGCCGCGAGGACGGTGACGGCGTCGTGGAAAAGCTTCTGGCCGTCCTTGGCGATGACGAGCTGGTCCTTGAGAATATCGAAGTTACGGCAGATGGTCTTCACCATGTTGGGCAACGGCTTCTTATCGCGCTTGGACTTAGAGAAGTCAGGGCTCGGGCCGCGCCAGAAGTCATACTCTTCCTGGAGCAGGTAGATCTTGGCGTTCGGGAAGGCCGGTTTGCCGTTGTCGACGAAGCCGTCGAGGTGATCGGAGTGCGAGTGGCTCAGGAAACCAGTCGTAACTTGCTCGGGCTTGATGCCGAGCTGACGCAGGCCCTCGGCGAGCCAACCGAAATTCGGATTGGGGTGACGCTCGCCAAAACCGGCGTCGATCAGCGCGACTTCGTCACCGATCTTTAGTCCCATGATGTTGACGTAGAGCGGCAGCGCATCGAGGCGCTCGCGGTTTAACTCCAAGGCCGCCTTCATCGTCGGGCGATCGGACTCCGGCCACATGAGCTCGAGACCCTGCTTGAAGAGCATATGGCCATCGCTGATCGAGAAGGCCTCGATCTTGCCGATGTTGAACTTGTAGACGTAGGGATTGGGCGGGCGCTTACCGGTCATCTTAGGCGCATCGGCCGCGGCGAGACGGGAGGCCGTGGCGAAGCCGGCCAGCGCGAAGGCGGCGGCACCGAGGAATTCACGACGTGAGGAAGGCTGGATTTCGGAGGCCATAGGGGTGGCCAAAATCTACCCCATCGCCACGCCCCCTCCAGCCCAAAGGTAAGGCGAACACCTGGGGCTCGCCATCGACGATACAGATTGAAACCCGTCCCGCTCGTCGTTGTCTAAAGACTAGATGCATCGCCCCCTGCAACTCGCCCTCTTCTTCAGCCTGAACGCCGTCGTGACCGTTCAAGCTGAGAACGTCCAGTTCAACCGGGACATCCGCCCGATTCTTTCCGAGAACTGCTTTAGTTGCCACGGATCCGATGAGAAAGCCCGCAAGGCCAAGCTGCGACTGGACCTTCCCGAAGATGCCACGCGCGAGCACAAGAACGGGACGCCCATCGTGGCAGGCGACCTGGCGAAGAGCGTCGTCTGGGAACGCATCCTTTCGACCGACGAGGACGACGTGATGCCTCCGCCAAAATCCCATCTGAAGCTCACGGCGACCGACAAGGCGAAGGTCAAGGCCTGGATCGAGCAAGGTGCGAAGTATGAAGAGCATTGGGCCTTCGTCTCCCCGAAACGCCCCGCCCTACCGGCCGCGAACAAACTTCCCGCCATTGATTACTGGGTCACCCAGAAGTTGACCGAAGCGGCCTTGCAGCCTTCTGCTGAAGCCGACCGCTACACACTCATTCGTCGCGTCACGCTGGACCTGACGGGCCTCCCCCCGACCGCCTCCGAAGTCGAAGCTTTCGTTCAGGACAAAAAGCCTGACGCTTACGGACGACTCGTCGACCGCCTGCTAGCCAGTCCCCACTTCGGCGAACGCATGGGCCTCGATTGGCTGGATGCCGCCCGCTACTCCGACACCAACGGCTTCTCCATCGACGGGGGGCGTCACCTCTGGCTCTGGCGCGACTGGGTCATCCAGGCCTTCAACGACAACAAGCCCTACGACCGCTTTATCGCAGAGCAGATCGCCGGTGACCTCATGCCGGACACCGACGACGGTAAGCTCATCGCCACCGGATTCCAGCGCAATAACATGAACACCCACGAGGGGGGCACGATTGCCGCCGAGAACCTCGTCAACTACAACGCCGACCGCGTGAAGACCCTCGGTGAATCCATCCTCGGCCTGACCCTCGCTTGCGCGCAGTGCCACGACCATAAGTTCGATCCGATCAGCCAGAAGGACTACTTCCGGATGTTCGCCTTTTTTAATACCCTCGACGACCGCGCGACCGACGGTAACGCCGGCGTGAACTCGCTCCCCTCCGCCCTACGTAAAACCGTCCTCAAGACGGATGAGCTCCCCGCCCTGCTCGCCCGTATCGCCGCCCTCAACCAGCGACTACAGAATCCCGACCCCCAAGTGCTCGCCCAGTGGGAGCGCACGCAACAGCAACGGGAAGCCGACCGGAAGCTCGGCCTCAAACTCATCCCAGTCAAGCTGCTCAAGCTCTCCACGCCCAACAGCGGCGGCGGCTTCACCGTCGAAGGGAATAAGTTCAAAGGCATTACCAAGACGGCCTTCGATATCCTCGGCGAAACCCCGCAAACCGCAGAGCCCATCGCCGGATTGCGCTTCGTCTTCCCCGATACTCTGGCCGCCCCAAAGCCGACTAAGGCCGCCAAGGCCGCCAAAGTAGCACCAGTCGCACCTAAACCCATGGATGAATTCGCCGGACGCTTCGTACTCACCGCCGTCGACGTCACCGCCGATAAGATCGCTAGCGACCAGGTGAACAT
>Ga0102915_1000667_pt1 | contig 10828 bp, 9 predicted proteins | sample Colrivmet1561A02_FD_78199 | JGI IMG/M metagenome (GOLD analysis project Ga0102915, IMG submission 78199) | Estuarine microbial communities from the Columbia River estuary - metaG 1561A-02 | ecosystem: Environmental > Aquatic > Marine > Intertidal zone > Estuary | place: USA: Columbia River...
CTCTCGGACCGCTTGGCTTCGGTCGGACTGCGCTCGGTGAACAACATCGTGGACGTGACGAACTACGTTCTTTTCGAGTTGGGTCAGCCCCTCCACGCTTTCGATGCCGCGAAAATATCAGGCCCGATTCGCGTTCGCCGCGCCTCGGAGGGCGAAGGATGTCGCGCTTTGGATGGACGTGAATACAAGCTCTCCACTAGTGCGCTTGTGATTGCCGATCAAAACGGCCCCGTCGCCCTTGCTGGCGTCATGGGAGGCGAGGGGAGTGGAGTGAGCGCATCCACCACCGAGATCCTTCTTGAAAGCGCTGTTTTTGATCCTTCGACTGTTCGACGCACCTCGCGGGCCCTTGGTCTTCTGAGCGATTCCAGCTACCGCTTCGAGCGTGGAGTGGATCCCGATATGGTCGCGACTGCTTCGGCGCGTGCGGTGGAACTCATTCTTGAGGTTGCCGGCGGTGTGGTCGAAGAGACCGTCGCGGTGGCGGGCGAATGCCCAGCTCATCTTGAGGTTTCCATCCGCCATAGTCGTGTGCGTTCGCTACTGGGGCTGGAAATCTCTGATGCCGACATAGAGTCCGCGCTTACCCGAGTTGGGTTGGTGAAATCGGCAGGCGGTGAGGTTTCTAGTTGGATTATTCCCGGCTTCCGTCGCGAGATTCACCGCGAGGCGGATCTCATTGAAGAAATCGCCCGCGTCGGTGCGATCGAAAACATCCCATCACTTGCACAGGGGCCGTTTGCTCCGAGTTCGGATGCCGATGCGGCCTACGACTTCGCGATGGATCTTCGCCGCAAGCTCGCTGGAATGGGTTTCCATGAGGCCCGCACGAGCACGCTCGTTTCCGCTGCCGATGTGGCCCAATTTGGCGATGCTGTTGCGCTCAAAAATCCCTTTGGCGACGATCAATCCCAGCTCCGCAATAGCCTTGTTCCTGGGCTTCTCTCCGCTCTCCGGCGCAATATCGATCAAGGCGCGAAGTGCGTTTCCCTTTTCGAGTGTGGTCGTGTTTTTCATCCTACGGGGGAACGTCAGCGTCTCGCCATAGTCGTTACTGGTGATCGCAACGAAGCCGATTGGCGGGGTGGGTCTCTGCGCGCATGGGATGTCTTTGATTTGATCGGCGCCATCCGTGAGTTTGCGCGACTCGCCGAGTCCGACATCGTTTCCGTCGTCGCCCAAGCGCCGTTTGGGGCGATGGTAGAGATTTTCCATGGCGGCAAAAAAATCGGTGTGGCTGGTCAGTTGCAGTCTTCCGTAGCTCGAGAGGTAGGAGCCAGTTCTCCGATCTTGGCAGCGGAATTCGATCTGGATCTCTGGCGCGCCGGCATTTCTTTGAAAACCGAGGTCGCCGCCCTCGCGAAATTTCCCGCCTCATCCCGTGACATCGCTTTTGTGGCGCCGCTCGCTCTTCCCTTTGCTGCCGTCCGCGAGGCGATCGCTGCTCTCAATGAACCGCTACTCGAGTCCGTGCGTCTTTTTGATCTTTTCACTGACCCCAAGGGCGAAAAAATCCCTGCCGATAAAAAGTCGTTGGCGATCTCACTCCTCTTCCGGAGCTCAGAGAGGACATTGACAGCAGAAGAAGTCAACGCCGCCACCGATCGAATTAAGGGCACTCTCAGAGAAAAGGTGGGCGTCGATTTTCGCGAGTAATCAGCGGTGGTGCGTGTGTTGAAAAATGCAACTTTAGGCCCCGCGAAGGCCGGTGAGGAGGAGTTCTGCGTTGGACTTTGTGTGCTGGAGGTTGGAGACTAAGATTTCCATGGCTTCTGCGGCGGGGAGTTCGGAGAGTTGGCGTCGGAGTTGGGCTACGCGCTCGTGTTCGTCGGGGTGGAGGAGCAGTTCATCGCGGCGGGTGCCGGATTTGACGATTTGGATCGCCGGAAAAATGCGCATCTCGGCAATGGAACGATCCAAGTGGAGTTCCATGTTTCCAGTGCCTTTGAACTCCTCAAAAATAAGGTCGTCCATGCGGCTGTGGGTCTCGATGAGCGCCGTGCCAAGGATCGTGAGGCTGCCGCCCTCTTCGGTGTTGCGAGCGGAACCAAAGAATTTTCTGGGCTTGGCCAGAGATTTGGCATCGACGCCACCGCTCATGGTGCGGCCTTTTCCCGACTGGAGATTATTGTAGGCCCGGGCCATGCGGGTGATCGAATCGAGGAGGATAATCACGTTGCGGCCAAGTTCCACTAGGCGTTGGGCGCGATTTGCGACGGACTCGCAGATTTGGACGTGGCGGGCGACGGGTTCGTCAAATGTGGATGCGTAGATTTCGCAATCGAGGGCCCGGCGCATGTCAGTGACTTCTTCTGGGCGTTCGTCCACGAGGAGAAGGATGAGAGCGGCGTCGGGATGATTGGCGCGGATGCTCCGAGCGAGTGTCTGCAGCATGATTGTCTTGCCAGCACGTGGTGCCGCGGCAATCAGGCCGCGTTGACCCATGCCGATAGGAGTGATAAGATCCACTGCTCGTGCCGCCAATTCAGGCTCGGTGGGCGTCTCAAGAAAAATGCGGCGATTTGGGAAGAGGGGCGTGAGCTTGTCGAACTCGGTTGGGGGTTTCCAGTCTGAAGCGGGAATGCCTTCGATGAATAAAATCTCGTCGGCCATGAGTCCCTGTTCGCGCCCTTGGGGCGGACGAACTTTGCAAGTGAGCATAACTCCCGGCTGCAGGGAGTATTTCCGCATGAGTTGGTGAGGGACGGTAACGTCATCCGCGCCGGGGCGAAGGTCGTAGGCGCTCCAACGAAGAATGCCGGCATCGGGGGTTTTTTCTAAAAGCGCGGTGCCGGTTGCTGTCCCGCCTCGGGAGAGTTGGTAGCGAATCTGGTCGAGAACAAGTTGGCGCCTGGTGAGGTCGGGACGAAGTCGCAAGCCGCTCTCCACCGCCATGCGTAGAATCTCGCTGAGCGGGAGCTTTTGCAGCTCATTGATGAGAAGAGGTGCGGGAGTTGCGGAAGTGGTGGGCGAAGGCGTCATTGGAGAACGAAAAAATCTAAGCTTTGGACCGTTGAGCGGCCAACTGGGCTGGGATCGGCATGAATCCAAGGAATCTTGGGAATTTCAAGCCGGGCTAAACGAGATCAAAATATAAGCCCGCACCCAACTGGCGAGTTCTGCGGGCATGGGACCACTCAGTTTTTCTTTTCCGGAAAATAGCTGGGAGCGTTGGGATCTGTCGCCTCTTTTTGAGTGGCTTTTTCTTTAGCTTGGGCTTCGGCGGCCTTCGCTTTTTCCGCGTGGCCGGGAATAGTCTCTGAAGCGGGATGGCGTTCGCAGCTGGTCTGAAACGGGATGATGGCCAAGGTAGCGAGGAGGGCGAATATCTGGAGTTTCATTGTTCGATGAGGTCGAGAGTGGCAAGGATGTTGCGTTTGCTGGCGGAGGCGTTGAGCAGGGTGCGGAGGGCACGGATCGTGCTTCCGCCCTTTCCGATGACCTTCGGGGCATCGGAACTACGTAGGGCCACATGGAAGGAAATGCGATCCGGCATTTCCGTCTTATGGATCACGACTTCATCGGGAAACTCCACGATGGAGGTGATAACGTAGCGTAGGAATTCCTCCATGGCCCTTTGGCTGCTTAGGCTGCCAATTTTTTGCGGGATTTATTGATGATGCTACCAACGGTCTGGCTTGGGCGAGCACCGCAGGAGATCCAATATTCGGCGCGGTCGAGCTTGATGTTGAAATTCTCGCCTTCGACTTTCGGGTCGTATTTGCCGATGATTTCGATGAATTTGCCGTCACGTGGGCTGCGCTGGTCGGCGACAACGATGGTGTAATACGGGTGATTTTTTGCGCCTTCGCGGCGGAGTCGGATTGCTACTGCCATAGTAATATCTTCTTAAGTTTAGGGCTTAAGGTTTCTTTTGAATTGGATTGGTTAGTTAATTTGTAGGTAGGCGGGAGAGGGAATCGGATCGGTTGAGGAATCGGTTTTTTGGAGCCGTTTCCGCTTAGAATTTGAATCCAGCGCCTGCTTTGGCCATGAGTTTTTTCATGGCTCCCATATTTTTCATCATCTTGCGCATCTGGTTGAAGCGCAAGATCAAGTTATTGACTTCGGTGACGCTTACGCCACTGCCTCGGGAGATCCGCTGGCGCCGGCGTGCATTCAGAATATCTGGTTTTGCACGTTCGCGCGGAGTCATGGAGAGAATAATCGCCTCCACCCGGTTCAGTTGCTTTTCATCAATCGAAGAATCTTTGATCTTATCCATTCCTGGGATCATGCCAAGAATATTTTCGAGGGGGCCCATCCGTCGGATCATTTTAAATTGCTGAAGAAAATCGGTGAGGTCGAATGTGGCGGTGCGGAGTTTTTCCTCCATCCGGCGAGCCTCGTCTTCGGAGATGGCTTCCGAGGCACGTTCGACGAGGCTGACCACGTCGCCCATTCCGAGGATGCGGCCGGCAAGGCGGTCGGGATGGAAGGTTTCAAACTGGTCGATCTTTTCTCCAACGCCGGCGAATTTGATCGGGCGTCCGGTGACTGAGCGAAGAGAGAGGGCGGCGCCGCCACGGGCATCGCCATCGAGTTTCGTCAGGATGAGTCCGGTGAGACCCAGGGCGGCGTGGAAGTGCTCGGCCACACTTACGGCTTGTTGGCCAGTAGCGGCATCGCAGACCAGGAGAACTTCCTGCGGTTGGAGAAAGTCGCGTAGCTGCTTGAGTTCCTCGATGAGGGGTCCGTCGATTTCTTGGCGTCCGGCCGTGTCGAAAATCTGCACGTTGCCGCCAGTCGAGTCGCACCATTCCAAGGCTCGTTTCGTGGAGCGAAGGATGTCGCTCTCCCCGTCCACGGGGCGAAAAACGGGAACGTCGATCTGGTCGCCGAGAACGGCGAGTTGGTCTATGGCGGCGGGTCTGTGGAGATCGCTCGCGATAAGGAGAGGCGAGCGACCTTGGGATTTCAAAAGCCGGGCGAGCTTGGCTGAGGAGGTTGTTTTTCCCGCTCCGTTCAGACCCACAATGAGGATGCGGGAGTTCTTTGAGAGGTCGAGCGGAGCTGTATCTCCGCCGAGCAAGGTGCAGAGTTCCTCGTGAAAAATTTTGACGATTTGTTGGCCTGGCGTGACGCTTCGCAGCACCTGCTCACCCAGGGCCTTCTCTTTGACCTTGGCGATAAAATCTTTCGCTACTTGGAAATGGACATCGGCATCCAAGAGCGCCATGCGGACTTCTCTGAGCGCATCGGTGACATTGGCTTCCGAGATTTTTCCCTGTCCACGAAGGTTTTTGAAAGCGTCCTGAAGTTTATCTGAGAGTCTGGCAAACATGGCGTGGATAATCTAGGTGGCCCGTCCTGCTTGGAAAGGGGTTTTTTGTGGTTTGGGAGCGGGCTAGGGCGAGCGGGTTCCTCAATGCCCGTGACGCTCGCGCCATTTGAGACGATACTCGCGCATATAGTCCACGATACGGTCACGAATCCTGAAAACAAGTCGGCGAGCGTGGTTGGCCCGTCTGCGGTCGAGTTGGCCTGCATCGGCAAGCTTTTGGGCGGAGTCGAGGGATTCGTTCGCGGATTTGAGTGCGCGCTTGAGGTAGGCAATCGTCATGCCGATTTCGGAATTTTCGGTGCCACAAAGTGCGGCGGCCAGCTTTGCGCCGCATACGGCGGATCTTGTGGCGAAGCGGACGGCTTCCGGGTTCTCGCGAAGATCTGCGCGTTTATTGAAAAGGTTGTTCACCCAGCGGTGGAGTCGGAGGGTGTCTTCGTAAACGGGAGATTGGGTGAACTCCTCAAACTCGCTTTCGTAATCCTCCTCTTCCTCATCTGATTCGCCGGCGAGAAGTTCCGTGGCCTCGGTCAAAAAATCATCCACTTCTTCTTGTTCATCATAGGCTGTGGCAAAAACATCCCAGCCCATCTCCTCGGCGATGATGGCATCGCGATCCGGGTCATCGAGGTATTTTTCGAGCAACTGAAAATACTTTTCCGTATTGCGGTCCTGCTGCTGGAGGAAGCGCTCCCAGACGTATTCGTCCCAAATTTCTTCGGGCGGAAAATCGTTTTTATCAGCCATTATTAAAATCGCTAATTCAAGATGGGTTTTTCTGCAACGGATTTTTCGACTTGGAGTCGAAGTTGGCCGCAGGCGGCAGCGATATCGTGACCCTTTTCACGGCGGAGTGTGGCTTCCGCCCCAGCCTGTCGAAGAACGGCGAGGAAGGCGTCCTGGCTATCTTCTTCCGGTCGGATCCAAGGCAGGCCATCGACGACATTGTAGGGGATCAAGTTGACTTTGGCTCCCACGCGGCGGGCTTGCTTGGCCAACAGTCGGGCTTGCTCCATAGAGTCATTGACGTCGCGGATGAGGATATACTCAAAGGTGATGCGTTGTTTTTTGATGCGGACGTAATCTTCGCAGGCCGCCACCAAATCCTCGACGGGATATTTTTTGTTCACCGGCATGATCGTGTTGCGGACTTCATCCGTGGCACCATGGAAGGAAATAGCGAGTCGGACTTGAAGAGGTTGCGCGGCGAGTTTGCGGATTTGGGGAACGAGACCAGAGGTCGAGACCGTCATGTGCCGAGCCCCGAGGCCAACGCCCCATGGAGCATTGAGGATACCGATGGCGCGAAGTAGATTGTCATAGTTGGCCATCGGTTCACCCATGCCCATGAAGACGATGTTGTTAATCTTTTCGCCCGAAATGGCCTCGACTTGCAGAAATTGATCGACGATCTCGCCGGCATGGAGATTGCGTTTCCATCCATCTAGGCCGCTGGCGCAGAATTTGCATCCATAGGCGCAACCGACTTGGCTGGAAATGCAGATCGTCCGTCGATCCGAGGCATCGCCGTATAGGGCTGGGGATGCTGGAATGAGGACGCTCTCGATCATTTGCCCGTCGGGAAGACGGAATAGAAACTTGCGAGTCGTGTCCTTCGAGCCGGTCTCGCGAATTTTTTCCAAGCGCGCGGCAGGGAATTCCTGCTTGAGAGCCTCCCGGAGGGGGGCAGGGAGATTCGACATGTCGTCCCAGTCGCGTACGCGGCGTTTATAGATCCAGTCGAGTACCTGTCCGGCGCGGTAGGCGGGTTGGCCTATCGCGGTCATGCGGGCTTCCCAATCCTCTTTTGTCAATGCTAGAGCGTCCACCGTACCATCAAAGCACAGGCTGAGGCGAAGGCAAGAGTCGCCGTGTGCGGGCCGCTCAATTCCGGCGCGACCATCTGTTGCGATCCGAGAAAAGGATACATTCGCCGTCGATGGGAAGCGGGGTAAATATGGGAAGCGAAAAATTGGCGACTTCGGGCGGTCGCATGATCAAGGAAATCCAATCGCTGTAAGCTCCTTTGTAAACTTCCGAGAACAGGGCTCGGTTGCCAGTGAGGGGCGTCAGATAAAGGCCGTTGAGGGATTTGCCGAGCAACCGGTAATCGCTGATGCGGTTGAATTGCTTGATTGTCTTCGGGAGGAGGAGGGCTTGGCGTTGGGCATACCAAGAGACAGCCCAGGGCATATCCGTGCAGATGGCTTCATTTTCCTCAAACCAAACACCCAATACTGCGATGAATGGGGGAACATAGGGCGGCCACTGGATCGCACGTTCTGGTGCCGACATCAATGTGCCAAGGAGTGGAAGGGCGCAAAGGAGAAGCAGGAAGGCGATGAAAGCGGATTTGATTTTGGGACTATGCACTTCTAGTCGGGACCAGAGAACCATCAGAAACGCGAATCCGTAAAAGAGAAATAAAGGCACAAAGAGAACATGCAATTGATTGGGAGAAACGCTTTCGCTGACGCCGCTCAGGCCCATTCCAAGGATTGCGCCGCCCCACATGAGGAGAACTCCAGGTCGAAAAGAGGCGGCATTGGAGAGCTTGAACCGGTGGAGGAGTGCGGTGAAAAACATCAAGGCGATCACATTGATGCCGAGGAAGGAAAAAATATGTCCGGCTTGGTGGGTGAGGGCTTCGCTGAAGCGTTTCAAGGTGGCGACGGCGGAGAATATCGGCGGACTGGTCAGCGAGCGCATGTACTCGGTTTCAGCTGTACCCGGTTGGGTGATCAACTCGTATCCGGCTAGGCCAATCGGATTACCGCAAATATCATGGTTGCGGAGCAGCCACGGTCCGACAAGGAGGAGGAATCCGACCAGAGCAATAAGCGTAGCTAGGCCCTTGCGAGGAAATTGAAGGGTCGCAAAAATCACCCATCCTAGAAAAATCCAGAGTGCCGCCCAGTGGGCAAGTGTGAGAAGCCCAAAAACGAGGGCGGAGGCGAAGATGTATCCCAGTGAGGATCTGCCCAAGTCACGGTTTTCCATGGCCCGCAATGTGAGCCAAGTTGTGCAGGCGAACAGAAAAAGCATCAGCATCTGCGGGAGTCCGGAAAGTGAGAACTGCCACATCATGTCGGACAACAGAAGTCCGGCACAGCCGATGAGGGCGGTTTTTTTATCAAATAAAATCGCGCCTGCAAAATACCATATGACCACGGAAAAAAGAAAAAATAGAATGGCCGTGGCGGCGATCACCCGGTCGCCAATATAAACGATATCCAACGGAGTGAGCTTCCATTCGGATTCGACTAATTTCAGGGGCAGGGCGTTGATGAGAGGATTGAGCGGGCTTTGAAGGAGTTCCGGAAAGTGGTGGCTTGGGATGGATTTGCCGGCGTGCTCGAGTTGCCAGATCGCGAGCGGGCGGATGTATTGAGTTGTGTAGCCGTTACCTTTTGCGATCTCACGCGAGATTTGCGCCTGATCCATCGCGGTGGATATCGAGAATCCGCGGAATTGGATGAAAAGATAAACGGACGCCAAGGCGAGAGCGAGAACGGCAAGGCCTGCTGCACGCCAATTTATGGCCAGTCCCGCCTTGGGTGGTGTGGGCGGGGGAGCAGGAATCCCTTTTGGTGGCTTTTTCATTCGGGATTTAACTTTTTTCGGCTCGTTTAAAAATTTGCATTTCATGGAGGCGGCGATGGAGCGTGCGGCGACTGATACCGAGTTTTTCCGCAGCCTCACTGCGGTTGCCTCCACAGCTTTCGAGAGCCTTCAGGATGAGATTGGTTTCCGTGTCGCGGAGATTCAATCCCGAGAAAGCGGGCGGGACGTTTGGCAAAACGCTTCCCCGAAGCGAGGACGGTAGGTCGCGAAGAGCGATCTGCCCGCTTGTGGACATGACCACGCCGTGTTCGATGGCGGTTCGCAACTCCCGCACATTGCCCGGCCAATCGTAATCAAGAATCCGCGCCATCGCCTCTGGTGTGAGTTCGCGGTGGGGCTTGGAATTTTCGATTGCCGATTCTTTGAGGAAAGATTCTGTCAGCATGGGGATATCGACCTTCCTGTCGCGAAGAGGCGGCATGGTGAGCGGAACCACGTGCAGACGGAAAAAAAGGTCTTCGCGGAATTTCCCCTCCGCGACGAGTTGAGCCAGATCCTTGTTGGTGGCGGCAATGAGCCTCACGTCGGAAGAGAGTGTCTCCCCGCCACCCACACGTTCAAAAGTGCGCTCACCTAGGACGCGTAGGATTTTGACCTGTGTGCTGAGGTCGATCTCCCCGATTTCATCGAGAAAAAGGGTACCGCCTGCGGCTTGTTCGAAGCGCCCGATTCGCCGCTCATGGGCTCCAGTGAAGGCGCCCTTCTCATGGCCAAAAAGCTCACTCGCGAGCAACTCCGGCGTCAGTGCCGCGCAATGAACGGCGACAAACTTTTCTTTTGCCCGTTGGCTGAGGTGGTGGATGGCGTGAGCGGCCAGTTCTTTGCCCGTTCCACTTTCGCCTTGGATGAGGACTGTGGCCCGGGAGGGAGCGACTTGTTTGATTGTTTCAAAGACCTCGGTCATCACCGGTGAGTGACCGATCATTCCCTCGATCTTGAATTGGCGTTCCACTTTGGATCGCAATTCTTGGTTCTCGCGGGATGTGTTTCTCTCTCGAATCGCCCGCTTGATGAGAATTTCCAAGCGGTCGATATTCACCGGCTTCGTGACAAAATCATACGCACCATACTTCATCGCCTCGACAGCAGTATCGACCGATCCATACGCGGTCATCATGATGCAGATGGGCGGATTAGGCCGCTTCATTACTGATTGAATGAGCGACATGCCATCAGCGCCACCGAGTTTCAGATCGGTGAGAATAACATCCGCGGGCATGCTCTCGATGGTTTGCAGGGCCCCGTCAACATCCGCTGCCACGTAAACCTCAAAAGCATCCGAGAGCGCGTTACGCAATCCATCGCGCGTATTTTTCTCATCATCGACAATCAGAAGTGTGGGAGACATCCGCTGCCAGTAAATCAAATCCCGTGGCGGCATCAACACTGCTTTGGCCGATTTTGAATAAGGGGGGCAAAATAGCGAAGGGCAGAGCGGGGTTGTCACACTGTCGCGCTATTGAGATAGTGAGGGATATGCAGGTTTTTATTCGCGTTTTTCCTTATGTGCGGCGGTATCCCTTATTGGCATTTGCCACGCTCTTCTGTGCGTTGATGGGGACACTCATGGTCGTGGTCTTTCCGGCGGTGACGCAACAGATCGTCGACCAGGTGATCGGCAAAAATCGTCCGGAATTACTCTTGCCGCTGGTTGGACTCGGATTTGCCGCGTTTTTTGCTCAGAACCTTCTGAATTCTCTTCGCATCATTTTCAATAATCACTTTGAGCAGCATGTGATCTTTGACCTTCGGAGCGAGCTATACGCGCACATTCAAAAGTTGCCCCTCCATTGGTTCGATAATCGTGCCACTGGGGACATCATGACCCGTTTGGTCGAGGATGTAACAAGCGTTGAGCGGGTTTTGATCGATGGCATTGAGCAGGGAACGGTGGCCATCCTTCAAATAGTGATCGTGAGC
>Ga0102915_1000670_pt1 | contig 10820 bp, 5 predicted proteins | sample Colrivmet1561A02_FD_78199 | JGI IMG/M metagenome (GOLD analysis project Ga0102915, IMG submission 78199) | Estuarine microbial communities from the Columbia River estuary - metaG 1561A-02 | ecosystem: Environmental > Aquatic > Marine > Intertidal zone > Estuary | place: USA: Columbia River...
ACTACCTGACGCTCGAACCCGCCGACAAGCCGGCGGCCAACACCCATCTGCCGGTGCTGGGCTCCGTGTCCGAGGCGACGTTCGCCGAAGCCGAAGGCTCGCTTCACCTGCATGACTGGGTCCGTTTCGCCAACCCCGACTTCAATCGCAAGACGGTCCACGGCGAAGCCACGGGCAGCACGATCGTTACCACGGTCGGCCGCATCATCTTCAACACCATCTGGCCTGCCGAACTCGGTTTCTTCAATGAGACCGTGAAGAAGGGCCAGCTCGGCGACCTGATCCTGAAGACCTACAAGCATTGCGGCCGCGAGGCTTCGATTCCGGTCCTCGACGCGCTCAAGGAGACCGGCTTCCGCATCGCGACCAAGGCTGGTATCTCCATCGGTGTGAGCGACATGATTTACCCGAAGGAAAAGGAAGGCCTCGTCCGCGAAGCCACCGCCAAGGTCCGCGAATTCCAGCGCCAGAACGAATCCGGTACGATCACCAACGACGAACGTCGTAATAAGGTCGTCGATACCTGGTCCGGCGCTACCGATGCCATCGCGCAGTCGGTGTACACGACGCTCTCGCAGTCCGCGAAGGTGGCCGGCGTGAAGAAGGGCGATCCTCGCCATTCCCACCGCATGCTCATCAACCCGGTTTACGTCCTCATGGACTCCGGCGCCCGTGGTAATAAGGCCCAGGTGAAGCAGCTTTGCGGCGCCCGAGGCCTGATGGCCAAGCCGTCTGGCGAAATCATCGAACGTCCGATTCTCTCGTCCTTCCGCGAAGGTCTCTCGGTTCTTGAGTACTTCATCTCGACGCACGGCGCCCGTAAGGGTCTGTCCGACACCGCGCTGAAGACCGCCGACGCGGGTTACATGACCCGTAAGCTTTGCGACGTGGCCATGGACGTGATCGTCACCGACTCCCGCGACGTCGCCCCCGGCTCTGAAGTCATCACGCTCGGAGACGCCTCCCTTGGTCGTCACCTGGCCGCCGATGTCCCGAATCCTTCCGGTGCCGTCAAGGCCCTCGCCAAATCCGAAGCTCCTCTCACCGAAGAGCTCATCGCGAAACTGCGCGACGCCGGTGTTGATCGCGTCCATGTTCACATTCCTAACGGCGTGTGGAAGACCCCGATCTACGACGGTGACGAACTCTTAGTGTCGCTCTCTGAGCGCATCGTGGGCCGCTGCCCGTCTGAAGACGTCACGAACCCGCTCAATCCTTCCGAAGTCATCGTGAAGGCCGCCGTGCTCATCGACGAAATCGCTGCCAAGCGCATCGAGACCGTCGGTCTCGACCGCGTGAAGGTCCTCTCTCCGCTCACGCACATGAACGTGAACGCGATTCCGCCCACCTCCTACGGCCTCGATCCTTCGACTGGACGCATGGTCGAACGCGGTACCGCAGTCGGCATCATCGCCGCCCAGTCCATCGGCGAGCCGGGCACCCAGCTCACGATGCGTACGTTCCACATCGGTGGCGTCGCTCAGCTGAAGACCCCGGAAATCAAGTCTAAGGGCAAGGGCCTCGTCCAGTACGTCGACCTCACCACGGTCTCCGTCGGAGACAAGTTCATCGCCGTCAACGGCAACGGTTCGATTCGCCTCCTCAACGAGGCTGGTTCGCCGACCGAGGAATACCGTATCGTCGCCGGCTCTGTCGTCGGTGTCGAAGACGGTAAGCCAGTCGACAGGGGCGTCCTTATCGCCGCCTGGGATCCTAACTCCACCCCGATCATCGCCAATGGCGACGGCAAGATTCGTCTCGTCGACATGATCTCTGGCGTGACGTTCACCGAAGAGCGCGACCCGTCGAACAACACGTTCTACAAGTCCGTCATCGAGCACTCCGACGAACAGAATCCCCAGATTCAAATCATCGGCGCCAACGGTAAGGAAGTCGGTTCCTTCTCGATCCCCGCCGGCGCCCGCGTCGAAGTGGACGAAGGCGACAAGGTCAGCCGCGGCTCTATCGTCGCCAAGATCCCTCGCCAGGCCGCCAAGACGCAGGATATCACCGCCGGTCTGCCGCGCATCTCCGAGCTCTTCGAGGCTCGTCCCCCGAAGGACGCCGCCGAGATTGCCAAGATTGACGGCTCGGTTCGCTTCGAACCTTCCATTCGTGGCAAGAAGCGCCTCGTCATCTCCGACTCCATCGGCCGCGAAGAGGAGCATCTCATCCCGCACGGCAAGCACATCATTGTCGCCGCCGGCGACAAGGTGAAGCAGGGCCAAGTCCTCACGGACGGCGCTGTCGACCCGCATGATATCCTCGACATCCTGGGCCAGTCCAAGGTGCAGGATTACCTCATCACTGAGATTCAGAAGGTGTACCGTACCCAGGGCGTTGTTATTAACGACAAGCACATCGAAATTATCGTCTCGCGCATGCTCCGCAAGGTCCGCATCACTGAGCCGGGCGACTCCGATTACCTCTGGGGCGAACATGTCGACCGCACTCTCCTCGCGGAGAACAACCGCTCCATCAACGAGCGCGGTGGTCAGATTGCCGAATCCGAGCCGATCCTCCTTGGCATTACCAAGGCCTCCCTCGAGACCGAGTCCTTCATCTCGGCCGCCTCCTTCCAGGAGACGACCCGAGTCCTGACTGACGCCGCCACGATGGCCAAGCGCGACAACCTGACCGGCTTCAAGGAGAACGTGATCATGGGTCACCTCGTCCCCGCTGGCACAGGTTTGCCTGCATATCGTCGCATTCGCGTCTTCCAGACCCCGACTCCTGCTTAAGCGGAGCGACGAGGATGGGAATCAGCCCCCGCCCGCAAGGGTGGGGGCTTTGTTTTGGCACCTTCTTGACGGTTTGGGGGTTGATACCCCCTCCCGATTTGCCACTCTCTCATCCAACCCCAAGCCAAACCCAAGCCACCCCCATGTCTCGCTTCCTCATCGCTGCCTCGGCACTCACCGCTTCCGCTCTGGTCCAGGGCGCCAACTGGATTCCATCCTCGCCGCTCGTCCAGATCGGCAACGACTGCGACATCTACTTCGACGCTGCGGCCAGCCTCGAAGTTACCGACAACCTTTACTCCAGCTCCACCAAGACGTCCGCCACAAGCTGGATGGTGACTCCGGGCTTCCTGCTCGAGTACGGTAAGGACTCGGCGCTTTCCGCCACCATTTCGGTCAAGCGTACCTTCGTGAACTTCACGGACAATACCTTGTCCGACCTCGAAGATTCCCGCGACGCCTTGGCTGTCGGCATCCGCTTCGCTGACGGCGGCCCGCTTTCCCTGTCCGTCGACTCTTCCTATCGCGTGACCGCTCGTAACGACGACCTGCAGATGCAGGGCCTCGGCGGCATCCTGGGCGCGACCCTCGTCCGCCAAGCCAGCTATGCGCATTCGTTCCGGGCCGACTACAAGCTGACAGAGAAGCTCAGCGTCGGTCTGGGTTACTCGAATTCCTATAATCAATACCTCGACCCGGCGACGACCGGCGCGGCTGGCAACTTCGTCTACAACACCAACACACTGACCGAGCTGAACACGAAGTCCATGCCGCTCAGCTTCGATTACCAGGCCTTCGAGAAGCTCAGCTTCGGCTTGGCCCTGCAGCATGACGTGACGGATTACTCCGCCGCCCCCTACTACAGCCAGGCCGGCGTGCCGCGCCCGCCGCTTACCCACCAGCAGCTCGTGAAGAACTTTGCCGGCCTCACCCTGAAGGGACAGCTCACCGAATCCGGTAAGCTCAATGGTAACGTCCGCGTAGGCTACTCACAGTATCACTTCGATAGCGCCGCCAACGACTCCGACCTCTCCTACTCGGTCAACCTGAGCCATCAGCTTACCGAACGCTTCAGCCAATCGCTGACGCTCTCCCGCGACGTCACGGCTTCCTCGACCAATAGCCAGATGGCCTCGAAAAACTACACCTACGGTATCGGCTATAACGCCTCCGAGGATCTCAACCTCAACTTCTCGGCCACCAAGAGCGACGTCTTCGCCAGCACCAGCCAGGTTGATACTTACGTCTATACCCTCGGCGCAGATTACAAGTATTCAAAGCACCTGACCTTCCAGGCCAGCTACAGCCTGAGCGACTCCACCGCCTCCGTCGCGTCTTCGACCTACACGTCTAATGCCTTCACGCTCTCGGCGGCTTTCCGCTACTGAGGCTCGCGTCTCGGCAAACGGTTGAGCAGGACCGGTTGACCGGCAGGTCTGGTCTCCCTATTTTACTTCTATGTCCTCCGTCTTGAAAAGCCTGCTCGGTGCTTTCTGTGCCGTTGTCCTGCTGGCCGCTTGCTCATCTTCGGGATCCAGCCCGGTCACCTCCGCCTCCTTCGAGCCAGAGAATGTCCTCACCCTTGGGCGTGGGGCTTCCGATCCCTCGGCGGTGCCTGCTCCCGTGACGACCGCTCCGGTTGCGGCTGAAGTCGCTGGCGGCGCACCCGTCGCCGCTGCTGCTGATTATGTCGTGGCGACGCCGACAATCCAGGTTGAGCCGGCCGGCAGCCAGAATAGCTACCGTCTCCGGGCCCGCGACTTCATCCGCATCCTGGTCATCAACGAACCCGACACGCAGATCGAACGTCGCATCAACTCCGATGGCACGGTGGATATTCCTTTCCTCAAAAAGCTCGTGCCCGTCGCCGGCCTCACGCTCACGCAGGCCCAGGTCGAACTTTCGAATCAGTTCCGAGTCTATTTCAAGAAGCCCCAAGTCACGATCTCGATTGTCACCTATGCCGAGCGTCGCGTCTACGTCTCGGGTTATGTCGGCAAGCCCGGCCCAGTGTCCATCCCCCCCGAAGAGACGCTCACCCTCGGTCGGGCCCTCTCCATGGCCGGCGGAGTCCTGCCGCGAGGTAATCGTTCCGACGTGGCGATCAAGCGCAGCCGCGACGGCTTTACGTCAGTGATCTCGAAGGACGTCCGTCGTATCGACGACGGCGACGAGCCGGACTTCATCCTAGAGGATGAAGACCAGATCTACGTCCGCGACAGCCGTATCTGATCCCTTTCCATGGCCACCCCGGAATCTTCGTCTGACAATCGCCCGCCTGAACCTGCGCGCGGCGGTAACCGCGGTTACGGTTCCTATGGCAGTTACGGTAACTACGGCGCTGGCAACGGCGGCTATGGCTACGGCAACTCCGGCGCCTACAACCGCGGCGGGGCAGGGGAAGGTAATCCGATCCACAACTACCTACTGATGCTCCGTGAGCGTTACTGGTGGATCCTGCTGTCGACCCTGGTCTTCCTCACGCTGGCACTCCTCAACACCTTTAACACCGTCGCGGAATACCGGGCCACCGGTCGCCTCCAGGTTTTCCGCCTCGCCCCGACCATCAACGGTGGTTCCTCCGCCGCCGATGATAACTTCAAGATTGTTTCGAACGACGACTTCTTCACCGCTGTCGAGGTGATGCGTAGCGCCAACATCATCGAAGGCGTCTCGAAGCGCCTCACCGCGGCGGAGCTTAAAAACGTCCTGGAGCCTTATCAGGCCGGAAACATCTTCTCCGGTCCGCTGACTCCACAGGAGGTTTTTGCCAAGCAGCGCGGGATTAATCCGCAGCGCCAGACCTTGGTGATCAATGTCGATTTCACCCATCCCAACCGGGATATCGCCCGGCAGGTCGCGCGTCTATTTTGTGATTCGATCAAGAAGTACAGCGAAGACGCCCGCCTGATGGTGACCAATCCGCTTATCGAGAAAGCCCGTATCGAGATCGAGACCCTCGAGGACAAGGTTCGGCGCCTTTCTGAGCAGAAGAACGATCTAATCAAGAACCAGAAGCTTCTCTCCATCGCCAAGGACACCAATACTCTCACGACGGAACGCTCCGTACTCGTGAAGGACCGCGAAGAGACCCGTAAGCAGATCGACGAGAACGAGATCCTGGTCTCGGTCATCGCCAGCTACGAGAAGGAGAGCCGTCCGCTCGGCGACATCCCCCAGATCCGCGCCGACAGCGACGTCGCCGCCACCCAGACGGCCATCAGCGCCTCCAAGATCCGCGTAAGCCAGATGGTTGAGACCTACACGGATCAGCACCCGAAGCTCCTGGCCGAACGCGAGGCCCTGAAGCAGCTCGATACCCAGCTCAAGGAGGCCGTTGGTCAGGCGATCAAGGCCCGTCGCAGCTCGCTCGAGAACGCCAAGGCCCGCCTTGAAGCGATTCTGCGCAACCTCCTCGCGAAGGAAGAGGAGATTTCCAAACTGCAGGCCGCCAACGTCGAACTCGAACGCGTCGACAAGGATATCAAGGCGAGTGAGGAATTCCTCGGTCGGATGAAGCTCAGCTATGAGGAGGCTAAGCTTCGCTCCTCCACCTCGGGTACGAGTACCTCTATCAGTATCCTCGATGCCCCTTCCGTCTCGGACAAGCCGATCAATAAGAACTACTATTTTAACGCGCTGGTTGGCATAGGTTCGGGACTGCTCTTCGGTGTGGTCCTCATCGTCGTCATCGGAACCTTAGACTCCCGCATTAAGTCCGCTAAGGACGTGGAAGACTCCCTAGGCCTGCCGCTCATTGGCACCGTTCCCCGCGTCGCCAACGTTTCTGGTCCGGACCGCGCGTTACTGGCTCGCCAGGACAAGGACCGCATCGCTACCGAAGCGGTCCGTTCCATCTACTCCGCCCTCAAGGTCAATCCAGCTGTTTCGAAGGCGCGCGTCTTCCTGGTCACTTCCACTCGCCCCAGCGAAGGTAAGACCTTCGTCGCGACGAATCTGGCGCTGATCTTTGCCCAGCATTCGGAGCGTGTGCTCATCATCGACGCCGACCTTCGCCTCCCTAACGTTGGGCCGTCGCTAGGCTTCACGGGTGATGGCGGCCTGAGCAAATGGTTCAACGGCGAGATGTCCATTGACGAAGCGATCGTCCACGACGTCGCTCCAGGCCTGGACGTCCTGCCGGTCGGCCTGAGCTGCAAGAATCCCACTCAAGTCATCAACAACCCCAAGTTCCTCGCCATGATTGAGGAACTCCGTGGGCGCTACGACCGCATCTTCATCGACTCGCCGCCCATCGGCGCGGTCTCCGATGCGCTCCATCTCCTTCCTAAGATCGACGGCGTTCTCTACGTCGTCCGTTACAACACCGTCAACCTGCGTAACGCAACCTCCTGTCTGGCGCGTCTGCGCGAAGCCCAAGCTCCGTTACTTGGGGTCGTCCTCAACGCGATGTCCCTCCGAATGGCCTCCGCCTACACGGACACGTACGATTCCTCCTATCGGAAGTACTACGTCGACGAACCGCGCAGCCAGTCCGGCTCGGGTTCGGCGAAATCCTAATTTCCCTATGCGCCCGCTCCTCCTGCTTTTGGCCGCTCTCGCCTTCGTCGGTTGTCAGAACGTGCCCATCACGGGCCGCTCCCAGTTCATCCTCGTCGAAGAGTCGGAAGTGGCTTCGATGTCCGCGACGGAGTTCTCCAAGATGAAGAAGCTGCCCAGCGACCAGCGTCTGGCCAAGATCAGGGAGATCGGCCTGAAGATTGTCGCTGCTGCCCGCCGCGACGACAAGGCCGGCGTGCTGCCACCCACCTCGAAGTGGGAGTTTGCTATCATCGACGATAAGACGCCCAACGCCTTCGCCATGCCTGGCGGTAAAATAGGCTTCAACTCGGGCATGTTCCAGTATGCGCCGACCGACGACGATATCGCGGTGATCCTCGGCCACGAGGTCGCCCACGTCATCTGTCGTCACGGCTCCGAGCGCGTCTCACAGGTAGTAGGTGTCGCCATCGCGGCCGCCGTGGCCGACGAGGCCACTAAGAATTCTTCGGCCAAGACCCGCTCCTCCTGGATGGCTGCCGTGGGTATCGGCGCCCAGTATGGGATCCTACTTCCGTTCAGCCGTAGCCACGAATCGGAAGCCGATTACCTCGGCCTACTTTTCATGGCCCGCTCCGGGTACAATCCGGAGGCCGCTCCGGCTTTTTGGAGCCGTTTCGGTAAGGCCGGAAGCAAGACGCCGGAGTTCCTTTCGACGCACCCGTCCGACAGCACCCGCGTGAAGCAGCTTCAGGGCTGGCTCCCGGAGGCTAAGGCTCAGATGCCGAAGAAGCCGTAAGGCTCTCTACCGGCGCTCGGGAATGAGCGGGCAGGTGAGGTACACACCCTTGGGGTCGTTCAGGGCACGAATTGATCGCAGCCACTTGGCGTTCGACTTGAGGAATTCCTTGGCGGGATCCGCCGATGCCTTGGAGAAGAGAGGCGAGTCGTCGTCGCCCTCCGAGAGGAGTTGTTGGAGCAGGTTCTCGCGGCCAGAATTCAGGGCCGGAATTTGGATGAGTTCGGCCTCTTCGGTCTTGGCCAGCAGCTTGGCTTCCTTGATGGCATCGCGCAGGCCACCGAGCTTGTCCACGAGGCGCAGGCCGCGGGCGTCTTCGCCGAGCCAGACGCGTCCTTGGGCGATCTCGTGGACGCCGTCACGCTTCAGGCTACGTCCCTCGGCGACGATGCGCAGGAAGTCCTCGTAGACGCCGTCCACGGAGGTCTGCACGATGGCCAGTTCTTCGGGGGTCGCGGCCCGATGTTCGGCGAGCAAGTCGGCATAGCGGGCGGTTTTCACGCCGTCGGTACCGAGCTGCACCTTCTTCGCCAGCTCGCCATAATTGAAGTGGAGGCCGAAGACGCCGATCGAACCCGTGATTGTCGAGGGATCCGCCATGATAAGGTTGGCTTTAGCGGCGATATAGTAGCCGCCGCTCGCCGCGACATCGCCCATGGATACGACCACGGGTGTCCCCTGGCTCTTGAGGAGTCCGACTTCGCGCGCGACGACGTCGCTGGCGAAGGCCGAGCCGCCTGGACTGTTTACGCGGAGGACGATGGCCTTGATGCGATTGTCGCCGCGGAGTAGGCGCAGGTCGCGGGCTAGGCGGTCGCCGCCGATGATACCCGGTGCACCCCAGCCGTCGACGATTTCGCCTTCAGCGTAGACAATCGCAATCCGGGGGCCGTTGTGCGATAAGGTCACCTTGTTGGCGTAGCGATGCAGGTTTACCTGTTGGAAAGAAGTTCCTGAATCATCGGCGCCGGCGCCGGCGGCCCGGACCTGCTTGACGAGCTCGTCGCGATGCATGGCTTTATCCGCTAGCTTAAGCTCGACGGCCTTCTGGGCGTTGAAGACGCCGGCCGAGTTGACCGTCTTGGAGAGGGCAGACGGGGAAAGGCCCCGCGATTTCGCGATATCTCCGAGGATACGCTTCCAGACACCGCTCATCAGGGCTTCGGATTGCTCTCTCGCCGCCTCGCTCATGACGCCGCCGAGGTATGGCTCCACGGCGGACTTATATTTGCCGACCTTGGTGACCTGGACGCCGATACCCAGCAGCTTCAGGGAGTCCCCGTAATAAGTGTGATACGAGGCGAGGCCTTTCAGTTCGAGTTCGCCGGCGGCATGCACGTAGACTTTGTCCGCGACGCTGGAGAGGTAATATTCGCCTTGCGCGCCGTTCTCCATCCACGCGATGACGGGCTTGCCGCTCGTCTTGAAGGCGGCGATGGCCTTACGGAGCTCGGCCTTCTGGGTGACGCCGGCGGCGAGCGGGCCGTTCAGCAGGATGCCGACGATATTCCGGTCTTTGGCGGCGAGGTCGATCGCTTCCAGTGCCCGGAGCAGGTCGAGTTCGGGGCCGCTGCCGCCGAGCAGCAAGAGATCGAGGCCAGGGGTGCCGTGGGCGGGTGTGTCGTTAATCGTGAGATCTCCGCCGATAACGAGCATCGACTTGGGCTTCACAGAGACCGTGGCGGACTCATGGTTGCTGCCGGCTGAACTCGCGAGCGAGACGATGAGGACGATTAACGCGAAGCCGCCAATGGCGATGGCGAGGAAAGTGCCGAGCACGGAGGCGAAGACGGACTTGAAGAAATCTTTCATGGGAGGGGGAAAGGGCGGGTGTCGTTAAAATGATGCTTTCGTGTCTCCTTTTCGCCAATCAAAAGCTCATTATTGATGCCCCTTTCCTCTCGATGCCGCCCGCCTCGGGGGCTAGTTTCTCGCTATGTCAGAGAACACGTCCTCGGCCGGCGCCGGCACTTCCCGCAAGGCGTTGGCCATCAATCTCGATCGGTCGGCCTACGGGGCCTTCGCCGAGATCGGGGCAGGGCAGGAAGTGGTCCGTCACTTCTTTAAGTCGGGCGGAGCCTCGGGTACGGTGGCGAAGAGTATTTCCGCCTATGACATGCGTGTCAGCGACGCGATTTACGGCCACCCGCAACGCTATGTTTCCCGCCAACGGTTGGAGCAGATGCTCGATCATGAGTACGGACTCCTGGTCGATCGTCTGAAGGCTGAACGTGGCCCGGTGACCCGCTTCTTCGCCTTCGCCGACACGGTGGCGACGACCCCCCATGACGGTAAAGGGCAGGGTCACTCTTGGATCGGGATCCGCTTTCAAGACCATCCACAGGCCGAGCCAAGCGAGGTCATCCTCCATCTTCGTCTCTGGGATAAGGATGCAGGACGCCAGCAGGACGCCCTCGGGGCCGTCGGCGTGAACCTCATCCACGCCGCCCTCAACACGTGCGATAGCGTCGACAACTTCCTCACCGCCTTGGTCGACGAAGTGGGTGCCGGACGCGTCGAGGTCGAGTTCGTCCATTTCAGCGGACCAGCTTTTGGCGCTTTCGACAATCGCGCGGCCGCCCTTCGGCTTGTCCGCCTCGGCCTGACAGACGCCGTGCTCTTCGGTCCGGAAGGCGATCCGCAGGTCCCGAGCGAATACTTCCACAAGCGCTCGGTCTTGGTCGCCCGCGGTACCTTCCGCCCGGTCTCGATTGTCAATGTGGACATGCTGGCCTGCGCTTTGCGTGCCCTGCCCGAAGGCGGCAAGGACGTGGTCCCGC
>Ga0102915_1000674_pt1 | contig 10781 bp, 10 predicted proteins | sample Colrivmet1561A02_FD_78199 | JGI IMG/M metagenome (GOLD analysis project Ga0102915, IMG submission 78199) | Estuarine microbial communities from the Columbia River estuary - metaG 1561A-02 | ecosystem: Environmental > Aquatic > Marine > Intertidal zone > Estuary | place: USA: Columbia River...
GCATGGATGGCATTACCCGCTGCAATCATATGCGCCGTCTCATCAACTCAGGCACCGTGTGTCCGGACCTGGCCGAACGCGTATTAGTGCCGCTCGATCACGACGATCTGGACATGGTGGGCTGACATGGCAAAAAAACTGTCCAGCAATCTGCGGATCGAACTTTTTCGCTCGCTCAAAATGATGGCGCGCGGCAAGGTTCAAACCTATGGTGCGTTGCGCAAGCTGCACGAGCAATACAGCAGCGGCGGAAAGAAACCAAAGAACCCACTCGCCATGGCCGCTGAAGAGGCGATTGCCGGGATGGCGAGCGGCGAACCATTGGCGCAATCCCTGGGGAGTTGGATTCCAGAATCGGAAGCTTCCATTCTCGCGGCTGGTGAGCGCTCTGGCGACCTGGCGAAGGCCTATCAAGACGCCATCAATCTCATCAAACGTCAACAGCGCATGAGTCGAGCGATATGGGGCGGACTTGCATACCCCATCTTCATGATGGTCATGATTTGCGTTTTTCTCAGCCTCATTTCCTACATGGTGGTGCCCGCCTTTGCTCGGATGAGTCCAATGGAAAACTGGACAGGCGGAGCTGCCGCGCTGGCGACAGTGGCCACGCTGGTCACCTCATACGGCATCTTTGTCCTCATAGGAATGGCTGGTTTGATCGTGGCCGGTACGTACTCGGCGAGCCGGTGGGCGGGCGGCTGGCGCATCAAATTGGACGAGATCCCTCCATGGTCAATTTATCGCCGCGTACATGGCGCAATTTTCCTTGCCAACGTCGCTGTCATGTTGCGATCAGGATCGCAGCTCATGGACGTGCTGCTCTTTCTACAGCGGAATGCAAACCCGTGGTTACGCCTTCGCATTCAAGACACGATCTATGGCATCGGTCAGGGCCACAACATGGGTGAGGCGCTTATCGACGCCGGATACAACTTCCCAAGCAAGGACGCACTGCCATTCATTTCGATCATTGCCGAGCAAGAAGGCTTTGAAGTCGGCTTGGCCGAGTTCAGCGAAGAGTGGCTCAACACTACAACCGAAAAAATGGAGGATGCCGGAAAAGTCGCGTTCGTTATCGGCATCGTTCTGATCGTTGTCATCCTCGGGCTCGTTCAGGTTGGACTGTTCAGCCTGCAAAACAACCTCATTCCATCATCCCGTCTCTAACCCTTTATTTGTCACCCTAACTTTGGAGTTCACCATGACGAAGACCATCACCAAGCTCATCTCTAAGCATCCAAAATCCTGGGAGTATGCGGACCCGCGCAAATGCCAAATGAAACGCCAGCAAGGCGCCACTACTGCTGATTTTGTCGGCTGGGGATTGTTGGCCGCACTAGTCATCATTGGCGTCGCAGGCATGATTTATACAGGACAGCGCCAACAAGGCCCAAAAACCGAAGCTGCGAACATCATGTCGATCTACACGGCGGCAAAATCGCAGCGTAATCTTCAAGGTTATACAGCCCTCACAACTGCAACGTTGCAGCGCGATGGCGGCTTTCCTTCCAGCATGGTCGGCGCGACCGGCGGCGGCAATGTCTTTCATACCTGGGACGGCCAGGTCACTGTCGCTGGCACAGCTACGCAGTTCACCATCACTTATGCCGGCGTTCCAGCAGATCAATGCGCGCCGTTGCGCTCCGCTTTGGAGTTGGCTGGCAACTACGTGAACGTGTCGGCCTGCAACGCCGCAGCGGCTACAAACCTGGTTCTCACAGGACGTTGAACGTGCAGGAGGAAACCCTTTCTCTCGCGCAGTTGGATTTCGTTGACCTCATCATTGGTAGCGACTTCTGCGAGATTCGTGGTCTGAAAGGAAGCGATGGGGCTAACCATCCCGCCCCGTCGCACTTGTCCAGCGATATTCAGACGCTTCGCAACACATGTCGGATGACAGCGCGCAATCAGAAGCAATCTGAGTTCACCACCACGCAGAGCGGTACGCGCTACCGCGTCACCGTGATGCATGACGTGAGCTCAGAGGAGATTTTTATTCTTTCTCGGATCGGCACTGAAATCCGCGACTTTAATGAACTGGGATTTCCTGATCGCTTATCGAGCCACCTACTTCGGCGGGATCTGACCGGCCTGATCGTGATAAGCGGCCCAATGGGCGTAGGGAAGACTACGACTGCCGCTAGCTTATTCACGCAGCGGCTCAAAATTCACGGCGGGCTAGGTCTGGCCCTGGAAGACCCTCCAGAAACGCCGCTGAGTGGGCCACACGGCAAAGGCCGCGCGATTCAAGTTGAGGTTTCCCGTGAGCACGGGGGGTATCAAGAGCAATTAGTACGATCGCTACGCTCTCGGGCGGACATGTTCTTGATTGGGGAGACTCGTGAACCGTATGCAGCAATCGAGGTCATGCGAGTGAGTGGTAATGGCTGGCCGGTCATCACTACTACTCACGCGGACACCCCTGAGCAGACGCTACAGAAGCTGCAAGGCCTTTGTAGAAGCATGGACGCGTCCACCGAGGGATTAAACGCCATGCTGGCCGACTCAATATCCGCAGTAGTTTGCTTACGCCTGCAAAAAGTTGCTTCGCGCGGGGGGCACATCAAACGACTTATACCAACGTGGTTTGTTGTGGATGGCAATGAAAGAGACAGCATTCGCTCAAAGATCCGCAAAGGCGACTTTGCGGCTCTGAACACCGACATCCAAGCGCAAGCCAATTCGTCATCATGGGGATCGAAGCCTTGAAAACAGCAAACGTCAGGGGTATCTGGCAGCGCAGCGCGAGCAGCGGGCGATTGAATCGCCAGGCGGGTGTCACCGTTTTTGAGTTTCTGGGCGTCATGCTATTGGTCAGCGCCCTAATGTATTTCGCAGTTGATCAAATGATGCAGTCCGCTGCGGCGGCGCAAAACAGAATGACTGCGCATCATCACAGCTTGGTGAAGCAAGCTGTGGAGCGCTATCAAAAGCAGAACTACGCAAGCATCTTGGCCGCGTCGGCTGGCGGGCCCGTTCAAATAACCCTCCCCATGCTGCGAGCGACGGGCGCATTGCCCGCTTCCGTTGCGGACTTGAATGCACATGGGCAAACGTACGCGGCGGCGGCGCGGCGTTCAACGCAAAGCGGCCAGCCTGTTATCGAGACCCTTCTCGTCTCAACCGGCGGGCTTGCGATAGGGGAAATGGATCTGCGAAAAATCGCTGGCATGGGCGACGGAGGTGGCTTCATTAGCGTTCACCGTCCGAACGTCGTTCAGGGTGCTGGCGGAACGTACGAAACCGATTTGGCAAGCTTTGGATTGGCGCCAGGCGGAGGGCACGTAGCCACCGCACTATTTTTTAACGAAGCAGGCGTCGTTGAGGATTACCTGTTTCGTAATGCCGTTGCCGGTAGGCCGGAAGTCAACCGCATGAATACCACGGTGGATATGGGCGGCAACGATGTACTGAATGCACGCAACGTGGTCGCTAATTGGGTTGTTTCTAACGGCGAGGTTCGCGCCATGTCTGCTTTCCGACTTCAGGATGCCAACGGCGTTTTCAATGGCGGATGGACAATGTCCGATAACACTTGGGTAAGGTCGATCGATGACAAAAACATCTATTCGGGCGGCACCATCTTGGGCGGAAACGTTCAGGCTAATAACACTGTCTACGCGGCGAACCAAGTAAGCGCTGGCAATCAGGTCTATGCGAACAATTCGATTTACACACCAGGTCAAGTCTACGGCGGTTCGGTTTATTCGCCTGGTCAAGTCTATGGTGGATCGATCTACAGCACGGGGCAAATCCGCGGCAACACAATTCATGCGGACAACAGCGTGACCGCAGCAGGCCGAGTTACCGCAGGCGAGTACCTGCAGATCGACGGCTGGGCTGGCGAGGGTGGCGCCTGCGCGCCCAATGGTCTGGTCGGCCGCGATCCATTCGGCAAACTGCTTTCCTGCAACACCGGCGTCTGGAGCAGCGGCACCGATTTGCGCTGGTCGAGCTACCGGGCTGAGGGCAGCGCGAACGGAACTCGATTTACCGGCATGGGACGGCATAAAGCGTGTTTCCTGACAGGCCAGCAATCGCCGCGATCTAACAACGCCTCGTGCGAAGTGTCGGGAAACCCGAATGATGGGTTCACGTTAGTAGAGACGGTTCTTGGTTCAGGGGAGAACCACTGGTGTATCGCCGCATGCGTGGATTAAAGGTGTTAAGACAATGCCGTTAATGTATCTGGTCGCCATCATTTCAATAGCTATCGGTGGAATCTACGCAGGCGATGCGCAGCGCGAGGTGGCTCAGGCCGAGCTAAGCGAGGCGAAGAACATTAAGGGCGGATTGATGGTCTACGCTACCGCCGTCGCGTCTTTCCGCGCCGCAAACAACGGATTCGTGGGGGAAGCACCAGATGGCGCACTCACACTGCCCTCATGGTTTCGTAAGGATCCCAGACTGAGAAACCGTGTCGCGCCTGGTCTGTCGTACGTCTATTTCGAGTCTAGCGCGGGAGAGCTCATCGATCTGAACCCGTTCTTTCATAGCAATTCCACCCGATTCGCCGTAGTTCGCAACGGCGCAGCAGTAAGCATGCTATTAGGAAGCGTTCTTGGCCCCACACCGGGAATTCCTGAGGGAAGCATTGTCTACGCGCTTTGAAGAGTCCAAACGCGCCATGAGGCGCTGCACTGGCCGCTCAGTTAGATGGTATCCAACAACGCCAACTGCCAAGCAGGCGACAAAACAGAGCACCCAAAACAGCGCCGCATTAGCCAGAGAGTCGCGATCCCCAGCAGGAGACGAGAACCAGATCCGAGCGCACAGGTTCAGTGTCAAAAGATGTGACAGGTACAACGAATAGGACGAGTTGCCCAGGCGCCCTAGCAGCGCGAAGGGCGCGATTACGCCGTTCGCTTCAAGGGATACCAGTCCAAGGATTGTGAGTGCATAGCCGCTGCCCACCACCAGTACGCGGTCCAGCCTGGCCGTCGCGATCACATCGGACCCGTCTACGAAATTCCCAAAATAGCCCCATGCCAAGAGGCCCAGCCCCGCAAGCAGAAAAGCAAGCGCATTCGCTTGAGTGATACGAGAGTAGGCGCGCGCCTGAGTAAATAATCCCACCAGTGCACCTGCGATAAATTCGAGCGTGAATGGGTGGACCAGCACTCGGGCATAGGGGCTTTCGGGCACGGAACTCATCATCGCGTATAGAAAAATTGCACCAGCCCAAGCGGCAAGCGCAGGGGCCAGGATCTTCCGTGGTGAGCAAACGAGCAACGCAAAGACCACGTAAAACCACAGTTCAAGAGTTAGCGACCACGCGACCATCAGAAGCGGTAGCGTTGCCGACGGCAGCAGCAAAAATGAATGCCACAGATCCACACGTCCACCCTGGGACGAATTAACGATCGCTGGCGCCACCGCATACACGGCCAGCAGCGCGAAGAAATACACCCAATAGGTCGGATAGATGCGAGCCGCACGATGAACCAAAAATCGTCCCGCGTCATGCGCCCCTGATCGCCGCCGAGTAGTCACGGCCATGACGAAACCGCTGACAACAAAAAAAAGATCAACGCCGGTCTGGCCGAAGCTGAGCGCGCTTGAAAGCAGGCCTGCAGATGAATACTTGGCATCAACACTCATTGCGTGAAACGCCAGAACCATAAGCGCGGCAATGCCTCGGGCCGCTTGGATAGAAATAAATTTGTGCATACGTTATGAAGCTGAGCGGGATCATGCCGGGGCACGATACGGGTCATCAATTGTCGCGCATATCTCCAACTACCACCTCAAAGCATAATTTTTTTCACGACGGCCAGAAGTACTTCAGCATAGAAAGGGGCCACGGTCATGAGTGTGATCGATATCGCTATGAATGCCTTTACCCCCCACACAGCTATCAAATCCGCCTTACTAGCTACCAGCATCAGAGTTCCTTCAATTTTTAATCGACCCGAAGTGACGTACTAACGTCAGACCCACGTAAAATACCTCAACCAGCATCTAAAAAAGCAAATTTTGATTTTTACGCATATTTTATAGGTTGATAAGTAATGGATGTCCAAGCGATCGATCTTCCCGTAAGCCAACGAACTATGGTGATGTGCTCAATCGTTGCCGCTGTCAAGATGGATATTCCGGCAAATTTGATGATTGCGTTGGCTGAAACCGAAGGCGGGAAGCCCGGTCAATGGGTAAAAAATACTAACGGCTCCTTCGACGTTGGGCCTATGCAGTTCAACACCACATATCTGAAAGATTTGGCCAAGTACGGTATTAAGGCCGACGATGTTGCGGCGAGTGGCTGCTATGCATATGACTTAGCGGCGTGGCGTGTCGCGACACATATCCGCCGTGATGAAGGTGACATCTGGACCCGCGCTGCAAACTATCACTCCAGAACCCTTAAATACAACGCTATCTATCGCGAAAAATTGATGAGCCGTTCTACCAAATGGGCAGACTGGTTGTCCATGCGGTACAGAACGCATGAGTATGCGGGCGGGGCAACTTCAACAGCCTGGACTGGAACCACGCCTCGTGCAAACCGATGACAAAAGGCTTGTATCCCTCTGAACGCACAAGAGCGATCGTGCGAGGGCCATCGCAGCTTGTGTACAGACAATTGATCCCCAGTGCAGCAAAGTCAAGGAATAACCTTCCTTCGCACGCTAGGTTTCGGTAAACGGGTATTTGACTCAAAGTCATAAATGTTGGACTGCAATTTTATGTGCTAACGTTTGATGAATAAATTTCAACACGTACACACACATGCAACGCCAACTTAGCTCGTGTAGCTCTCTCCGGTCACAAACACGATGAAAGACCAACGTCCTGATCTCTCGTCTCCCTTTCGACGGCAATTTCTAATGAAAACTTCCGCTGTCGGCGCTGCCACAGCAGGAGCGATGATCTTCCCGCCTAGTGTGCTCGCGAATGATTTCTGGCAGCGCCCGAGGTCGCTTTATCTACGCCGTTCTGGCACCAACGAAATCATCCGTGAGACGTATTGGGCTGATGGAGTGATTTTGACTCCCGGGTACAAGAAGATCTGTCACCTTCTTCGCGATACCCGAGCTAACGTATCAACCGACATGAGCATGCGGCTTTTGGACATCTTGTCCGGCATTCAAGGCTGGTTTCGTTCGTACAAGCAAGATCGCCTGATCATCGTGACCTCTGGTCTGCGGATAGAAACCACAAACGCCAACACCGAAGGTGCTGCCAAAAATAGCAGGCACAAAACTGGTGGCGCAGCCGATATCACAATCCCCGACGTTCCCGCTGATTACCTGGCCAAGTTGGGCTTGTATCTGCAGGGCGGAGGCGTGGGGTGGTATCCCAGTCGCCACTTTGTGCACGTGGATGATTGGCGCCAGCGATTTTGGAAAGGGTAGAGCCCGACAGATTCAGCCTTAAAAAAGCCCCGTGAGGGCTTTTTTAACGCCGGTGCTGGAAACACCCTCGGACCCAGGCGAACGCGTCTCTGCAAGGCTGTGCGGTGTCGCGATCGCGCTCATGATGCTATCGGCAATGGCGAACCCCTAAGATGAAAGTTGCTTCATCTTTTTGCGCCGGTCCTCCACAGCACCAACGGCATCGATCGGATGAGCGGGTAGGGCGCAGACTAGCAGCTCCAATTGCGTCCGCAAGTTCCCGACAAGTACCTGGCGACTTTCGGTGCGGTTGTAATGTAAGGCACGGAATCGATCTGCTGCCTAAGCACCGCAGATCGCGCGGTAACAATCAAAAGAAAGTTTAAGCTCGGCGCGGCATCGACTAAGGTCGATGCTGTGCAATGGGGTGCAGGGGATCGGCCCCTGCAAGAACCCAACATGGACTATAGACCATACTCAAATCGAGCTGTCATAAAGTCAGTTTTTTGATGGTTTAGGGGTGTGGGTATCTTGTGAATTAAACATAAATTGCTGGGAGCCTTCGAACGGTGGGCGACACGAAGTGTCGTCCACGGGGCGAAGGTTCGACGCGGTGGATAAGCTGCGAATCGCGAAGCGACTATCCACGGACGCGCGAGCGTCGGTGGATAGGCAGTTTATCCACGGTGAGGCGTAGCCTTTTACTAGTTAGATATATTACCTACTAGAAAAAAAACATACTTGGTGGATGGACCCTGCACCCTGGAAAGCGTTGATGGGTAAGGCTTGTTGGTGTTTCATCGCGGTTTTTTTGTTGGTGTTTCATCGCATTCTTTGTTTGTGTTTCATCGTGCACAAGTTCCGCTCAATCGCGATGAAACACAAACATTCCCTTTAAAACCAACAAGTTAAGAAATGGCGCAATTGTTGGTACTTCATCGTGGATAAGTCTACTTAGCCACAGGTTTATCCCCCGAAAAACTTGGACGTATTGTGTGCACATCGCGGAATACAGGGTAGATATAACGTATGCATTGTGTAAAGAACGCGTATCGCTGAAAACGACACCAAACGCCGCTTTGCTGTCTATTTGATCCTTCGGTCAGCCATCTTGAGCTTGAACGGACGGCTTGTGTTTGCTTGTCTAATCGGCCGTATTCGCCTCCCGGTAGCCGCGATCAAGGCACTTAAATCTTCATCCGCTCAAAGATGTTGATTGATGCCCTCACTAGGGGATTTTCTGCTTGGAGCTCAGGATTAGAATCCTCAGACTAGAGTGATCCAAGGTCGAGCGCGATCACCCCCTCGGCTTTGAATTTTAGAGGGAAGAGCAGATGATGATACGGTAACGTAATCCGGTTATAAGCCGGACGGGACGGAAGACCAAAATTACTTAGGCCGTGCCACAGATGTGATGTGACTTTTTGACGGCATGAGGGTGAGTTTTTTGGCGTCCGTCGAAACCCGGGCTTCCGGGTATACGCTCATGACTCGGCGCAATTGCGTTCGGAATGCAACCATGAAGTTGCGTAGCCCCTGGTCGTCATTGGCGTAATTGGCACCAAACTGCCATTTGAGCTGTTCCCAGGAGATGGGAGTGGGGTAGGCGATCGAATTGAGGCGGTACGTGAGCCACATGTAGATGTCGATGCCTAATGGAGACTTGAGATTGTGGATCACTCGTAAGTCAATAGGGACGCTATGCGTCATGCATTCCTGGAAGAACACCTCGGATAGGGTTAGACGGCTTTCCCAGTCCGATTTTGCATGAGCATCGTGAGGGCTCCAGAGAAGCATGCCGTCTTTCGTCAGATCCACATTTCGCCAGTGAATCTGACTGTCAGGCGTGCCCATCAACGTGATGTGTGAAGTAAAAAGTCGGACTGCCTGGCTCTTCAGTCGTGTGATGTCTCCACGCTTACCGCCGCCAGTATTTAAGCCTAGCTTTCTTGCGAAGTCGGCCTGTGATCGCCCCAGTTCAATCGAGGGCGATCCTGTGCGTTTGGCTTCTGTACACAAGAAGGCTGTGATGATCCGGGGGATCTTACCGAATGGTAGGCCGATGTCCGGATCATTCATGATGGTGATGGAAATGTTGCCGCTTTTCCGTTTGAACACCGCGCTGTCTATTTCGCTGTGTGGCAATGACGCATAGATCATGGCCGTTGCGATAAATCCAAGCTTTCCGTGCTCAGCAGCGTTCTTTTCTTCGATCTCTAGAGAAAGCTCGAACAAATCCAGTTCCTGCTGACTTTTTGGGCGATCGCGCCAGTTGGTAGCAGGCCTTCCGCGCTTTTTAGGAGCAGGCGCCACAGCAGTTGTAGTCTGATGCAGGACTTCCTGCGGCGCTGGCTGTTCAGGCGACGGAGTAGCCTCTTCGCTGAACAACCCCGGTATATCCACAGGATTATCAGGGGGAGACAAGCGCTCGCGAGGTTGCGGTTGCTGCTTACTACGATCCTGTTCTGCCGCCAGGTTCATTCTCTGAACAAGCTGGACGCCCTCCATGGGTTCTCCACCGGCAGCAACGTACCGATCCAGCCAGGAGGATTCCTCAGCGGTCAGCATCGAGTTGCTCCATACGGGAAGGATGGGCGTAGTCCATGGCGGATGATTTTAATAGGAAGTCTGAAGCAATTTTGCGCATGGTAGTCGCTGTTGTTTCGATAGGCAAGACTAGGGCATCGTAACAACAGAATTTGGTTCATCACAGATTAACACAAAATCAGAAAACAAGTTTTCAGTAAAAAACTTAAAAAATCAAAAAGGCACAACGACAGCTTTCTAACTAAGTATTTGATTGTATTGTGAAAAAAGCCTATTTGACTATTGACGATAGTCTACGCCAAAGCTATATTTTTGCTACCCGATCATCCGGGCAAGGCAGAAAGTGCCACTTCGTGCGTGACCCCATCGACTAGCAGTCAAAAAAGGAGTTCCAACCATGTCAAATTTCGACCCCAGCAAACTGAGCGCTCGCCCCAGCAATTCGTCGGCGCCTTCCGGTCGATCGGAGCGTATTTTCATGGTTGTGGACACTTACGAGACGCCTGACGGCGGCTTTCACTTCGCCGTTGGACATCGCCCCGACCGTCCTGAAGAAAAAATTCGAGTCCGTTTGAATACCGTCGCCGAGCGAATTCAGGACCGCCCCAAACTTTCTCCGGAATCCGTTAAATCGCAATACGTGTCTGGCGAAAACACGCGAGACACCATCGCCGACAAGGCTAAAGCCAACATCAAATTGGTGGCGTTCGATGATTGCCGACGCCTTAGCCAAACAGAAGGCGTCACCGAGTTCCGTGCGCACTGGCCCAAGACGATTGCCACTCAGCCCGAAGCAGAGCTGATGACGGGCAAAGCGCACATTCGATTAAAGCCCGCGTCTGACCATGCAAACGGGCACTCGAAGGCTCAGGCTTACGTTGAGCTCATCAAGGGCGC
>Ga0102915_1000678_pt1 | contig 10735 bp, 8 predicted proteins | sample Colrivmet1561A02_FD_78199 | JGI IMG/M metagenome (GOLD analysis project Ga0102915, IMG submission 78199) | Estuarine microbial communities from the Columbia River estuary - metaG 1561A-02 | ecosystem: Environmental > Aquatic > Marine > Intertidal zone > Estuary | place: USA: Columbia River...
AGGCCGCGCAGAGCGAGATGCGTCTGGAAAATCTTCGCGCCCATGTGACGCAGCGCTATCAGGCCGATCTGGAGGCGTTCGAGCCGGATACCTACGCGCTTCTCTGCGCCCTTCGGGATCGTGATCAGGGCAAATCCGATTCCCCCGAAGAGGGCGAGGATGCTACACCTGCGCCCAAGGTGGAATCCGAAGTCGAGCCCCCGCCAACGCAAAGTGGGTCGATTCCTTGGGGCCGCATCGAGCAGCTTGTGAGCGAGTTGACCTCGCGCCTAGATTCGATGGGGCCGGTGAATATCGATGCCATTCAGGAGTTCGAAGAGCTTGAGCAGCGGTATTTGTTTTTGGAAAAACAAAACGAAGACTTGGTGGCCTCGAAAGCCGAGCTTCTCGAGGTGATCGCGAAGATCAACCATACCACCAAGGCGCTCTTTGCCGACACCTTCGAGAAAGTCCGCGTCAACTTCCAAGAGATGTTCACCGAACTTTTCGGCGGGGGACGTGCGGATCTTGTTTTGGTGGATGCGAGCGACCCGCTCGAGAGCGGCATCGACATCATCGCGAAGCCGCCTGGCAAACAGCTCCAAAGCATCAGTCTGCTATCGGGTGGCGAGCGAACCATGACGGCCGTCTCGCTCCTCTTCGCCATATACATGGTCAAGCCCAGTCCTTTCTGCGTGCTGGACGAAATGGATGCGCCATTGGACGAGTCGAATATCACGCGTTTCATCAAAATCCTCGATCGTTTCACAGGGCAGAGCCAATTCGTGGTCATCACTCACAACAAACGCACGATCAGTCGTGCGGACATGCTTTATGGTGTGACCATGGAAGAACACGGTGTGAGCAAGCTCGTCAGTGTGAAATTCAGCGGAAAATCGGAGGACTCCGTGAAATCTGATCAAAGCGTGGCCCATGTTTTTGGAAAATCCGAGAACCTCGCCAGCGAGGATATTGCGATCTCGGCCTCCGTCGTCGAGAGTATCCAACCCGAGACCTTCGAGGAGGAACCCGTTGTTACATGAGTCTCCATAAAAACCTCAAAGAAGCTGTTCAGGCCCGCTTGGACATGGTTGCCGATCATGCGTTCCGCGACCGTGATGCCGCCGCGCACCTGAAAGCGCTCCAGTCCGCCGGATCGCATCTGGATTCGTTGGTTGCCCAACTTCCTCCAGACACCGACCCGACTCTCCGCCATTATCTCGAGCGTCAAAGCTACACCAAGGCGCTGGCGTGGTTGCAGGAATCGGTCGCTTAAATGAACATCACTTGCCGATGAAAAACCGACCACAGTGATGAAAACAGAGTTATTTGGTCCGGGTAGTTACATTTTCAAAGAGGGAGATTTAAGCCAAGAGGCCTACCGCATTATTCGAGGGAAAGTCGAACTCACGACAGACGTTGATTCAAAACCCGTGATACTTGCCCAACTCGGCAAGGGAGATATTTTTGGTGAAATGGCCATGATAGACGAGCGGCCGAGGACCGCTTCGGCCCAATGTTTAAAGCCTACCGAATGCGAGGTGATGCAGCCTGGTGATTTTCAGTCCGTCATTTTGGATCAACCCGCCCGTTCGCTACCCTACCTCTCGGCTCTGTTTGAGCGTTTGCGCTCCGTAACAAACCGACTGCAACATGAAGGCCGTGTTGCACCCAAATCCCAAGAGAGCCCATTGGAAAATGAGGCTCAAAATAAACCAACGCCCATTGAGGCAGACCCGTTTTCTCCATTCCAAATGCAAACAGAGAGTCCGCAAGAAACTGCCGCTTTGACGGTCATTTTAACACCCATGACGCCGACGTGTTCGTCCGTGATGCCTGAAGGATATGAAGCGATGCAGTTGGTTAAGTTTCCCTTTTGCATTGGGCGGAAAACGCAATCCGGGTCCCACCATGTCGAGGTTTTATCCGCGAACGATTTTATGATCGCAGACGCGTTGCCCTTTCAGGTCTCTCGAAACCACTGCTCGATTGAGCGTGAGGGGGATCGATACTTTGTGAGGGATCGGGGAAGCACACTTGGCACAATCGTGAATGGGGTTTCTTTAGGAGCAAAAAAAGAGAGACTCACTTATGATCTTTTGCCTGGGGGCAATGAGTTGATTGTGGGATCGAAGCAGAGCCCGTATGTGTTTCAGATCGATCTGGCCTGACGTGAGTGGCGCGCTCTAGTCGAGAATCTCCTTGGCCGTTTGGGGAGAGGGAAGGCCCCAGGTTTTCCAGAGCGACAAGTATTCACGGCGAGGGAGAAGGACGTAATGGGGCGAGGCCTCCGAGCGAAGCCAAGTGATCAAATCTCGAATACGAGGCTCCGTCATCACAGTGCAGCCGGCCGTTGGGATTTTGGGCCCACGCTGGATGTGGAAAAAGATGGCGCTCCCGGCACCTGGGATCGGATGGGCCGCATTATGCTGGATTTCGACAAGCCAACGGTGCGGGGGATCGTTCAAACGCATGCGTTGTTTTTCAAACCACGCTGGAGGATTTCGAAGATCTACACGCACATGGCGGTTGTAGTTCGGCAATGTCGGGTCATCAATCCAAGCGTCCACATTCGACATCGTGTGAAATGGAAAATGGGCGCCCTCCGGCAAGGTGGAATCATAGGTGAAGATTTTCCCAATTTTGAAAATGCCGGCTGGGGAGCGCTTGTCCTTTTCGCGCTTGAGGGGGTGAGGAGAATTTGTCGGAGTGGGATGCTCGCCGATGCCCCAAGCAAGACCGTTGCGGCCATAGAGGACATCCCAAGCCGCCGATGCTGGCACCCATTCGCAAGCCTTCCTTTTGAAGAGCTGGACTCTTCCGGTCGAAGAATTCCACTCTGGAGCGATGGAAACCACGATTTGCGTCGACTTTTCCGAAAGGACCTCCGCCACGACGAGGGGCGCTGTGAGCCAGAAGCCAAAAAGAATCAGAGCGCGCATGGAGATTCCTCGGCGCAGTGCGTAAAAATCAAGGCTTCGCGGGTACGGCTTCGACGGCGGGTTGAGCGACCGAGGCTGCTGGTGCTCCCGTTGATGCCGGGGAACCTGGTGTGGCTCCGAGGCGAGAGAGTTGGGATGCCGCCATGCGGGCCACGGGGGACAGCGGGAATTGTGAGCCGATCATGTTGTAGGATCGGCGGGCTTCCTCGCGCTGGAATGAGCGAAGATAAATCTCAGCCTCCGAATAGGCGGCATAGGGTGCCGCATAACTTTGGGGATACTGTGTGACCACTTGCTGGTAGGTCGCCACAGCCGATGCCGTGTCTCCAGCTGCATCTTGGTTTTGTCCGATGCCCAAAAGAGCTCCTCCAGCGAGATCGTGTCGCGGAAAATCTTTGAGAAACGCACGGAAAGCGGCGGTGGACTCGTCGTATTTGCGCTCATCGCGCAGCATTGACGCGATTCGCAAACGGGCATTGGCGGCCGGCATGCTCGAAGGATATTTGGCGATCAGGGCTTGATAAGCATCGACTCCATCGGCTTCAGCGAGGAGTTTTTGCGCTTGGCTATTGGCTTGGCTGGTTTTTACGAACCAGCCGATAGCGGCTACTAGGGCGAGCAAAAGAATGGCGGCGCCGGTCAGAAAACGGGATTTGTTTTTCTCCCAGAAGAGCTCGCTATCCAAGGCGGAATCGGCCAAGACTGGACCTTCAAAAATTGGGGTTTGCGAAGTGGCCATATTAACCGCCTACCTCCGCACGGGCTGCATCGGCTAGGGCCGTGCTGAGATAGCGTTCCCCTGTCGAGCACCCAATCGTGACGATCAGTTTGCCGGCATTTTCAGGGCGTTTAGCGATTTCGATAGCGGCATGAACATTGGCGCCGGTGCTAATACCACCGAGGATGCCTTCTTCCTTGGCGAGACGGCGCGCCATCGCAAAAGCGGCATCGTTGCTGACTTGGACGCACTCGATGATCTGGGCTTCGCCAGCGGCATTTTTGAGATGGAGATTGTTGGGAACGAATCCGGCTCCGGTGCCTTGGATTTTATGTGGCCCTGGCTTCAGGGGCTGACCGGCAAGAGTCTGAGAAATGACAGGAGAATCGGCTGGCTCCACCGCAATGGCTTGAAACGAGGGTTTGCGTGAGCGGAGTGCCTCAACGCAACCGGTAATCGTTCCGCCCGTTCCAACGGCGGCAACGAGAATGTCCACTTTGCCATCGGTGTCGGACCAGATCTCTTCGGCTGTCGTTTTGGAATGGATAGCTGGGTTCGCTGGGTTGTTGAATTGTTGAGGCATCCATGCGTTTGGAGTTTCCTGAACAAGGGCCTCCGCTTTGGCGATAGCCCCTTTCATTCCCTCGGATCCGGGAGTGAGAACCAGCTTGGCGCCGAGCATGGCGAGGAGGGTGCGGCGCTCGAGGCTCATCGTTTCGGGCATCGTCAGGATAATCTTGTACCCTTTGGCAGCGGCAACGAAGGCAAGAGCGATGCCAGTATTTCCGCTTGTGGGCTCGATGATCACGGTGTCTGGCTTGAGGATGCCACGTTGCTCGGCATCTTCGATCATGGCCATTCCGATGCGGTCTTTCACGCTACCTAGCGGATTAAAGAATTCGCATTTGATTGCGATAGTGGCGTTGAGTCCGGCGGTGACGCGGTTGAGTTTGACCAGGGGTGTGTGGCCCACGGTTTCGACGATGTTGTTGTAAATCTTTCCCATAGGTTTCAGCGTGAGATTTCGATTACTACACAAGCCAACGAGCTAGTGCAACCCAGATTCAGTCGGGTATTATCCGGTTGTTCTCAATCCGCTCGCGATCGCGTTGATGCTCAGAAGCACTTGGGGTAGCAACTTGTCCTTTTGCAGCGTCGTGGTTGCTCCAGATGAGCGCCATTTCGAAAGGAGTTCGACTTGGTGGATGTGGAGTGAGCGCAGCCCGGCATCACGGAGGGCGAGGGTCTTGAGCATTCGCGGACGTCGGACCTCTAGGCTGCCACCGAAGACTTCCGCCATCATTGATCGCGTTGCATCAAATTCGTTGAGAATAATGGCGAGGATCGTTTCCCTCACTTTTGGATCGGTGACCAGGCTGGCGTAGAGAGACATGATATCCCGATCCGCGCTGGCGAGGTTCGTTTCCACGTTGGTGAGAACATAATAGAGGAAGGGAGATTTTTTGAGCCCTTTGGAGAGGCTTTGGAAGAGGGTCGGACGATTCGTTGAAAGTTCGCGAAGCGCGCTGCCCACACCGAACCAGCCCGGAAGGTAATGTCGGCTTTGATTCCAACTGAAGACCCAAGGAATGGCGCGCAGATCGGCTAGAGTGCGCTGACCGGTTCGCCGTGAGGGTCGCGAACCGATACGGCTCGTCTCAAGGGCATCAATCGGCGTAGCCTCTGAAAAGTAAGCCATGAAGTGGGGGTGCTGGATGAGTGAGGTGTAGGCTTTGCGGCTAGCCGAGGAAAGAAATTCGCAGGTCGGCAGAAAGTCGGCGTTAGCGGGGCTCTGAGATTGTTGAATGGAAACAGCGGCGACACCGGCCTGCAATAATTCGAGGTTGTGGACCGCCGAGGCGATGTTGCCGTATTTTTGGAAGATGGTTTCACCTTGTTCGGTGACACGAAGATCTCCGCGAACCGAGCCACGCGGAAGGGCATCCAAAAAGCGATGTGTGGGGCCTGCGCCGCGGCTGATCGTGCCTCCGCGTCCGTGAAAAAAACGGATTTTGCTCCCAGCTTCATAGCCCGCCAGAGCGAGAGCTTCTTGTGATTGGTGGAGGGCCCACTGACTTGCGAAAATGCCACAGTCTTTGTTGCTGTCGCTATATCCGATCATGACCTGCTGGATCGGCAAGTTGCGTTGGGGTGACGGGATTCGTGTCACTCCACGGAGTTGGAAGTCGAGACTGCGTTTGGTGACTGGGTGGGCAAGAAAATCCCGAACGATGGAGGGTCCGTTTTCGAGGTCGTCGAGGGTTTCAAAAAGCGGAACGACGGGGACCTCACATACAAGCCCCTCCGTGGACCAGTGGGCTAAACCGACTTCGCGCGCGAGCAGATAAACGCAAAGAAGATCGGAGAGCCGCTTCGTCATACTCACGATCAGAGATCCAATGCCGTCGTGGCCGTATTTTTGAATGTGCCGGCGGAGGACTCCATAGCAGGCGAGAACAGCATCAGCCTCGTGTCCCGCCGTGGCATCGGCTCCAATAAAAGGACGCGGTGAGCGAAGTTCCTTCTCCAGAAAAGCAATGCGGCGTTCTTCATCCCACTTTGAGAATGGACTGTCATCGATGCCGCTGGCCTTGAGAAGTTGATCGATTGCAAGATCGTGAAATTGGCTATTCTGGCGGATATCGAGTGAGGCGAGGTGAAATCCGAAGGCATCCAACGTGCGCCGCACGGGTGAGACGGCCGTGTCGGCTAGGCGACCGGCTCCACTTTCATGCAAAGAGTCGGAGAGAACAGCGAGATGGGCCTCGAGTTCGTAGGGATGGCGGTATTGGATCCCACCACCTTCGACAAGTTTCGCCTCTTCGACTTCGCCGGTGGTGACAGGGAGTTTGCCTTGAACGAAAAGCACAAACTGACGCCAAGGTTCGTCCGAGTAGCTGAGCTTGAGGCTCTCCGCAAGGGATGGGTTTTCTTCGGAGAACTTAGTCAGCAGAGACTGGAGTGAGGCCGGAAAATCCTGAAAGTTGCTTGAGAGGGGAAGCTTTGTTGCGAGGTCTTCCAATTGCCGGTAGAGAACAACGAGAGCGTTTAAGCGGAGTTCTCTCAGGCTGGATTGGGTGACGGAGGCGGTGACGAGGGGATGACCGTCGCGGTCGCCGCCGACCCATGTGCCTAAACGAATTTTCGGACGAGTGAGTGGGTCCGCGAGAAGACGCGCATCAAAGCCAACGGATTTCCAAGATTGAATCAACCTCTGGTCGAGTCGTGCGAGGGCGAGAGGAAAGACCTCGCGAAGATAACAAATCACGCCTCGGCGCTCGGTGGCCACATCGGGTTTTTCCAAGAGGATCTCGCCGGTGCGCCAGAGTCGCTCGAGCACGACCTTGATTTGATCGCGGAGGTCGTCTCTTTGAGCGGGGGTGAGTTGATTTGCCTCCCGAGCGGTGAGGAGGCTGTGAATCGCACGATGTTGCTCCAGCACGGCCGCGCGTTTTGCCTCGGTGGGGTGAGCAGTGAGAACTGGCTCAATACGGATCGTGAGAAGAGCGGCGGCAATCTCTTCGGGTGACATGCCGGAATCGGCGAGGGCACGCAATTGGTTCGGCCAAAGACCAGGCTCTGATTCACAGCCTTTCTCTATTTCGCGCGCGCGGCGTGTTTGGAACGCCGCGTTTTCCTCGACCATATTCAGGAGTTGGAATGCAATCGAGGTCGCTTGTTCAAACCCCTCTGAACATCCAGCCATGGTTCCAACCCAAGGCAAGCGCTTGGCCACTTCGTCCTCGCCGAGTTCGTGTAAAACCTCTTGGAGACACCCCATAAGAAAATCCAAATCCGCAGAGATTTTCTCAAAGCCCGATGCAATATATTCAGCCGTTGTATTCACCCTAGTTGCGGACTCTTGCGGGTTTTGAGGAAAATTTCAACGCCCGAGGTTGTTTTTTGCGCAAATATTCTCAGGAAGAGTAAACAAGGTGAAGGAATGGTCGGAGCGTAGGCATGGGTAGCCGATAAGGAGACGCTGAAGGAAACTCGAACCTATTTGCGGAGACAGGATGGTCGGCGTGGAAGTGACACTCTAGGCAGGTCACTCTCCATACACGCCCTTGGCACCGTAGGAGCCGTAGTATTTGCCCGAGTAGTAATAGGCGTAGTAGCCCCCGCGGCCGCTTGGAAGGAAGTTGAGAATCAGCCCGGCTGGGGTGGTTTTGGTTTCCTCCAAAGATTTGATGGCTCGCATCACCATTTTCTTTGGTGTGGTGAACGCGCGAACAACCAGCGTGCAGAGATCAATGTGGGGAGCAATGAGAAGGGTATCACTCACAGCCAGCAATGGAGCGGAGTCAACGACGACACGGTCATATTTTGAAAGGGCTTCCTTGAGGACGCGATCGATATTCTCGTAAGTGAGCAACTCGGAGGGATTCGGCGCGCGGCCACCCGCCGTCATGATCTGCAAGTTATCGATGTGTGTGGGAACGATGGCATTTTTCATCGCGCAAGTCCGCATGAGCACCTCGGAGAGGCCCGGCTTTCGGTTCTCACCGAAAAACACGATGGAACCACCCGGCTTGCGAAGATCCGCATCGATGAAGAGGGTGTTGAATCCCTGTTGCGCGAGGGTTACTGCAAAGTTCGAACTGCAAAAAGTTTTGCCTTCACTAGGCATGGAGCTCGTGAACAGAAAGGTGCGTGCATCTTCATTGATCCGGTGAAGCGTCAATGAAGCTCGAAGAGATCGGAAGGACTCGGCTACAATGCCGGAGCGTTCTTCGTTGGTAACAAGGACGCTGGCTCTAGCATTCAGACTGAGCTTGGGAATGGCTGCGATGACGCCAACGCCGGTGACGCTTTCGACTTGGTCGACGGTTTTCATGCTTGTGTCCATGAAGAACATGAGCAATGCAAGTCCAACACCGATGGCGGCGCCGCCCAGCAGCGATTGGATCCACTTTTTCGTCGCGCTTGGGCGGATTGGACCTGCCCCGACAGCCGTTTCATGAATGCGGACGGGGGATTCCGTGAGCTGCTTGGAGACATCGACTTCCTTGAGGCGCGAGATAACGGAGTTGTAGAGGGCTTGGTCCGTTTCCTGTTCGCGTTTGATATCATTATACTCGATGGACTTGTGGGTCACTTCAAGAAGTCGCTTCTCGGCGGCTTCTCGGGCCGTCTTCATTTCTGTCGACTGAACTTCCAAGCGATTGCGGGAGTTGGCCAAGAGCGTGACGGCATCTTTGAGAACTCTCTTCAGGTCGGCCTTCGTGAGATCGATTTGGGTTTTGATGGCGACATAGGTGGGGTGCTTGGACCGGTAGCGTTGGGCAACGATGGTCAAATCCCTTTGCCTCGCATTCAACGATTCGGAATATTGGGCGACCTTCGGTTCCGCTGCCACGCTGGGCAAAGTGAGGAGCTCCTCCGGTTCGCCGGTGTTGGCTCGAATAACGGCTAGGTCGCTATCGATTTGTTCGATGCGGCGCTGAATGAGGGATTGGTTATTTGAAACCTCACCCACTTGGCTTTGAGCCGAAGAGAGCATGGTCTCGATGGAGGCGGCGCGTTCCCTCTCGCGGAAACTCTGCATGGCTTCCTCGGAAACGCGCAATTTTTTACGGAGGCGGTCGGCTTCCTCAACCAAGAATTGTGTTGCGGACTTGGCCGCATCCGAGCGCTTTTCGAACACATAGCGGATGTATTCATCAGCGTAGGCGTTGGCCAGCTTGACGGAGAGATTTGGATCTCGGCTGGTAATCGAGACATCGATCAAACGCGTCTGGGGACGATAAATGACACCCACCATTCCGGAAAGGGCCCCCGCCGTCCGATCGTTAGTGGCATCCTTCGCGGAAATCCCAACAGCGGAAAGAAAGCGCGGATCCTGATCGAGTTTGAGGCGGGCACTGACACGCTGGGAGAAGGGGTAGCTACGGATCAAATCCACTACGGTATTGATCATGTCGATACTGCGAATCTGTTCGTCGCGCACCTGTGAGAACCTTGGATCCAAAATGCGCGCCTGATCTTGCTCGATAAAAAGAACGGCACGCGCCCGGTAGGTCGTCTCGATCTTGGATAGGGTGAAGCCGGCATAAATGCCGCCCAGAATCACGCAAAGAATCACTATCCAAAGGCGATCGATGACCGCATGGAAATATTCCCGCCAATCTATCGACTCAATCGGCGGAGCGGATTCTGGTGGGCGTGGTTGAATGACCTTATCTGTGCTCATCGGAAGTGGTGCTTAATGGAAAATAGGTGTTCGGGAATCAATACCAGCTTTCACCGACCGTGATGATATCGCCCGGGAGGACATCGAAGCTCCCGCCTTGGGGGTCCTCGAGCTTCTTAGTGTTGACTTTGATGGTTTGGGTTTTTCCCTCAACCGAACGCTTCACGGTGATATTCTTGGTATCTGCAATACGGCTGAATCCGCCCGCCATGCCAACGGCTTCGAGGATACCCAGAGACTCGGTGCCTTGAAGTTCGTAACTGCCGGGTCTTGTGACTTGTCCGATGATCGTGAATTTCCTTTGCGTGTAGGAAACAATGTTCAGGTAGACTTGGGGGTCGACGACATAGTCGGCATTAAGGAGTTTGCGAATATGCTCTTGGGCTTCCCTCACGCTCATGCCGGCCACTTTGACTTCACCTAGAAGTGGCAACTGGACCCGGCCGTCGCGAGCGATCTTCGATTGCATGTTCAAGTCGGGTTCCTTGTAAACCATCAAGTTGAGCGTGTCGCCAGAGGACAAGATGTAGTCGCCTTCACCTGCTACCAAAGTGGGAATGGGGGCGTCCGAACCCAGAGGCTTGTCCGCTGCGGCGGGACGGCTTTCCTGAACCGGAGCGGGAGCCGACCTAAAAGCGCCTGCGGGCGCGGTGGGATCCGCTTGGATTTGCGGAGCAGGTAAAACTGGCGGGGCTGCGGAAAGAGGCTGCAAAATCGCAACGGCGGTGAATAGGAGAACTGAAAAACCGATGGGAGAAAAGGATTGGGCAAACATTCCAGTGGTAATCTAAGCAGAACTACTTAGAAGGTCAAATTCAAGCTGGTGCTGAAGCGGGTTTGGAGATCGCCACTGGAGTCATTGCCTCTACCGGAAGTAAACATCATCGAGTTTTGCCAAGAAGC
>Ga0102915_1000694_pt1 | contig 10644 bp, 11 predicted proteins | sample Colrivmet1561A02_FD_78199 | JGI IMG/M metagenome (GOLD analysis project Ga0102915, IMG submission 78199) | Estuarine microbial communities from the Columbia River estuary - metaG 1561A-02 | ecosystem: Environmental > Aquatic > Marine > Intertidal zone > Estuary | place: USA: Columbia River...
ATGGTGTAAATGTCGCTTAGGTACATCGCCAAGGGGTCTTTCAAACTGTTGCCAATTTGAGGAGGCAGAGTAGGAGAGACTGGGGAAAGGATAACAGAAACTTCTTTAAAATCTTGAGTAAACAATTGCATTATGTTTTTGCGAAGCGCTTGCGCTTTCAAGTAAATTTCATCGGCAAAACCGGTAGATAAAACTTGGTTACCACCAACGATACGGCGCTGACTCTCGGGCGTGAAGCCTTCAGAGCGTGTTACCGCGTAGCTTTCTTTTAGTGTGTCGGCAGCAATTCTTTCGCCATACATCGAGCCATCTAAACGCGCTAAGTTAGATGCTGTTTCTGCCATTGCCAAAGCGTAGTAGGTAGAAACCAAAGTATCTGCATTTTTAAATTCTAATTCTTTTACTTCAACTCCTTGAGCTGTCAATTTCTCAAGAAAAGCAAGAAATTCTTTTTTGATATCAGCACTTAGTCCTTCATTGTGAATGAACTCTTTGTAGTAGCCAACTTTCAACTTTGAACATTGAACATTGAACGATTCGATATCGAAAGGTTTCGATTCGAATGTAGTTTGATCGTGATAATCTTTTCCGCTAATCACGTTCATCACCAATTCGATATCTTCAAGTGAAGAGGCAATTGGTCCAACGCAATCGGTAGAAGAAGCATAAGCCATCAAACCGTAGCGAGAGATCCTTCCGTAGGTTGGTTTGAATCCATACACTTTGTTGTAGCCAGCAGGCTGACGGATAGAACCCCCCGTATCACCACCGATAGAAAAAACGGTATATTCTTTAGCCACGTTAACGGCGCTTCCACCGCTTGAACCGCCACCTACCAAAGCTTCGTTGTGTGCATTTTTAACAGCACCGAAGATGGTGTTTTCACTGGTAGAGCCGTGTCCGAAACTATCGGCATTTTCTTTACAAACCGGAATAGCACCGGCATCCATCAACTTTTGAATAGCAGTTGCGGTGTAAGGAGAAATATAATTTTTAAGGAATTTAGAGCTCGCCGAAGCATGCTCACCTTGAATTAAAAACACATCTTTTACGCCGAAAGGAATACCTTCTAACAAGCCAATTTTCTCGCCTTTAGCGATTTTTTCGTCTACTTGTTTTGCTTTTGCCAAGGCTAAATCGCTCAATAAAAAGTTTACCGAATGGTATTGGTTTTTGGCCAATGCATCTAGTTTTTCTTGAACAAGTTTAGTGCATGAAATCTCTTTCTTAACGAGTCTTTCGTGCGTTTGTATAATTGCTGAAGCCATTAGTTCTCAATCACTTTTGACACCACTAGGTATCCGTTTTTTTCTTTCGGGAAATTTTGTTTGATGATGTTCTTCTCTGTTTCAGAGCTAGAAATAACAACATCTTCGCGTAGGTCGCTCACCTCTACAACATGATTATTATTCACGTTATTATCGATATTATTTAGCTGCGCTTTTTTAATGTTGTTGAACAGCTCTTCGATAGCGGCCGAAGATGTAGCTCCTTTAATGCTGGATAAGTCTTCCAGCGACATCATTTTACTCATTTCTTTCTGTTTAAAATTCTCGCTTTTTTCGCGAGGTTTCAAATATACCAAATCGCTGGTAGTACTTCAAATTTGAGGAATTAAATGTTGGGCAACGGTAGGGGCGAGCTGCCGCTCGCCCGTCTTTTTGAAAATGAACATGATTTTTACGGGCGAGCGGCAGCTCGCCCCTACGAAGTGTATTCTTGTGATTCGTTACAACGAAAAGTTAAATTCTTCCTCTTTAATCTGCACTTTCACCTGTCCGGTGCAAGAGCCTGGCGCCACGCCATAATCGCAATTTCGCACATCAAGGTTGATAGGCTCAACAGAAATTTTTCCGGCGGTGATGAAGTATCTGCAGTTTGCTTTGATGGTGCAGGCTGCAGCGATATTTTCTTCGAAATCACTTCCTTTAAAATCTTTGCCCGAGCCGCTTCCAGTAAGCAAATATTCATCGTCATTGATGTTGTTTGGGGTAGTAGAGCCAAGTGTTTGCTCGAGCACTTTGTTGGAGTTCCAAGACATGGTGCCATTGCTATTGATCACAAATCCTTCTTTCACAGAAATGTTGAAAAGATGATTCCCTTGGCCTGTTGAACCAGCATTGTTGATGGTGAAAGTGCCCAGTAAATTCGATTGGTTGAGGTAATAATTGCTGAATGATATATCAACATTGTTGATAGAATAAATGGTGGTGTCGGCAGCGGCAGCACTAACATTGAGACTCAGCGCGCCTCTGCGGTATTTACCATCGCTGCACAAGTGATCACTGCCGCCGTAATAAACGGTTAGTATAAACGGAAAAGTAATGTTGTTTTTGTCAACTGTACTTGTTACAATAACAGCAGTATCATCGGGTGATTTTTTTTCTAAGAAAGCGCCTAAATATGTTTGTGCTTGCTTGTATACATCTAAATACACCATTTCGGCGAGGGCGTTGCCCTGACAAGCAGTGAGGTCGTTGTTTTGCGTTTTCTTCTTGCACGACGAAAGTCCTATCAAAAAGAGAGAACAGCATAGAAGAATTTTTTTCATAGTGCAAGTACTTGTATCGTAGACGAATATAGCAAAAAAAGGTTGTTTCTGTTTTATCTTTTTTCTAGTTCATAAAACGTACAGTCGAAAGGGTTTTTTTCGTCTTTCGCCATGAATAATTCTGATACTACTTCCCAATCTTTTTCCTCTAATTCGGGGAAAAAGGTGTCGGCTGCAAAGGTTTGATGAACTCGTGTTAAGTATATTTTTCTAATGAGGTTTTGTTCTATGCTTTCACGGTAAATTTCACCTCCACCAATGATGAAAAGTTCTTGTTCACCGGTGCTTTTAGCGAAATCTATTCCTTCTTGAATAGAAGTGAAAACGTGACAAGTGTCGACTTTCAAGTCTTTATTTCTGGTGATGATAATGTTCGTTCTGTTGGGTAAAGGGCGAAATTTTTCTGGAATAGATTCGAAGTTTTTTCGTCCGGTTAAAATGCAATGTCCCGAAGTTAATTGCTTGAAATGTTTCATGTCTGCGGGCAAATGCCACAACAAATCATTGTCTTTGCCAATGGCGTTGTTTGAGGCTGCGGCTACGATTATCGATGTTTTCATGTTATTGTTCAAAGTTCAAAGTTTAATGTTCAATGCTAGCTAACTTTAAACATTGAACATTAAACATTGAACGATTTATATGGCTACAGGAGCTTTAATATGCGGATGCGGATCGTAACCTACCAATTCAAAATCTTCGAATTTGAAATCGAAAATATCTTTAACGTTAGGGTTAATTTTCATTTGAGGGAGCGAACGAGGTTCTCTGGTAAGCTGCAAAGTTGTTTGCTCCAAATGATTTACATACAAGTGTGTATCGCCAAAAGTGTGCACGAAATCGCCTAGTTTTAAATCGCAAACTTGAGCAATCATCATAGTAAGCAAAGCATATGACGCAATGTTAAAAGGAACACCTAAGAACACATCGGCACTTCTTTGGTAAAGCTGACAAGATAATTTACCATCGGCCACATAAAACTGAAAGAAAGCGTGGCAAGGAGGAAGGGCCATTTTTTCAATTTCGCCAACGTTCCAAGCACTTACTATCAATCTTCGTGAATCGGGATTTTTTTTTATTTGATCAATTACATTTTTGATTTGGTCCACGTGACGACCATCTGCCGTTGGCCAAGAGCGCCATTGGTGGCCGTAAACGGGTCCGAGATTGCCATCTGCATCAGCCCATTCATCCCAAATGCTTACTTTATTTTCTTTGAGGTATTTAATATTGGTGTCGCCCTTTAAAAACCACAATAATTCGTGGGTGATAGAGCGCATGTGACATTTCTTGGTAGTAACTAAGGGGAAACCTTCGTTAAGGTCGAATCTCATTTGATAGCCAAATACACTGATAGTTCCTGTGCCAGTGCGGTCTTCTTTCTTCGCTCCTTTATTTACAATGTGTTGCAGGAGATCAAGGTATTGCTTCATTTGAGTCGATTAAGATTTTTTCCGTTTGCTTATTTCGTCACGAATTCGAGATGCTCTTTCGTAATCTTCCATCGCGATGGCATCTTCTAAATATTTTTCTAGTTCACTAGCGTTTAGGGTAGTGATGTCTTTTGTGGTTGGCTCTAAAAGTTCTTCAACCGGGTCGTCTAAATCTTCTTCCTCGTCGTCACCTTCATTTTCTTCATTCAATTGCTCGTCTTCTAAAAGAATACCCGCAGAAGAAAGAATGAATTCGAAAGTGGAAATCGGACAGTTAAATCTCACCGCCAAGGCTATAGAATCAGATGTTCTTGCATCAATTTCAACCTCTTTGCCGTCTTTTTCGCAAATTAACTTAGCGAAGAAAATACCTTCCACAAGGTTGTATATCACTACTTCTTTGATTTCGATACCGAAAGTCGTAGCGAACGTTTTGAATAAATCGTGGGTAAGTGGACGGCTTGGCGTCATTTTTTCAAGTTCGATGGCAATAGCTTGCGCCTCAAAGCCTCCAATGATGATGGGTAATCTTCTTTTCCCATTTCTTTCCCCCAGCACTAACGCGTACGCTCCTGTTTGTGTTTGACTGTAGGATAGTCCGATGATGTCTAAATTTATCTTCTTCATTTGCTCCTTGCGGAAAGTTAAAAGCCAAAAGTAAAGTAAAAACCCAAAAGTAAAAAGCCAAAAATGCTCTGATTAGAATTTAAGGGCTATCAGTTCTCTTTTTGGCTTCCGTCGGTGGACGGATAAAATTTGTCTTTTAACTTTTTAATTTTTTTATAGCTTCCGTTAGTTTGGGAATCACTTGCAGCGCATCTCCCACGATACCATAATCGGCCGCTTTAAAGAAAGGCGCCTCGGGGTCGGTGTTGATCACTACAATTTTTTTTGAAGAACTTATTCCCGCTAAATGTTGAATTGCTCCCGAGATACCAATAGCTATATATAGGTTAGGCGCAACAGCGATACCTGTTTGTCCAACATGCTCGTGGTGAGGTCTCCAACCAATATCAGATACGGGTTTTGAGCAAGCAGTAGCGGCACCAAGGGTTTCGGCCAAAGCCTCTATCATGCCCCAATTGCTGGGGTCTTTCATTCCTCTACCAGCACTTACTACCAATTCGGCTTCAGTTAAATTAATTTTACCAGCTGTTTTTTGGAATTCAACATGTTGCAATGAATTGTCTTTGTCGCTAGCAGAACCATTTCCTTTTTCAACGGCGATAGACACTGCATTTTCATGAACGCCATAAGCATTTGGAGAAAGCACGATGATTTTTACGTCAGCCGACAATTCAACATGAGCGAAGGCCTTACCTGAAAAAGCTTTTTTCTTAACCACGAAAGGTGCAGTAGAAGAAGGTAATTCAACCACTTCGCTGGCGATAGAAGCATTAAGTTTTACAGCCAAACGAGGCGCTGCGCCTTTGGCTTTCCAAGTACCATTGAACACAATATATTTAGCACCTGTAGCCTGAGCTGCTTGTGCTAAAATGCTTGCTACACCTTGGTGATTTGCATCGCCATCAAATTGAAGTGCTTTTGTTGCACCATATTTTCCAAGAGCATTGATGTCGCCCACATTACCAATAACTACTGCTGTTGCAGAACCGCCCACTGATGCGGCAAGGGAAGAAGCGTAAGCTACGGCTTCGTAAGTTGATTTCTTAAATGAACCTTCCCAATTTTCAGCGAATACTAATACTGACATATCTCTAAATATTTTGAATTAAATAACTTTTGCTTCTGTGTGTAATAGGTGCACCAACTCTTCTACATTGTCGGCACTTACCATTTTACAAGCTGCTTTTGGCGCAGGTAAATCGAAGGTTTTAGCCGAAGTGTTGCCACTTGCAGAACCAGCAATAACTGTTAATGGTTTTGTTCTTGCGGCCATAATACCTCTCATGTTAGGAATACGCAATTCGCTTTCTTCCACCATTCCTTTTTGTGCTGCTGCAACAACTGGTAAAGCAGATTTAACCACTTCTTTACCGCCATCAATCATGGTTTGCATCGTAGCTTCGGTACCATTGATATCTATTTTAACACAAGGAGAAACCGAGTTGATACCCAGTAATTCGGCCACCATTCCTGGCACCGCACCACCGTTGTAATCGATAGATTCTCGTCCGGTTATAATTAAATCAAATGCTTTGTCTTTTGCATAAGCCGCAATTTCGCTGGCTACTTGGAAAGAGTCTGTTGGGTCGGCATCCACTCTCACCGAATCATCGGCACCAATGGCCAATGCTTTTCTAATGACTGGTTCTGTATCGGCTCTGCCAATTGTAATGGTGGTGATTGTTCCGCCTAAAGTTTCTTTGAGCTGCATGGCTCTAGATAAACCAAATTCATCGTAAGGGTTAATAACATATTGTACACCTGCGGTGTTGAATTTTGTGTTGCCGGCGGCAAAGGTAATTTTTGTCGTGGTGTCGGGAACACTGCTGATACAAACAAGAATCTTCATAAGTTCACTCTAGATTAAAGTATTAAACAGTTTAAAGTTTTGGCTTTACGTGGGGAGGAGGAAAAGGTTTAGGAGAAAGGAAGTTATTTCTTTAATAGAATGCTAACTTGCTCTTTCAAAGCGGGTAAATCTTTAGAGATAATTCCCCAAATAATGATGTCATCTACTCTGTCGTAACCATGAATAATCCAATTACGCAAATCAACAATTCTTCTAGATTCGTTAATTTTTAATTCGGGATTAAGCTTGAGCAACTTATTCATCGCCTCGCCAATGATTTCCAATTCCCTTTCAACAGCTCTTCTAATGAGTTTGTTGTTTTTATATTGTTCCAGCGTTCCGCAGTTGGAAATATATTCGAAAATAGAATCAACAGAAATTTGAATGTCGAAAAGGTATTTGTTCGATTCAAGCTGCATACAAAAGTTCTTTTGATTGCTCTATGCTTTTGATAAAGTAGGGATTTGAAAGAGAATTCTCGGTAAGCAAATCGATGTCTCTTTTAAATAACTCGCGTAATTTATATTGTAAGGCGAAATAATTGTTGGTATATTCTTCAACACTTATTTCTTTGAATGCAATCAAAAAGTCGATATCACTATCCACGTTAAAAAACTCTTCATTTCCTGCTGAGCCAAACAGATACATTGACTTTACCGAATACATTTGGCAAAGTTGAGCGATGTCTTGAAGTTTATCTGAAACGAGCTTATTCATTTGTTTCAAAGATAGTTGTTACAATTTAAAAATCAATGTCAATTTTACCTATAATAATACGAGATTAATTTTTATTTTAGCCCCGCTTAAAAAATAATCTATGAGAGTAATACAATTCAGAGAAGCACTTCGCGAAGCCTTAAACGAGGAAATGAGAGCAGATAAATCTGTTTTCTTGATGGGTGAAGAAGTTGCTGAATACAATGGTGCTTACAAAGTGAGTCAGGGAATGTTGGAAGAATTTGGTGAAAAACGCGTTATCGATACGCCAATTGCCGAGCTTGGTTTTGCTGGTATTGGTGTTGGTGCGGCGATGAACGGCTTGCGTCCGGTAATCGAGTTCATGACCTTCAACTTTTCATTGGTAGCCATCGATCAGGTAATTAACAGTGCCGCTAAAATATATTCTATGTCGGGCGGACAATACAACTGTCCGATAGTATTTAGAGGTCCAACGGCTTCTGCCGGACAACTTGGTGCTCAACATTCACAAGCTTTTGAGAATTGGTTCGCTAACACTCCTGGTTTGAAAGTAGTAGTTCCTTCTACTCCTTACGATGCAAAAGGATTATTGAAATCGGCTATTCGTGATAATGACCCTGTTATCTTCATGGAATCAGAACAAATGTATGGCGACAAAGGTGAAGTGCCTGAAGGTGAATACATCATTCCAATAGGTGTTGCTGATATCAAAAGAAAAGGAAAAGATGTGACTTTGGTTACGTTTGGTAAAATAGTTCATGTGGTGTTGGCCGCTTGTGCAGAATTAGAAAAAGAAAATATAAGTGTTGAGGTAATCGACTTAAGAACTGTTCGTCCGATTGACTACGATGCTATCTTCGAATCGGTGAAAAAAACAAATCGCTTAGTGGTGGTTGAAGAGGCTTGGCCTTTGGCTTCTATCTCTGGTGAGATTACTTATAAAGTACAAAAAGAAGCTTTCGATTATTTAGATGCTCCGGTAGCTAGAGTAACTTCAAGAGACGTTCCTCTTCCTTACGCACCAAACCTTATTAACGAGGCTTTGCCAAATATCGAACGTATCGTTGCTGCTGTAAAAGGAGTGTTGTACAAGTAAATTTTTGACTCGATTTGCGAAAATGCATTAAATATTTACCTTTGCCGACCAATTATAAAAAGAATAATTACTAATTAACGTTTATGGGACAAATGATGATTTACGTGCCAATCGTAATGGCATTAATAGGATTAGCTTTCATGGCTGTCAAAAGATCTTGGGTTTTAAAGCAAGATGCTGGAGATGGAAAAATGAAACAAATTTCAGATTATATCTATGAAGGAGCTTTGGCTTTCTTGAAAGCTGAGTACAAATTGTTAGCAATATTTGTTCTTGTAGCAAGTGTTGTTTTAGCAGTTATCTCTCAAATTGTAGAGACTTCTTCTATATTAATAGTAGTAGCATTTATTTTCGGAGCATTCTTTTCAGCTTTAGCTGGAAACATGGGGATGAAAATTGCCACTAAAACAAACGTTAGAACCACACAAGCTGCTCGTACTAGCTTACCACAAGCATTGAAAGTTTCTTTCGGTGGTGGTACTGTAATGGGCTTAGGTGTTGCTGGTTTAGCTGTTTTAGGTTTAACGGCTTTCTTCATCATTTTCTACCAACATTTTATGGGTGGTGCTTGGACTAACGGTGGCGACATGACTGTGGTTTTAGAAACATTGGCTGGTTTCTCTTTAGGAGCTGAATCAATTGCATTGTTCGCTCGTGTAGGTGGTGGTATTTATACTAAAGCTGCCGACGTTGGTGCTGACTTAGTTGGTAAAGTTGAAGCTGGTATTCCTGAGGATGATCCTAGAAACCCTGCAACTATTGCCGATAACGTAGGTGATAACGTAGGTGACGTTGCTGGTATGGGTGCTGACTTGTTCGGTTCTTATGTTGCAACAGTATTGGCTGCAATGGTATTGGGTAACTATGTAATTAAAGATATGGGCGGACAATCACTGATGCGTTCGGTGGAATCGGTCCAATCTTATTGCCAATGGCAATTGCTGGTTTCGGTATCTTGTTCTCAATCATTGGTACTTTATTGGTAAAAATTAAAGACAACAACGCTAAAGAAAAAGAAGTTCAAGGTGCATTAAACTTAGGTAACTGGGTTTCTATCATCTTAACTGCTGTTGCTTGTTATTTCTTAGTAGGATATATGTTGCCTAAAACAATGAACATGGAGTTCTTTGGTGAAGGTGTTAAAGAAATATCTTCAATGAGAGTGTTCTTCGCTGCTATTGTTGGTTTAGTGGTTGGTGGAGTTATCTCTGCTGTTACTGAGCATTACACTGGTTTAGGTACTGGTCCGGTTTTAAAAATCGTTCAAAAATCTTCTACAGGTGCAGGTACAAACGTTATCGCGGGTATCGCAACTGGTATGATCTCTACATTCCCTACCGTATTGTTGTTCGCAGGTGCTATCTGGGCGTCTTACGCTTTAGCTGGTTTCTACGGTGTGGCTTTGGCTGCTTCTGCAATGATGGCTACAACAGCTATGCAGTTAGCAATTGATGCTTTCGGACCAATTTCTGACAATGCTGGTGGTATCGCTGAAATGAGCGAATTGCCTAAAGAAGTTCGTCAGCGTACAGATATTTTAGATTCAGTTGGTAACACAACTGCTGCAACAGGAAAAGGTTTTGCTATCGCTTCTGCTGCGTTAACTTCATTGGCATTGTTTGCTGCTTATGTTACTTTCACAGGTATCGATGGTATCAACATCTTCAAAGCTCCGGTATTAGCAATGTTGTTTATTGGAGGTATGATTCCAGTAGTGTTCTCTGCTTTGGCAATGAACTCTGTAGGTAAAGCTGCAATGGACATGGTGTACGAAGTACGTCGTCAGTTCAAAGAAATTCCAGGTATCATGGAAGGTACAGGAAAACCTGAATACGGTAAATGTGTTGAGATTTCTACTAAAGCTGCATTGCGTGAAATGATGTTGCCAGGTTTATTAACTATTGGTTTCCCAATCGCTATTGTATTGTTAGGTAAATTGGTTTACCAAGACAACAACCAATTGATTGCTGAAATGTTAGGTGGTTACATGGCGGGTGTTACTGTATCTGGTGTTCTTTGGGCAGTGTTCCAAAACAACGCAGGTGGTGCATGGGACAACGCTAAAAAATCTTTCGAAGCAGGTGTTATGATCAATGGTGAAATGACTTACAAAGGTTCTGATGCCCACAAAGCAGCAGTAACTGGAGATACAGTAGGTGATCCATTCAAAGATACTTCTGGTCCGTCAATGAACATCTTAATTAAATTAACTTGTTTGATCGGATTGGTAATCGCTCCGATATTAGGTTCTGGTCACGCTGCTGGCGCTACTGAAGCTGCTGCTTGCTGTGATAAAGCTAAAACTGAGCAATGCTGTGCTAAAGATGCAGCTGCTTGTCACGCTGATTCTACTAAAGCTTGTTGCGATAAAAAAGCTGAAGACTGTCATGCA
>Ga0102915_1000704_pt1 | contig 10609 bp, 3 predicted proteins | sample Colrivmet1561A02_FD_78199 | JGI IMG/M metagenome (GOLD analysis project Ga0102915, IMG submission 78199) | Estuarine microbial communities from the Columbia River estuary - metaG 1561A-02 | ecosystem: Environmental > Aquatic > Marine > Intertidal zone > Estuary | place: USA: Columbia River...
CCGCCCCTATGAAAGAAGTGGGCGTGGGAGGCATTATAAGAGGTCACCAAGACATTGTGGGCAACGAAGGGGCAGGCGATGTAAGGGACAAGCTCCCTTATGCAGATGACAGTGGAACTATTGTTGTTGAGGGCAATGACGGAAATCAATACGCCGTTGCTTTCTCAAGGAAAGGAGGAGACAGGCAGAACATATTTGAGCAAGGAAGTTTAACGCCTCGTCCCGGTCACATTTACACTTCCGTAAAGATTGACGACCCCTCAAACGCTCAGGAAGTGGAGCAGGCCAAGAAGCAGGCTGAGGCAGCCCTTGCGGAAATCCTCCCAACAGTTAAGGGAGGGAACATAAGAGCCTCTGCCGTTCAGCAAGCCATTGCAGATTTTCAAACTAAAAAGCCTGCCGAACCCGCCCCTGCTCCAAAGGCCAAAAAAGCTCCTGCCCCCAAGGCAGAAACGAAACAGGAAGCTCCTAAGCCTGAAGCCAAGCCCTCTTCCACCACTCCCCAAGAAGGGGCCACTGTTGAAATCCCTGCCCAAAGAGCGGAGTTCGGCACAAGGAACATGGTGTTCAAGGAGGGAGAGTGGAAGCAAAATGTCGGAGGGGATATGGTTAAAGTGGGGCCTGCCGTCCAGCAGCAAGCTCAAGAGGCTTTTGCCGGGAAGGCTGAAGCGAAGCCTGCTGCTGAAACAAAAACAGAGGCCGCTCAAAAAGAAGAGGGCAAGAAGCCTTCCGCAAAAGAACTTGCCTCCCAAATAGAGGATATGAGAAGCCTTCCTCCTGCTAAGCGCAAGGCCGCACAGCAAGCCATTGAGGAACGTTACGGCAAGGAAGACGTGGCGAAAATGATTGAAATAACTGCTAACTTTACGAAAATTATAGACGACCTTGAGCAAAGGGGAGTCGTTAAAATAGATTGTCCATAATATGAAAAAAAGCCTCCTTTCTTCCGCCGACCTCAAGAGCCTACAGCAGGCCGTTGAACACGAGCTGTACGCTTCCAATTTCTACAAATACGCTGCCTCCTGCTGTCAGAAGCAGGGCTTGTTCGGAGCGCAGAAGTTCTTTGAGAACGAATCTGCTGACGAGCTGAAGCATTATTACAAGCTGCGTGATTTCCTGAACGATATGGGGAGCGAGGCTGATATGCCACAGATATATGAGGTGGACTTCAAGGAAGGCATTGATTTAATGGGCATCCTTGATGCGGCCTTTGAATTGGAGAAAGACCTCGGAGAGTTCTACGGCAAGTTTTATTTTGCCACAAAGGACGCTGCCGTTCAGGTGAGGATTCACAAGTTTGTGAAAATACAGACAAAGGCTGTGGGCGAATATATGGACTTGATTGCCCGGCTCTCGCTCATAGGAGATTGCCCAAGCGGCTTGTTGCTGATTGACCAGGAACTCGGAAACAAATAAGAAATGGCGAAGAACTTAAAGCCTTGCATCACTATTATAAATATAGACGGCAAGGAAGCAAGGCTTACGTATGACCAAATGCGTGAGCACCTCTTTAACAATCCCGAATTGTGGCAAGAGGGAAAAGCGGAACGCAGGAAAATAGGGGGGAAGGAAGGCAAGGTTGAAGGCAAGAAAGCAGACCCCATCCTTGCGGCCCTTGACAAAGGGAAAATAAAAGGTGTTGCCGGTATGAACACCGTTGTGTGGAATGCCGCCATTGACACCATTAAGGCAGCCTACATTGCCGGGAAATCTATTGCCGAAGCCATCAACGCAGGGATTGCCTATTTGAAGAGCAAAGGGGAAAATGTGTCCCAATATCAGGATGCTCTTGATGACATCCGCAAAGCAGAAAAGCCGAGGGTGGCAACATTCTTTTCGGGAGCTGGCACGATGGAGGCAGTTCTTCCAAAAGCCGAATCTGTAATGGCCGTTGAATACAGCCCCACATATATGAAGGCTTACAACGATGCCTTCGGAACAAAGTATGAAGCAAGGGATGTAACGCAGATAGATTCACAAGAAGTGAAGGCTGCCAACCCAGACATCTTCCACGCTTCTCCCGTTTGTAAAAACTTCTCAAAGGCGAAGAACATTAACACGGTGGAGAAATCCGATATGGATTCTGCCGAGTCTGTGGCAAGGGTTATTCGTGAAGCAAAGCCTCCTGTAGTTACAATTGAGAATGTTCCCGGATACAAAGACACTGTCCCATTCAAGGCCATCATTGATGCTTTGAAAGATGCGGGGTATACTTACGATGTGGGCGTTTATAATGCCGCTGACTATGGTGGTGTTCAAAACAGAAAGCGGTTGTTTGTTCGTGCCGTAAAGGATGGCAAACTTCCTGCTCTTCCAAAAACAACAAAGCAAGGCGATTGGTATAAGGCCGTAGAGGACTTAATTGATGATGCGCCTGATGCTCCATTTACCACAAGGACAAAGGAGAAAAACTGGGAGCAAGAAAGGATTGATGAAATGATAGCAGATGGCAGATTAGATGCCTCAAAGCCCATTATTACTATGGGGGCTTCTGCCTATAAGGGAGAGGCTGCTGCATCAAATGCTGGCAATCCATCTCCTACATTGCTAAGTTCATCAAGTCAAGTGCCTCGCATCATTATGCCTGACGGCAGAATAAAAAGGGTGACACCTGAAATGATGAAGCGGCTTATGGACTTGCCTCTTTCCTATCCTGTCCCTGCCGATGCTAAAGTTGCAAAGGAGGTGTTGGGCAACGGAATGGATGGTGCGTTTACAAAGGCTCTCATTGAGCCGTTGATTCAACAAACTAGCCCCGAACAGAAACTCAAGCAAGCCTTTAACGAATGGAAGGCCGAGAACAACAAACTCGGAATTTCCGTCAATTGGGAGAGGCTTGCCGAATCTGACAAGAAACTCATCAAGGCCCTGTTCGATTACATTAAGGAAAAGATAAGGCAAGGGGCATATTCCTTTGAAACGTTTGCCAAGGAATACGGAGGCAAAATAAAGAACTTTGACGCTCAGAGGAAGAAATGGGAGGGCTTGTATAACAAGGCCGCCAAGGAGGTGGAAGCGGAGAAGCCCGTAACGCCTACGGAGAAAAAGAAGGAAGCTCCTGAAAAGCCTGCGGCAGAGGGGGAAGAGGGGACAAAGGAACGTAAGTTCATCACTTCCACGAAAGCCCTTGAGGACATTTCTGATAGTGTAAAGGAAGCTCTATTTGGTGAATCATCACGATACACAGTTCTTCCAAATCAAGTGAGTATAAAGGAGGCCAATGCTATTTTGGAGGCAATGGGAGCAGACAGGGCAAAGGCTCTTGTGCTTAACGGAGATGAGAACATTCCAGATGCCTTTCGTGTAACGCTTGGAGAAATTCTGATAAAAAAGTTCAACAGTGAAGGAAAATATGACGATGCTATAGATGTTACAAAAGGCGTAGCAACGGAAGCTACAGGATGGGGACGGGCAATACAAACTCTATCCCTGATTAAATTTCTTACGCCTGAAGGACAGCTATTGGCTGCCACAAGGAACATAAATGCTCTTCGTGACGAAAGGTTTAAGAAAGAGGAGGGCAAAATGGACAAGGTGAAGAAGGCTTTCAAGAAGGCAGATGATGAAGCCATTGAAGGAGCAATAGACGCCGTTGTTACGCAAACAGAAGAAACTCCTGCCCCACAAGCCACAAGAGCAAAGACATGGGGAGAGAAGAATAAAATAATAACAAAGGCGGCCTATCAAAAAGCAAAAGAGGCTCTCAAGAGAATAAAACTATTCACCACCCCAATACCAGAGGAACTCATCACCATCGCAGCCTATCACATTGAAGCGGGAGCAAGAAGTTTTGCCGACTTCAGCAAAGAGATGGTGAAGGACTTTGGAAAGAAAGTGAGGCCATATCTGAAAGCTGCTTACAAAAAAGCTCAGACCAAAGTTGGAGGCACAGGATATTCCACAGATGCTGAAATAGCTACGCACCTATCACAAGACCTTGATAGGGACATAAAGGATGTAATGAAGCAATCGGGTGTACAAATCCGTGACTTGATTAAACAACACTATTCCGAAGGGGAGCGAACTAAAGAAGCCTTGACAAAGGCATTGGTGGATAGGCTCGGTCTTGACGCATCAGATGCAGCCACAATAGCTTCAAAGGTAGAGGCTGAATACAATAGGCTTGCCACGCAAAAGAAAGAACAGGCTCTGAAAGCAATTGAAAAAAGACTTCTTAGAAAACCTTCTGTTCGCAAGAAAGCGGAAGAAAAACTTATTGAACTTTCCAACCTTGGCGCACTTGACGAGAAGACCTTTAGAGAGGAATACGCAAGAGCAATGGGCTTCCCTGAAATAACAAAAGAGAATGCCGCTAAGATTAAGGAACTTGCAGAGAAGCTACAAAACGCAAAAGAAGGAAGGCCAAAGTATAACGCAACAATTGACTTGCTGAATTATCAAGCAAGCCTGCCAGGCGTTGATAAAATGGACTTAGCCACCTCTATTTGGATGGCATCATTACTTTCGGGCCCTTCTACGCAACTAAAAAACATTTTTGCCAACTCATACAACATGGGGGCATTGGCCTTCAATGTAGCGATGCAAAGCCCCAAAGACATCCCATTCCTTCTTAGGGGACTAACCATAGGACTTGGGAATGGGCTGCAAGAAGGGGGCTCTACAATGGTGACAGGGCAGTCGCCAATTAAACAAGCTGCCGCTGCTCAAGGCATTTTGGAAAGAACAAAGTTTAGCCCATACAATCCGTATGGCTACTACAAATTCGTCCCAAGGTTTATGCTTGCTGCTGATGCTGTCACTTATGGTGGCCTTAAAGAAATGAGAGCCTATCAACTTGCACTTGCGGAGGCAAGGGATAAATATCCTACAGATAATGCTGTTCAAAAGGCTATTGAAATATTGGCTCAAACAGATGTCCAATTACAATTAGCACAAGCAGAGGCCGAGCAAGAATATCAGGCAGCAGTGGCTGAAATTGATGCTGACACAAGTCTTAATAAACTTCAGAAAGAAACCAAGAAGGCGGCTGCAAAACTTGACAGAAGTCGCAGGGTGTATGACATTGTTGAGCAGAACAGGCCAAATCAATTAGTTAAGGATGCCCATGATTTCGCTCTTAGGGGTACATTTAATAATCCTCCTGATGGCTCATTAGGGGTGGCCGCAAGGTTTTTCAACGGAATAACACATAAAGTTCCCGCAATAAGGTTCTTTGTTCCATTTGTGAATGTAATTACAAACGTTGCTAATGAATACGTCAATTACTCTCCTATTGGGTATTTGAGAGCAATCAAAGGGGGCTCAATTATGGGCAACAGAAAAACCTTTACTGAGCAGGACAAAAAGGAACTAATGATTAAGGCCACCATTGGAACTACGGCAGCCATTGCGGCTTACGTCCTAAGTGGAATTGGAGGCGATGACGAGGAAGAGCCATTCTTCCAAATAACAGCAGATGGGTATAATGACTACAAAAAGAATAAAGAACTTGAGAGAACAGGATGGAGGCCATATAGCATAAAAATTGGCAATACATGGATAAGCTACAAGCTAACTCCTATGGCTGCTATGCTTGCAGCAATAGGGGCTTTGCGTGATAGAGAAAAGTATGGCAAAGAAAAATTGACAGAAAGTGCTCTTAACAAATTAGTCATCCCATTCCAGGAGTTTATGTCCACTGTTGCGGAGACATCATTCCTTGGCTCTGCCGAAACATTCCTTTCTGGAGTGCTTGGGGCTACAAAAGGAGACAAAGGACAAAAGTTGACAGAATGGGCTTCAAAAACTGGAGCATCCGTTGTTCCTGTTTTAGGAACAAATCTATATCAGCAAGTAGCCGAAAAGACATACGATGCCCTTGATATTCCTGACAAAGAATACAGAGGCGTTGATGGAGCTATTGGAGTGTTTGCTAAAACTCTGCGGAACGTTCCTGTGATTAGAGAAGAATTAAAAAATGCTGTAAACGGACTTGGAGAAGAACTCCCACCGCAAACAGGAGGCATAATATTCTCTAAGAAAGAAGCAGGTCCTTACGCTAAATTATGGCAACTCCTTGTTGACAAGAAGGCAACAACAGGCCGCCCCGATAGAAGAGGGGCTACATACATTGATATTAATGGCAATCAAAAAGCCATGAATGACGAGCAGTTCTATTTCTTTGCCAAGACAAGAGGCGAATACATACGCAAATTGATGGAGAAGCAATATGACAAGCTACAAGAGATGAATGATAAAGAGTTTGCCGATTGGATGGAAAACACTCGCACGGGCGCAAACAGATTTGCAAACGGAGAACTTGCTCTTCAAAGTGAAAAGGGTATTTACGAAAAGGGGATAAATAAATACAAGGCCGAAGCGGAGCATGAGAAAAACAAAATCATGTACTCTATAGAAATTGGGGATGTAGACGATGTTAAGCAAGCGTTTGATAACTATGAGTCCCTTTCCCCAAATACGCTTTCAAAGAACAAGAAAGAAGTGTACAGCAAGATTGTATCTGATGACATCATTCCAGCTAACATAAAGGAAGAGGACAAGATTGACTTTTACAAAAGCATTTTTTCGGACAAAAACCCAACTATTTCCGTGCAAGAAAAAGGAAAGGACGGAAGGGTTAAAATAGTGCGTAAGCCCTTTAAAGAAGTTTTCACTCCAGAGCAAATGGCTGAATACAAAGAGAAGTACATCGAAAAAGAGCAAGAGGTTGTTAAGAAGTTGGAGGTTTTAGATAGGGCTCTTAAAACGAGTTTTGCGAAAAAGAAGTCTGATGAGGCCGTGTGGAGAAGGTATATTAAACCATCCGAATAACCTCGTACCTTTGCAATTATGATACACAGGATAGACAGGGTGAATCCCGATGTGGACGACAGGGTGATAAAGCCCAACGAGGCACGGATGGCCGTGAACCTCCGTTTCGGAGCCTCCACAGAGGACACCAACCTTTCGGGAGGAACGCTCGTGTTGGGCAACACACAAATTCCTTTTGGAGCTCCCGCAGGCATTAACAAGGCTGTGGGAACGTATGCCGACCTTGAATCCAGGAACGTATTCTTTGCTATGTATAACAGCAACGGGAATCACGGTATCTATCGTATTTCCGTAGACCAATTGACAAAAAAAGACGTTGTCTATCCTGTTGTACGGGGAGCGTGGCTGAACTTCCAATCAGACGATGCCTATAACGTGTCCATTACGGGCATAGACGGCAAGTTGTATTGGACGGACAATGTAAACGAACCTCGTATGGTGAATGTCGAAAAGGGCATTCGGACGCAAACAGGAGGAGCAGATGCCTATCCCATTGCGCCCATAGAGGATTGGTTCTATTCGCAAATCAAGAGGCCACCGGGGCAGCCGCTTGTCATTACGCCTATATTGGGACAAGAGGAACTTAGTAGTACATACACAAACAGAACTTTGACAGATACGGGCCTTCAGTTTTCGTATTACTATGTGTACGATAACTTTGAGGAGAGCCGTCTTGCTCCGTTTACGTTTAATAGCTATGCCGTCTATGATGTTACGCTGACAATCCCTGAGCCTGAATTCTCCCAATACACAAAGTACACGCAGCTCATCAAGGCCATTGTAATTGTTGTTCGCAATGGGAATGATGGAACGTGGAGAGAGCTTGTTTACGAAACAAACACAGGAACAAAGAGTTCTTGGTTCTTTAAGAACATTCTTACAGCGGTTAAGAACATTGTGGCCTCGGACATTACGGATGCCCGATTTGACAGCGTTCCGTTAAAGAGCGTAACAAACGAAATTGCTCAAAACAAAATCAATCACGGAAATTATATTCTTGATAATGATTTTGTGAGTGGGGTGTCTTTTGATGCCACCATAAGGCCAATAGTAGACATTATAACAGAGGGAGCGAATTTCCCCGTAGATAATGCCACCTACTATCTTAATTCATTTGTTCCTTGGGGAAGATACACAATAGGCTTAGAGTTTGTTGATAAATTTGGACGCACATATCCTGTAAATAACACAGTAGATGTGGTGGCTCCATATCTAAACCAAGAATATCAAAATCTTGCAGGAACGTGGTATGCTCCAGGAAATAGAATAATGTTGGAAGTTGGGAATGAATATAAATATATAAACGTTCCAGTTTATCAGCAAGGCAAGGGAACGGCTGGCTCATATAATACCGTTGCAGAATACAAGATAAGAGGAACTTTACCATCTTGGGTTAGTCGAGTTAATGTTGTAAGAAGTAAGTCCAAGAACATTGTCAATATGCATCAAAGCATTGGGCAGATGTATCTATGGTATGAAACAGAAACTCAAGAGCCTCGTTTTTTTATTTGGGTACAAGGAAGGCTTGTTCAGTATAACATTCCCAATGATGCTACAACAAACAATCTAAACACCATTCAGGATGGAGGCAGTGCAAATAATCCAAAGTTTACATTTAAAGGATATGTAATAAAATTTAACAACAATGAGCCATTTGTTCAAACAGATGGTCTTTATGTTACAATTTACCAGCCATATAGCCTTAATAGCCCAGCATTAAACTATAGCAACCCAAGTGAATCTACAACAGATGTTGTTAATGACGTTGGGAGATTTTCAAATTATGTAAAATTTAAAGTTCATTTAATAGAATCAGATAGGATATACATCAAAACAGGCGACCCAATTGAAAGACACCCATTATTTGACACCGCCGTTAATCCTCTTTTTCAACCAAAACTTTTATATCTTACGCCATACTCTTTTCCTGTTGCTTGTTTTGATGTAGGCACATCAGGATTTGTAGAAGCATCTGACCCCGCAAACTATTTTCCGCTTATTTATAGCTTCACGCTTACACAAGAAACAAATATAGATGACCAAATTGTTTATGTAACAGAAGCGTCCTATAGTGCTCAAGAATATAACAGCCTTTCAGGCCCAAATGGGACTAATGAAATAAAAGGGTGGTTGAAGGGAGATGGTGCATTGTGCTTTGCAAGAAAAACATATCCTGCCGTAGAGGCCACTGTAAATATTTACCTGCAAGGGCAGATTGGGTATGCGCCAGACCCTAAGCCCGTTATTTATTTTAATCAAAGAATCAGGCAGAATTCTTTTGGCTGGTACGGAACGTTCATTTCTATGTCGCCTCGTGACATTTACGCACAGCAATGGAATCAAGACATAGGCCAACTTAACACCACAAACTATAAGGACTCTCAGAACAGAAGGCTTGCAAGCAACATTTGCTTCTCAGGCAATCTCGTTCAGGGAACGCAAGTGAATGGCCTTAACAAGTTCAACTCCCTTGACTTCCGTCAGGCCCCTGCCGAGAACGGCCCCATCACCTCCCTTGTCACTACGAATGCGACACAGAGAGAGCCCGGTGTTCTCCTTGCCATAGGAACGTTTGGAGTGAGTTCGTTCTATTACGATGCCATACAGCTCACGAATGTGGACGGCACGAATAACGTAACAACAACGGATGCCTACCTCGCCTCACAGAGGCCGCTGCTTGGACAATACGGAACAACAAGGCCAATGAGCGTAACGAAGACACCTTTAGGCACTGTCTATTGGTGGAGTGATGTTGTGAACGATTTGATACGTTACACGAACGCAGGACTTGAAAGGCTTGGTAATACGTTCTCTTTTGCCAACTTCCTCAGAAGAACGTACAATGACAATCCACTCTTGATTACTTGGTACGACCAAGTGACAGATGAAATCAATCTTCTTGGAAAGTCCCAAAGCACTTCCGTGTTCTCAGAGCGTTACAAAACATTTCAGGGGGTGAGGAGTTATTGGGACATAGGCCCGACAGGCCCTATTTATCCTGAACGTGCCATAGGACTTCCGACAAAGCAATATTGGTTTGTAAACGGAAAGGTGTTTATGGCTGACGTGGAGGCGAGCAAGGTGAACGTCCCTGACAATTTCTTCTTTGGGTCGTTCCGTAATCCACAAGTGAGCCTTGTGACAAACGAATCTCCTGCTGCCGTTAAGCGGTGGAATCAGGTGAAAGTGTTTGGCAACAAACCAACAGAGGTGAGCCTTGTTGCCCCCATTGATGACGGAGGCGAGTTGCGTTCCTCTATTTCCCCTAACTATTTCATAAGCAGAAAGGGAGACTGGGAAGCTGCTATACGCAGGGCCTCAAACACCACGGGAGGATTGCTTGCAGGAAAACTTATGGAAAGTAGGATAATATATTCTAACTTTGCGTTTAGCGCAGAAGGCTTTGACAAGCTGAATTTCATAGAAGTGAAGAGCAACGTTTCAATAGTTCAATAATATGGCAGTAGAAAATTGGCAAATGCCCGCCATTGGAGCGGGAGCTGCTTTCCTCGGAAGCATTCCGCAAATGGTGGAAGCCCGCAGGCTAAAGAAAGAGAGAGAACGTCTCTTACAAGAAGGACCAGAAGGCTTTACGCCTGTTGAACAAGAACAAATGGCTGCTGCCCGTGCAAGGGCGGCTTCTGCGCTTGCTCCCGGATACGCTCAGGAAATGGAAGGCATTGCTCAACAGCAGGCCGATACGCTTGCCGCAGCTAAAAGGGGAAGCACAACAGGAAGCAATATGCTGAACGTTCTGTCAAGAATGAACGCACAAGGACAAGCTGCAAGGCGCAATTTGGCTATGCGTGGAGCTGCGGCTCAACGTCAGGCACAAAGC
>Ga0102915_1000707_pt1 | contig 10536 bp, 9 predicted proteins | sample Colrivmet1561A02_FD_78199 | JGI IMG/M metagenome (GOLD analysis project Ga0102915, IMG submission 78199) | Estuarine microbial communities from the Columbia River estuary - metaG 1561A-02 | ecosystem: Environmental > Aquatic > Marine > Intertidal zone > Estuary | place: USA: Columbia River...
CAAAATCACTTCGGATTCTATGGATTTGAACTCGTACCTAACAGAAGACGTGGCGTTGTCTATCATCATTTTGGCGTTGTGGGGGCTCAATTCACGCATCTAATCGACAAGGCGCCTTGGACAATTGAACAACTTCAGCACCTAAAACCGGATATCATTATCTTCTCTTTTGGCACCAACGAGGCCTATAACGGTAAAATCGATACCCTAGCCTACACGCAGCAAGTACAAGCTTTTCTTCATAAACTGAGCATCGCCTGTCCCCAAACCGTAATCATCTTAACCACCGCTCCCGATACCCGAAGTCGCAACCGTATCCCACCAATGCAACGGCCGATTAACAATCAACTCAAAACCATAGCGGCACGCGAAAAACTCACAGTCTATGATCTAAATGCGGCCATGGGCGGATGGGGATCGCTCCACACTTGGTACAAAAACCAACTCACAATCTCCGATAAATTGCATTTTAACGCAGCCGGATATGCCTTACAAGGTCAACTTTTCACCCTTTCGTTGATGCAGGCCTACAACAAGGTCAATTTTCGCGATACCCTTGATATTACTGCACTAAGCAACACCGTACATACCAGTATGAAGGCGCTTGTAAGGGATTTCAATGCCCAAACGATGGGCGATTCTTTGCGATTCGATTCTACTGTAGATGCGAATTATACCGCAAGGCTCCCATCAACCTCAACTGTCGGTAATCGCAACGACAGTATCAACAGAGTTCCAGCAACCGGAACGAACCGCCGTTCAAATCCGCCAGCAAGGACACCAAGCCTGGGTAATGAAAAAATTCACGTCGTAAAAAACGGTGAAAACCTATACCGCATTGGACAGATTTACCATGTGAGTCATGAGGCCATCGCCAAACGGAACCACCTTAAAAATCCCACGGCCATCAGGCCCGGACAAAAATTGGTGATTCCCAAATAATAATTGTATAAAATGTCTATCGCGAAGAAATCTTCGTAATCCCTAATCCATTAAAAAAGGGAGGGGGGCCTGCGGCCCCCCTCCCTTCATAAAAAATTTCAATGCCTCTATTAGTGAGCCACTTGCAAGCCCAAGGTGCTAACACCCTTGCCACAACCAATTCTCACTTGATATAATCCATTGCTCAAATTCTGAGTAGGAATCCAAATTCCTTTATAACCATCAACTACATCGTAGTTATTGCGGTATACCACTCTTCCCATCGCATCCAATACTATCACCGCAACATTTGATTCCATACCATTGAATGTAATATACGCCAAATCATTACTTGGGTTTGGACGCATATTCAAATCCGCCAAAACCACATTGTCGATCGCACTTGGAACCGTAGTCACCTTCACATCAAAATACACCGTATCTGATTTACATGGAGGATTCAACGCAACCAACATCACCTTAAAAGTACCATCTGCACTGAAAGTATACGTTGTTGCTTTTTGAAAACTTTCATTTCCGTCACTAAAATTCCAATATACCGACTTCGCATTGCTACCCGTAAAATCAAATTGTACCTTCCTGCCGCCTATCACAGTATACTTATAGGTATTCACAGGCTTCAACACACCAAAAATTGTTTTAGAAACTTTCGTTTCGCAACCCGCAGCATTCTTCACACTCACTTGATAACTAGAACTCGCACCATTGGCCTTTGCAAATGTTGTATTCTTAGTTGATCCAGTAGACCATGCATAAGTATAAGTCGGTGGAGGTCCTCCAATCGGTGCCACAGTTGCTGTTAATTGCACTGAATCCCCATCGCATGCCAAAGAATCAGTAGCCGTTAATGTAACCGTAGGTCCATTCTGAATCTGAACGAAAACGTTTCGCTGACCTGTACATCCCTTATCGTCGATACCTGCAACCGTGTAAAAAGTAGAAGTAGAAGGCAAAGCATACATCGTATCGCCAGTGTTAGAGCTCAAACCCGTGGTTGGCGTCCAAGTATACGTCAACGCACCACTAGCAACCAATTTCGCCGCCACCGTAGCGCCCGCACAAAGCGTAGCATTTGCTGGAGTCACAGTAATTGTAGGCGCCGTAGCCGTATTGTCGATCCAAATACGAATACAATTAGAAGTATCCACCAATCCGCTTTTAGCACAAGTAACAATCGCACGAATGTATCTGTATTTACCAATAGCCGCACTAAAATTGGCAGTGTTCACATTGGTTGTCCAAGCATTTGTAGTAAAGGTCGCAGAATCTGTTGATGTCTGATACTTGATAGAAATTCCAGTTGAAGCCGTATTCCCCGCCAAAGTAATCGTAGCAGGACCCACCGCACCACATATATAGTAAGTAGATGCACTCAAAGTACCCGAATTGGGTGTGCCGTCACAAAACGTAGGATATGCATCCCACGTCACACTGTCAATAAAAATATGACCGCCCTGAGCACCACCGCGAGCTGTTGCCTGGATCAAAAAGTAATTTGCAGTTCCTGTGTAAGATGAAGGAATCGCAAAAGAATATTTATACCAACCGTTAGATACCGAATCAGGCATAGTCTTTCTACAGTAACGAGCAATTCCACCCAAGCGTTTAGCCCCTGTTAAACTGCGCGATGTATTAAACCAAACCGATACCGAATCATCCCCCTTGTAAATAGAATCGCGATACATATACAATGAAATGTATGAATTGGCCGTTCCTCTTTTACTCAAATCAATTACTGGCGATCCCAAAGTTTGGGTTCCTCCCGCAGTTGCATTGTTCGATGAAAATCTCGCCATTCCAGATCCGCCAAATGGCTTAGCCACCGGTGTTGTACCCGCATTTGCAGTAGTTCTTCTGGACCAAGTGGGGCCTCCAAAGCCTCCACCAACTGTTTGCCAACCCGTTGGTGGGAAAGCTGTTGCGCTCTCAAATCCCTCTCCCGTAGTCGTTTGTCCAAATAAGTCGCTGCCTGATATCGCCAAGCATCCCGCGATTACATAAGTAATTATTTTTTTCATAATTGTGTTTTTCTATTTATTTCCTTCTATTACTAAAAATGTCCCCTGCTTATCCATATTTCTAAAACCCGAAACCGTTTCATCAAATATCACGTGAACAATATACACATAAATCCCCGATTGAACCGGCTGATCCATATAAATTCCATTCCAACTCTCAGCGATCGGACGCTTATCGAAGATGCACTCACCCCATCTGTTATAAACACTCCAATACCCTGTTTTTACGGCACAAGGTTTGCCCCAATCGTCCACAAACATCGGACGGACCTCATCGTTCAAACCCTGACTCCCAAAAGGTGTAAGCGCCGTTGGCATCCACATCTTACAATCACATCGCAGCGCATATACCTTAACTGTATCGTCCCGCATTCCACAAGCATTCTCCGTGTGTAAAATGTACGTCCCAGATTGCGAAACACTCAAATCCCCCGTTTTTGCACCCGTGTTCCACTGATATTTACTGTATCCGGAAAACTGACGCCCCTTCAAGATATAAGGTGTTCCCCCGCAGAAGTATTCTTCACTCACCAGTCTCCGCTCGGGAAAGGTATCAATCATAATTTTAAATGTATCCGTCCGCACACCACAAGCATTGGTAAGCGTCAGATAAAACTTCCCGCTACCTGTAATTAAACGCTTGGGACCCACGGTTAAATCATCCCACAAATAAGCGGCCACATTCGGTTGTGTCATATCCAAATCCCATCCAAATAGGGAATTGCAAAAAGTAGTATCCTTCACCCGAGATTTGGTGGGTGGTAACTTCACCTTCACATCAAAAGTATCATACGCGACCCCACAGAAATTGGAAACCTTCAAAACAACATTCGCCGTTCCATTGAATGATTTTGGAACCATCGTATCCCCATCAGGCCAAGTATACAAGCTCTGAGAAACCTTCGGGAAATTCACAACCACCGATTTGCCAATACAAAATACCGTATCCAACACTTTAGGACTTACCGGAGGCAATAAAATCTTAAATCGTACAGAATCCACCCGACTTCCGCAGGCATTCCGCGTATCAAGCCAATACACGCCAGGCTTGGTAAAAGTGCGCTTATTCAAGGTACTCCCGTTGTCCCATACGTATTTGGCAAATGGTTGCGTCACGTCAACCGTGTAACTGAATGGACTCTTGCAAAACAAGGTATCCTTCAAATTTGGCTTGGTTGGCGCTGTAGCACTACCAACGATCAAGGTATCTTCACGACTTCCGCAAGCATTTTTCGATGTCAGATAAAATGTTCCCGATGCAGTAAAACTTCTCTGTGGCGATGTGCTCCCATCCTTCCAAGCATAAGATTCTGCCAAAGCCTGCGTCCCATCGGTAGAAACACTGCTAATGCTCGGACAAAGAACCAATGGCGATGTAATCGTTTTTATTGGCAAAGGACAAGCTTGCGTGCAATTTATCGCTTGCGTAATCGCATAACTCGCGGTATCAAACGCCAAAGTAGCCATATCACCAAACGACCTCAATGTATACTTGGTTGAGTCCCACGTCCATGTCAGTGCAGAATTTGTAGCATTAGAATTGCTCGTTCCGCAAGTGCTATTGCAAGGACTATTGATCATGAAATTGTTGTGCACTCCAGCAGCATTATCGACACCGATAGCCAAAACGCCACCTTTTGATCGCGGGAAGAAATTTCTAGACGAAAAGGCTGCGGTTGTTGAGAAGTTGACATTCCCGTTGCTTAAAATCTTTTGATTTTGGATGGTCGCCCCCGTAGCTGTATCAATTTGAAATAACAGCACTCGGGTATTCGTAAATGTTTGATAAGTTGAACTAACCCATAACGACGAACCTTCAAAATATGCTTGTTGGCCGCCCTCAGCAACATTATTTGTACCGATGTTTCGCGACCATTTCCTAGTACCATTGGCCGTAAAAGCACATACCACCGTATTGGCCGTTAACCCAGCACCGGTAGTACCAATTGCATAGATCGTGCCGCCGGGTGCCACCAAAACATGTCCAAATTGATTGATCCCGTTGCTAGTCCCCTTCCACACTTTTCTAATTGTTCCGTCGTTGTTCACGAAAACTGCAAAAGGATACGTTTGCAAAGTTCTACTCCACCCCGTAATTACCCATTCATTGCCCACGCGAGCAATTCCATAAGCGTGATGTTCGTTATTATTTAAATCAAGGTTAATGCTCCATTTATTAACACCCGTAGAATCCAAAAGCGCCGCAATGATATTGGATTTACCCGTTTGCTGCCTGCCTTCACCCACCACAAGTATTGTATTGGCATCATAAACCAAGGCCCGCATTAAAATATCAGACTGACCACTCCTAGAAAAACTTGGCGTTTGTTTTGTCCACTTCAACTTTCCATTGGCTGAAAAATAGGAAACAACACCCAACGATGTATTTATTGTCGATACCGCAGACGAACCCACAACAACCGCTCCACCAGAAGGTGTCACAACCACATCATTGATAACCTCATTTGCTGTGGCAGATCCCTTTACTCCGTATCGGATACTTGACACAAATTTCCCAGTATCGTTAAAGCGCATCAGAAATCCATCTTGGTGATTTGACCCTGAAACCCGTCCATAGCCCGCGAGCCAAAAACCTTTTGCGTCGCCAGAAACGGAAGTGGTTGACATGGTAGACAATCCAACCCTATCTGTATTCGTAAAATACTGCCGCTTAATAAACGGATAGCAAATTCCTTGTGATTTTAACCCCGCAAACGACCCAAATCCCACTAAAATAATTAGTGCTGTTTTAATAATAATTCGCATGCGATTCACCTGTATGTGTTTTTAATAGTTTGTAGACGACAAAATTCGCTTATTTGTTGGCTTGAACACAAAAAAAAATGACACATTTGTGTAAAACCCAAAAAGTTGTGTCTACCCCCAAGGACTATTGAATTTTTCTTGATTTTCGCAAAAAGAAATCCCTGTGTTGCAATTATTGCAATTTCAACCCGATCAAGGCTTATCCCGTTTGGAGAATGCCAAACAAAATGCCGACCTTTACAGCCGGAAGATATTTCTCTAATCAATTGGAAAAACTCATCATCTTTTCTGCCCCCTCTGGCTCAGGGAAAACCACAGTGGTAAAACATCTGCTGGAAGTTATGAGCAATCAACTGGCGTTTTCCGTAAGCGCCACAACCCGTAGCCCAAGACCCGGCGAAACGGACGCTAAGGAATATCATTTTCTTTCCATTGAAGACTTCAATCAAAACGTCGCCGATAATCAATTTCTAGAATACGAGGAAGTTTATGCCGGTATCCTTTATGGCACCCTCTGGTCTGAAGTAAAAAAGATCTGGGCCGATGGAAAAGCCGTCGTTTTTGATGTCGATGTAAAAGGCGGCCTCAACCTAAAACGCAAATTTGGCGATCAAGCACTCGCCGTTTTCCTAAGACCCCCGAGCGTAGATGTCCTCATGGAACGCCTAACCAAGCGCAGCACCGAAGTAGAGCACCAACTCCAGGAACGTATAGCAAAAGCTAACTATGAACTCAGTTTTGAATCTCAGTACGATACGGTAGTGGTAAACGATGTCTTAGAAGAAACTTTCGCAACCTGCGAAAAATTGGTCAGTGATTTCATTCAAAAATAAAGAGCGATAGTATGCGCATTGGACTCTATTTTGGCTCGTTCAACCCCATCCATTTTGGTCACCTACAAGTGGCCCATTACTTTCATATGCTGGGAAAGTTTGATGCCATTTGGATGATTCCATCACCGCTAAATCCTCACAAATCGGAAGAAACCTTAGTGCCTGCCAACCTACGACTGAGTTGGGTACAAAAAGCCATTGAAGGAGAAAAAGGATTGGAATGCAGTGATGTGGAGTTTCATTTGGGAACGCCAAGTTTTACGCATCGCACAGTAACACACCTTTACCAAGAGTTCCGACAGCATCAATTTTCATTAATCATGGGTGCCGATAACTTGCAAAGTTTTCATTCCTGGAATCACGCGGAAGAACTTGCAAAAATTTGTCCGCTTCATGTTTATGCTCGGCCCGGCTATGCAAAACCCCAGGAACCGATCCCTTTTGGAGCCACATGGTATGATGCGCCGCTACTCCATATTTCGGCCACGGAAATTAGAGACCTGTTAGCAAATCAGAAACCGATCGACCATCTAGTCCCTCAATCAGTCATTGGTGAGGTCGAGACTTTTTTTCAGCACTTTCTCGCGAATCAAAACGAGTAAGTACGCCACAGTAAATGTCACAAAAAACGAATACAACGCATACACCAGCGCCGGTTTTTCCATGCTCGAGTTATGCAATTTCTCGCCCGCTATTATCAGTGCCAGCGCCGTATTATGCAATCCCACCTCAATGGCAATGGTGATACGATTTCGGTAACTCAAGTTCAAGGGTATACCCACGATAAATCCCACTAGCATCGATAAAATATTGAGCGAAACGACATAAGGGGTTAGTAGCCAAATATCCGCGGCGGACATATCCGTTCCTCCATGCTGACTTCCTGCCAGAAATTTGAATCCGAACACGCAGAATAACAGTAAGGGCAAAATGATATTTACCCATTTGCTGATTCGGGTAACATGTCGGCCAAACTTACGTTTGGCCGACATTCCCAACAACGCAGGAATAATCGTGACCAGAAAAATCTCAAACAGCGTATTCCAAAACGGCAAATACACAACCTCACCTCCCCCGTCTTTCATGAAATATCGCAGACACAAATTCACAACCAGAGGTATAGAAATCAGCGATAGCAGAGCATTACTGACAGTTAGCGAAACCGCCAACGCCACATTTCCCTTCACAAAATAACTAACTAAATTGGACGTAATACCGCCTGGACACAAACTCAGAATCATCATTCCCACCTTCATTTCGGGTGGCAAAGGACTCTGCATCACTATGAAAGCGGCAACAAAAGGTAAAATTACCATCTGCGCGAACAAACCGATCGCTAAACTCTTAGGCTGATCAAAAAGTTGCTGAAAATCCTCTCTCTTCAACGACAATCCCAACCCAAACATAATCAAGGCCAAAACAATGTTGAGGAGAAAATTGATGTCGATCATCGAAGTTATCATAGCCCAAAATGAATCAAGAAATCCTGCGCCCTATCCACAAAATCATAGTGGCCTAACCGCCTGAATCCAAGTCGTTAACAAGAGTACGAAATGATATGCAAAATACAAACCGATACCCGACAATATCAGACCAAAATAACGATTCACCAATGCGTAAACACTTTCGCTAAGCTTCCGTCCGATGTAATGACTTAAATACACTTTGCCCAAATCCAAACACAGCAACGTACATAAAATGGTGATCAATTCCACCAAAATTGGCAAGCGATCATGGAGAGATTCCCCTTCGTAACCCACACTCAATGTGGCGATCACACTCACCCAAAGCAGCATCACAAAGGGGTTGATAATATTCATAAAAAAGCCCCGATACACCGAACTACTTCCTTTGACCGTAATTTCAGGAATTTTGTGATTTTTACTAAAAATAGCCGTTAGACCCAGATATAAAATCGCTACGGCGGCCAACCCGGTAAAAACCAATTTAAACATGGGTGCCGTAAAATAGTGCGACAAACCAAAGAAGCATAGCAGGGCGACAAACATTTCACTCAGGAAGATCCCCAGTGCAACATGCATCCCTTGTCGTTTCCCACCTTGAATACCCGTATGTATCAGCGTAAAAAAAGAAGGCCCAAAACTCAATATGCCTATCAAAAAGCCATACCAAATTCCTTTCCCTATCGATAATAATAATTCCAATTCGCTGCTTGCAATTTAGGCCCGATCTTGGGCGATACCAAACCGAGTTTACCCTAGGCCAATTTATCAGACACCCGCTGCAAAAACTCTTTCGCCAAGGCCGGATGGGCTGCAATGATCTCCCGCTTAAACAAAACCGAAGGTCCTCCGGTAAAGTTCGATACAAATCCGCCTGCTTCTTCAACCAACAAAACGCCGGCCGCCACATCCCATGGTGCCAAGCCCATTTCGTAAAAGGCATCAAAACGTCCCGCGGCCATATAAGCCAAATCAATGGCGGCCGAACCCATTCTCCGCAATCCATGAGTGCTCCGCATCAAATCGGACAACAACTCCAAATAGGGTGTCATTTTTTCAAAATCGTAGTATGGAAAACCGGTGGCAATGAGCGATTGCGACAAATTCAACTCCCCATTGAGTTGCAACACCTTGCCGTTCAAATAGGCACCACCACCGCGAACCGCAGTGAAAGTTTCGTGCATCGCGGGAGCATGAACCACACCCAATTGAGCAGAACCAGCATCCCACAGGGCCACGCTCACGGCAAAGACGGGCAGTCCATGCAAAAAATTGGTTGTCCCATCCAACGGATCAATGATCCAAGTGGGCTCGTCACCCAAAACCGAATCAGGATTGTACTCTTCCCCAATGAAACAGGAACCGGGCAAAATCGCCGATAACCCGTCCATTAGTTTCTGTTCTGATTCCTTGTCAACAAAACTCACCAATTGGTTAAGTCCTTTGTCGGCAATATCAACCGACTTCACCGTTTGCCAATGTTGCATTTGGAATGCGCCGACTTCTTTACAGAGGGCTTCCACCTCAACGAGGTAGTTTTGCAATTGCAGCAACAACAAACTGGAGGTCATATTAGCAATGCTGATCGTAAGCAAACATCAAATTGTCTGCTACCATATCGGCGGTGCGGCCTTCAATCATGTGGCGTTCTACCATGTGAACGACTTCTCCATTTTTAAATAGAGCCACAGCGGGAGAAGATGGCGGGAACGGAGCCAAATATTCACGAATTTTAGCCACTGCATCCACGTCTTGACCTGCAAAAACGGTAGCGATTTTGGCGGGTTTATTGGCGCCTGTTAACGACTTTAAAACACCTGGGCGGGCGGAGCCCGCCGCACAACCACACACTGAATTCACCATTACCAAAGTAGTATCATTGTTACCCTCCATGAACGCAACTACCTCATCGGCAGATTTTAACTCGGTAAACCCTTGGTTTGTCAATTCGGCACGCATTGGCGCTACTAGCATTTCTGGATAAGGCATATGTGGATTTTTTATTTTTACAAAGATACGAAACTCTCGATATTTGTGTCTAAGTATTCACTTATAACACACGCATGTCCAAACGTTTACTCTTAATCCTATTTCTTGTCATTAACACCCTTCAAATTGCCAAAGCAGCCTATGCCGCGGGAGGAGAAATGAAGATTTCACACATCGGCAACAACAAATATTTAGTTACCCTGATCGCAAATAAACCCTGCGCATCAGTCATGTCCTTCCCATCAACCACAACCTTAAATGTCGAATTCGGCTTTAAAGGCGCGTGCGGCACAACAACACTTTCGATGTCGCAAACAAGCAGCCGTGCAACCAATACCAAATGTTCAACAAGCACCGGTTGCGGCGTCAATACATTCACAGAATACACCTACCAATGCACCGCTGATCTAAATTCAACCACCTTCACCAAGCCCCTGAGCAGCGGCACTTGTAAAGAAATTACATTTTATCACAACTCTTTTTATCACGCCTTCTACACTTTAGCATCCGGCGTTTGCTCCGACG
>Ga0102915_1000714_pt1 | contig 10485 bp, 8 predicted proteins | sample Colrivmet1561A02_FD_78199 | JGI IMG/M metagenome (GOLD analysis project Ga0102915, IMG submission 78199) | Estuarine microbial communities from the Columbia River estuary - metaG 1561A-02 | ecosystem: Environmental > Aquatic > Marine > Intertidal zone > Estuary | place: USA: Columbia River...
CCGAACGGAGACTACGCCTACTGGATCTCGCAGAACGTCTTCTCGATGTTCCAGATGATGTTCGCGATCATCACCCCGGCCCTCATCGTCGGCGCCATCGCCGAACGCATGAAGTTCTCCGCGGTCATGCTCTTCATGTTCGGCTGGATGTTCCTCGTCTACTTCCCTATGGCCCACCACATCTGGGGCATCACCGGCGAGATGAACGGCGTCTGGAACGCCAAGGCCGCGATTAAGGCGATCGACTTCGCCGGTGGCACCGTGGTCCACATGACCTCTGGTTGGTCCGCGCTCCTGCTCTGCATCATCCTCGGCCCCCGCATTGGTTTCGGCAAGAAGGCCATGACGCCTCATAGCATGGTGCTCTGTGCCGTCGGCACCGGCATGCTCTGGGTCGGCTGGTATGGTTTCAACGCTGGCTCGGCCCTCGCCGCGGACGGCGTCGGTGCCCAGGCCTTCATGACCACCACGCTCGCCGCCGGGGTTGCCGCCTTCACTTGGGGCGCCCTCGAATGGATCCTCCGCAAGCACGCCAGCATCCTCGGCCTCTGCTCAGGCGCCGTCGCCGGTCTCGTCGTGATCACCCCGGCTGCGGGCTTCGTCACCGCCAGCTCCGCGGTCCTGATCGGTGTCCTCGCCGGTGTGGTGCCCTTCGTGGCCGTGGTCTACATGAAGTCCAAGCTCGGCTATGACGACGCCCTCGACACCTTCGGCGTCCACGCGGTCGGCGGCACCCTCGGTGCCATCCTGACCGGCATCTACGCCACGGCCGACGTCAACGGCAACCTGAACACGAACCTCAAGGACATCGTCGGCAAGACGCTCCTGACCGAGCAGTTCAAGGCGATCGGTATCACGCTGGTCATCTCCCTGGTCGCCACCGCGATTCTCGCCTACTTGATCAAGGCGGTCATCGGCCTCCGCCCCACCGAAGAAGAAGAGGCCCGCGGCCTCGACATCTCGGACCACGGCGAAGAAGGTTACAGCCACAACTCCTAAGCCCCCTCACAGGGAGCCGGCTCGCAGGCCGTCCGATATCGGACGGCCTGCTTCTTTTTAGGGGTTTTCTGACAGCGTCGTTTTCACTATATTATTGCCCTTTCCGAGATGCTGACAGCAGAATGTCTCTATTCGCAGCCCATGTTAAAGATCTCCGCCCAACTGAACGACGAGGAATTCCTCGGGACCGCCGAAGACCTTGCCGCCTTTGTCTCAGATAAACTCGCCTCCCTGGGGTTCGGCGACCGCCACCGCTCGACGGAGCGTCTGGTGCGCTTCTACGCCTATGAAGGCCTGCTCTCCAAGCCCGAGCGCGCCCCCGACGACCGCCGCAAGGCCAACTTCGGCCCCCTGCAGGTCCGGCAGCTGCTCCTGGCCCGCCTCCTCGCTGAACGCGGCTGGGACCTCGACCGTATCCGCACCCTGCTCCACGAGAACCGCATCATCGCCCAGCTGAACAAGCTGATCGACGAATTAGCCACGCCCACCGAGGCGGAAAAGCTCTTCTTCCGGACACGAGGCAGCGAGCAAGTCTCCCCCATGTTGAGCGAACCAGACGCCCGCAGCATGAAGGAAATTAGGACAAGACTGCACTCCCGCTCGCAGCCAGAGATGCTCGATTGCTCACCCTTCTTCGGCTCGTCCTCGCCGAGACCAAGCCGTAAGACCAGCTACTCGACCGTCCAACAGCTCAAACAGATCGCCGATAGCGAAGATAGCCCCGCCGAAGCCCTTCGCCTGATGATAAAAAAGGAGATGGCGCGCGACGATCTTTCCCCGGCCGCCCGCAATCTCTTCGAACAGCTCCTAGCCTTCAACCCGACCTCCCAGGGGGATGAACCTAAGACGGAAAGGTGGACCAAACTTCGCCTGGCCCATTGGTGCGAGGCCCACTTCAATATCGACAGTCGCATCACGCCCACGAAGGAAGAACTGCAACGAATCGTGGACAATTTTAGCAAAGCGTTGATGAACAAGTATTTGTAATTATGACAGTAACTTAAGTGTGCTAATTACCAAAAAGTATCTCTGGCGGTGTTGACATTTTAAGGAGGGTGGTACAAAGTGGGGGTGATGACTCCTCCCATGAACCAACCCAAGATCGAAATCCTGCCCCTGAAGAAGGGCTTCCTCCGCGCCGCCTCTGATGCGACGCATGTCCTCGTCCGTCTCGTCGCCCCGGCCAAACCCGCCGACCTCAGCGAGACCCCTCGCGCCCCTCTCGACCTCGCCCTGGTCATTGACCGCTCGAGCTCGATGTCCGGCCTCCCGATCGCTGCCGCCCTCGAAAGCGCCGTGCGCATCGTCCGCGGCCTCCGCGACGATGATCGCGTCACCATCGTCGCGTTCGATGATCACATCGAAGTCGTGCAGTCGTTGATCGCAGTCACCGATCGCGAAGCCCTCGCCCTGCGTATCAACGCCATCGATGCCCGCGGTTCGACGAACCTCTTCGGTGGCTGGGAAGAAGGCGTGAAGCAGCTCGCTCCCTTCACCCGCAAGGATCGTATCGCCCGCGTCATCCTCCTCAGCGACGGTCAGGCGAACCAAGGCCTGCTCAACGAGCAGGAGATCTTCGCCCAGGTCGCCAAGGCTGCTGGTGCCGGCATCACGACCTCTACCGTCGGCCTCGGCCACGGCTTCAACGAATCGCTGATGACGGGTATGGCCAACGCCGGTGAAGGCGTCGCGAACTTCGGCCAGACGGCCGACGACCTCGACGAAGCCTTCGAAGAACAGTTCGCCATCATCTCCAACTCGTTCCTGCGCCAGGTGAAGGTCAGCGTGCAGGGCGGCAGCGACGTCCAGGCCCGTCTGGTCGGCGAAATCCTGGAAGAAGGTATCGCCCGCAGCCGTAAGCTCGGCACCCTGCCCTGGAACGCCTCGCTCGTGGCGGTCGTCGAACTGAAGATCGGCGCCAGCGCCAAGGGCGACGCGCTCGCGGCGCTCAACTTCGAGGCGCTCACCAAGGATGGCGAGACCGTCAAGTTCGGCCCCGAGCTGATCGCCCTGCCGGAAACCGACCTCGCGGCATTCTCCGTCCTTCCCGTCGACCCTTCCGTGGCAGCGGCGGTAGGCGAGGCAATCGTCTCGGAAAAGATTGAGTTCATCGAAGCCCTCGCACGCCAAGGCAAACTCGTCGAAGCGAAGAAGGAATTCGAAGAGCTGCTCAAACGGAGCGATCTTTCGGACTGGGCCAAGCAGAAGGTCGAGTACCTGAAGCAGCTGCTCGACGAAGACGCCATCATGGCAATCAAGGAGATGCGCTACGGCCGCACCCGCATGCTCCGTCAGTCGAAAGCCGCGATGATGCGCGACTTCGACACGCAATTCTGCGCGGCATCGGAAGACATGAAGGAGATCTACCTCCAAAAGAAGGTCGCCTCGGGCGTGGCCCGTAAGCCCAAGCCCCCGCAGGGCGGCACGGCGGGCGGCCAGGCCCCGCAGGTCTAAGCGGTCCAAACGGCAGATTTCGCCCGGTGGAAGCAATTCCACCGGGCTTTTTGTTGCCCGGTCAAAGTCACGAGCCAAGATAAGTGCCCGTCCTTATGTCCCGCGTTCTCCGCTTTACCCTCTGGAGCGTCGGCATCCTTGCCGTCGTCCTCGGAGCCACCCTTTTCTGGGTCGAATCCCAGCTCCGCCCCGAACCGCTCGGCGCTCGCGTCAAAGGCCTGCTCGCCGACGCCAAGATCAAAGGCGTCATCGCCCGTGTCGAAGCCTCTCTCGACGGAAAATTCTCCGCCGAAGGCATCGACCTGACCCTGCCCGATGGCACAAAGATCTCCGCCGCCGCCATCAAGGGCGAAGCGCAGATCATCTCGATCATCAAGGGCACCTACGCCCTCAGCAGCCTCGAGATCAAGACCCTCGATGTCGACCTAAGCGAACGCAAGCCAGAGGCGAAGACTCCGGTCGCTGGTTCCGTCGCCGCGGCCAAGACGACCTTGCCACCTGTCGTGCTCGGGCCCTACGCCGTCTCCGGACGCGTCAAACTGGCGGATGGCACATTGCTCCGCTTCAGCATCCGCGGCGATGAGTTCGACACCCGGGGTAAGGCCGACTTCCGAGCCGGTATCGCTTGGCCGGGCTTCGCCGTGGGCAAGCAGATGACCGACCCCCGCGGCGAAGTCACGTTGAAGGCTAATTTCAAGCGACCACTCGGCGCTGACGGTATCGGCCTCGACAACCTGATCGCCGATATCGGTAGCCTACGACTCGAACTCGCGGCCAAGGATGCGAGCCCCATCGCCGCTGGCTCCGTCGGCTTCGTCCTGGATGCGGCTAGCACCGTCGGTAAGCCCGGCGTCCATTTCACCGGCACGCTCAGCGACTCGGCCAGCCGTCCTGCAGTGAAGCTCTCCGGCAACAACCTCGCCGGCCGTACGACCGTCGACGCGCAGTTGGAAGTCGACCCCACTCGCTTCGGCTTCCTGAGCCAGCAACTGCCCGAAGTCCGCCTGTCAGGCAAAGCCAACGGTGAACTCGAAGGCTCTCGCTGGCAGGCCAGCGCCGACCTCAAGGCGCTCTGGCCCGATCTCAGCAAGTTCTCGAAGTCGCTCGCGAAGAATAGCCGCTCCGAATGGAAACTCGCCGCGAATGCGCAAAGCACCGACAGCGGCTTCGCCGTCAACAGCCTCGCGATCACCGGCAACGGCGTGACGATCGCCATCCCGCAGACGCTGACGTGGAAAGGCGGCCTGCTACCTGAAAATGCCAACGATGCGACGGTGACCATCGCCGCGAATGATGCGGACCTCATGGCGCTCAATCCTTTTCTCGCCGCCGCGGACGTCATCGCGACGGCCGGCCACTGGACCGGCGAAGCCTCGATCTCCTTCAAGGACGGCAAGCCAGCCGTCACAAGCATCCGCACGCACAACCTGCGAGGCGTCACGCTCGAACGCGGCGGCAAGGCGCTGATGCGCGAGATCGACGCCGAACTCCCCATCAAATCCGAAGAGGGCGCGATCTCCCTCTCTCCGTTCAGCATCGGCTGCGCCGCCGGTAATATCGCCACTGGCTCGCTCACGCTTCGTCCCGGGGCCGATGGTGCCTGGTCCGCTGTCGCCGACGTCAACGTCGGCATCGTCGAGCTCGCCTCTCAGCCCAATTGGGAAGACCTGCCCGTCGATAAACTCAAGGGTATCCGCGTGAGCGCCCAGACCACCGTGAACCGCGCCGCCGGCAAAACGCCCGTCGTCAGCTCCGCAGAGGCGCGCATCTTCCGCCAAGGGCTGAACCTGCTTTCCCTCAAACTTCGCCAGCCGTTCGTGCTCGACGGCTCCAAGCCCACTGGCGTGCTCGTGGAGGCCGCGGCCCGCGACCTGCCGCTCGAATCTCTCTCCGCGGTCGTCCCTGGCCTCAAGCTGACCGGCGACCTCAAGCGCGCCGACCTTGTCGCTGGCTTCAGCCGCGAAGGGCTCTTCGTGCGCACGGAGGGCGCGCCGCTCTCCTTCACCCGTACCAGCGTCACGTGGACCGGTAAACTGTGGGTCAAGGATTGCGACCTGGCCGCGAGCCTCGACCTTCTGGTCGGCGAGAAATCCACCCTCATCGGCTTCAACCAAGCCGAGCTGAAGAATCGTAGCCGCACCCTGGCTTCGGGTGACATCAAACTCGGTCTGGGCGACGCTGGTACCACGCTAAAGCTCGAAGGTGATCTCGGTGCGCTCGCCGAGCAGCCGTTCGCGGGGCCGCTGAATATCGTCACCGGCGGACAGTATCGCGCGACGGCCGACCGTGCTCAAAGCGGCGAGATTAACGTCACCCTTCAAGTGCGCGAAGTCGGCCTCAAGCAAAGCGAAGGACGCATTAAGACGGCGGCCCTGAGCGGCAAATACGTGCCGGCCGCCAACGGCCTCAGCGCCGAAGGATCGTTCAAGCTCCAGGCGACGAACCTTAGTTCCGGCAAGTTCACGCTCACGCAGAAAGTTTCCGGTGAAAAGACCGACTGGCAGGCCGCCGTGGCCATCGATAACGTCGATGTCGACGACTTCCTCTCGCTCCTACCGAAGGTCGAAGAGGATATTTCCGCTAACGGCGCACGTCCCAGGCCTGACCGAGCTCCCTTCTGGGCCAACCATAGCGGCTCGATCCAATTGACGATCGGCACGGCGAAAGCCTACGGCATCAGCGCCGAGAAAGTCGTCGTCCGGGCGGAAGCCGAGGAAAAGGCTATCCGCCTGACGCAACTCAACGGCAAACTCGCCGACGGCGTCCTCAGCGGCCGCGGCCAGCTCGCCTTCCAGCCGACGATCAGCAACGGGCCCTATTCGCTCTCGGCCACAGTGTCGCTCAACCAGTTCGATTTCGGTAGCGTCGCCCAAGCCTTCCCCGCGGTGAAGGATTTCCTCCAGGGGCGTGCAGATGCGAGCGCGGGGCTCACGAGCATCTGCGGCACGCCCGGCGAACTCGTCGACAAACTTCAGGTCGACACCCAACTCACCTCCAAAGGCGGCCGCATCCGCCCCTTCGGCGATAAGAACAGCGGCATGTCGCTCTCAGCGAATAAGGCTGGTGATATCGGCGAAACGCTGGGCGGCCTCGCGATGCTCGCCGGCGCCCTCACGAAGAACCAACAGCAAGGCGAGAAGGTGGCCAAAATCGGCGCCGCCATGAGCGCCGCTGGCAAGCTGCAGAAAGCCGTCGCGGATTTCCAATACACTTCCGCGACCATCAAGGCGTCCCGGCTCGCTTCGGGCACAATCAAGCTCGAGGCGGCCGACATCCGCAATGAAGTGCTACACCTCGCCGCCAAGGGCGGCATCAACGTCGACCCTAAGCTCGGCTTCGCCGACTGGCCGATGGCCTTCACCACGCAGATGCGCGGTGCCGGAGAGTTCGCCCAATACTTCCAAGCGCTGGGCTTCGGCACGGGTCCGTCGCCGGCCGACGGCTTCACCGAAGGGCCCGGCGTCAGTGTCGGCGGATCTCTTAATCAGGTAAAGACCGACCTCGCCGAGAAACTCCAACAGGCGATCGACAACGTCCGCGCAAGCCAGTCCACGGCGCCTTCCAATCCGGGCACCCAGGCCGCCCCGGGCACCCAGACTGCTCCCGCCCCGACGACACCAAGCCCGAAGAAGCGGAGTCCCTTCGGCGACCTACTCCAGGAACTCGGTCGCTGATGACGGCAACGAAGGCATGGGTGGCGGGCTGTGTCCTGCTTGCAGGCCTCGTTGTCCTTGCCCTTTCCGTCGGCACCCAAGGCTTCGGCTGGGGTGACGGTGGCTCCCTCCTTCTCCTCCGCTCGCCTCGCGTGCTCGCGGCTCTCGCGGCCGGACTCGCCCTCGGCATCGGCGGCGCCGCGCAACAAGGCGTCTTCCGTAATCCGCTGGCCGATCCGGGGCTGACCGGCGTTTTCGGTGGCGCACTCTTCGGCATCGCCGTCCTGCTCGGACTCTTTCCAGAAGCGGCGTGGCAGCGCGCTTGGTTTATCCCCGCCGCCGCGTTCGGGGGCGCACTCGGCACTTCCGCCTTGCTCACGCTGATCGGCAGCGGGGGCTCCTCCTCCCGCCTGCTACTCACCGGCCTCGGCCTGAACGCCTTCACCGCAGCTGGCACCCTCGTCATCGCCTCCCGTAGCGGGGAGTCACGTGAACTACTGACCAACGGCGCTTACGGCGACTGGCTGGGGATGGCCACGCTCGAACTCACCTGGCTGCCCGTACTCCTCTGCCTCGCGGCGGCGCTACTGCTGCTCCCACTCGCGCGCTCGCTGGATCTTCTGTCCTTTGGGGAAGACGCGGCTCGCGGCTTTGGGTGCGAGGTCGGTAGCGCTCGGCGCAAGGCCGTCCTCCTGACGGCCTTGGCCGCCGCGGCCGCTACCTGCCTTGTGGGCCAGGTAGCCTTCATTGGTCTTCTGGCGCCTCATCTCGCCCGCGCCTTAGTCGGCCCCCGCCATGCGCACGTCCTGCCCTTGTCGGCCCTTCTCGGCGCCGGCCTGCTCTTAGGAGCTGATACCATCGGTCGTGGCCTTTGGCCGCAGGCTCCGCTGTCCGCTGCGGCGGTGACTGCAATTCTCGGTGCACCTCTCTTTATCTGGATAGCAAGGGGGCGCCATGAGTGACGCCTTGATCCACGCGCTTGGACTCGGCGTCGAGATCGGCGGCCGCCGCCTCATCGACGGCGTGTCCCTGTCCGCGGCCCGCGGGCAGGCCGTAGCGATTGTCGGACCCAATGGCGCCGGCAAGACGACGCTACTGCGTGCCCTCGCTGGGCTGCTCCCCTCCGAAGGAGAACTAGATGTCGGCGGATATGATCCGCGGATTATCGATGCGGCAACCTGCGCCCAAACCCGCGCGTACTGCGCGCAGAAACCCGTCAGCGCGTGGGATTATCGCGTCAGCGACCTCGGCGATATCATCGGCGACCCCGTCGGCTACGCGGAGTGGCTGGCGAAGTTGCAACTCGGCGAATTCTCTGACCGCCGTTTGTCCGAGCTGTCCGGCGGCGAACAGAAAGGCGCGCACCTCGCGATGGCGTTCGCCGCACTCGCCGAGCCTTTCGGTGGAGCGTTGCTGCTCGATGAGCCCGCGGCCGCTCTTGATCTCGGACGACAGGAAGCCATCGCGCAGGCCATCCTTGCGTTTGCTCAAGCCGGCGGCGCCTGCGTCGTCGCGACACATGACCTCTCCTTTGCGAAGCGCTGCGACGGGGTTGTGGTGCTCTCGGAAGGCCGCCTCATCGCCGCCGGTGAACCCGCGTCGACCTTGACTCCCGAAATTATTTCCGGGGTCTGGGGCGTGTCGGCTTCGTCGGCACACTGACTTCGGCACGCGTCAGCCGACCGTTGCGGATAGCGGAGAAAAGATACTGCTGCGCCAAACCGGCGGCCTCGCCGAAGTGCGCTTTTCCAAACTGCTCCAGCTGGGCGGGCTTCCATCCGTGCAGGCCATAGGCATCGGCGAGCGCTTGTACGACCCAGGTATCGACCGGGAAACTTTCCAAGCGGCCGAAGCCGAAGAGCGCGACACAGGCGGCCACCTTCGGGCCAACGCCGGGCAGCGACTGTAATTCGTCTAGCAAGTCGGCGGTCGTGAGGGCCGCGAATTCTTCGGCCCAGCGCGGGCGGGCGAGCAGCTTCTTGGCGGTACCGCGAAGATAAGCTGCGCGGTAACCCAGTGAGCATGCGCGCAGCACGGCATCGTCCGCGCTCGCGATCGCCTGCCACGAAGGCAGCGCGTGAAAACCGCCGCCCAAAGGTTCGCCCAGTTTCGAAGCCAAGGCGGCGACCATGACACGAATCTGCAAGATGCGCTTGTTCGAACTACAAAGGAAACCGATCAGCGCCTCGTGCGGATCCTGGCGCAGGATGCGCAGCCCGGGATAGGCCACGCGCGCCGACCGAAGCACGGAATCGGAACGCCACGGCAGCGCCTCGGAGAGTCGCGCCTGCGCGCCCTCGGCATCAAGATAATGCCGTAAAGCGCCCTCGGCGTGAGCCGCGCCTTTCTGGCCGCGCCACTCCAAGCCCTGCGGACCGGAGCGCACGGCGGCGAGCGTGCGGCCAAAGACGCCGACCCAGCTGCCGTCGGCGGCAAGCGACCAGCGGAAAGCCTGCCCGCCGTCCATCTGCTCGGCGAGTGTCTCGGCGGAAACATCCTCGGCGAGCCGCAATGGTCGCCAAGATGTCCACTCCGCCGAGGCCATCGGACTTAGCGGCGCGCGAGGTCCGAAGGCGTGCCCCAGAGGAAGCTATGCTTCGAGGCGAGGAACTTACCCTTGGAGTCGACCACGGATACGCGCCAAGCGATCGGGCGCCACCTAGCCTCGCCAGACTGCTTACCGGTGAGGCCGATCACGTATTCGCCGAACGGGAAGCCCGGCTTCAGGTTGACCGCAAAATCATAACGCTCAGGCGGCGTGTTTTCCTTACGCACCACTTCAAGGACGAGGCGACCGTCGGCCGGTGGGACGACGTCGAGCTTCACGAAGAAATAGTAACCCGGACGGGCATCCTCTTCCGTGCGGAAGACCACGTCGTCCCCATGGTGCTCCTTGGCATAGAATGCCTCCGAGGCGCGGGCCACATCGGCTTCGCTCCGGCGACGTTCGTTGACATAAGCGATACCGGGCACCTCGTCCGAGGATGCCACGGGGGTATCGCAACCCGTGAGGAGCAGCGCAGCGAGCGCGGCCCACGCAGAGGCCTGGCTCACCGCTCGCCTCACTTCTTGGCCTTCTTCTTGCTCGCGGCGACGCGGGCAACCTTGACGCGAGCCTTCTTGCGTTCGAGGTAGGCGCGGCGACGGCGACGCTTGATGACTTTATTGCTCTGTTGGCCCATAGTGAATGCATCCTCCCGCAACCTCTTGGATGGTCAAGGAGAAGGTTTACGGACCTTCCCCGGTGGGTCGGGGCGAGGAAAGAGTCCTTTCTGGCTGCCTGGGTAGGGATCGAACCTACGACCAAGTGATTAACAGTCACCTGCTCTACCGCTGAGCTACCAGGCAGTGCGAAAGGAGTCCAATCAAGGCAAGGTCG
>Ga0102915_1000715_pt1 | contig 10475 bp, 11 predicted proteins | sample Colrivmet1561A02_FD_78199 | JGI IMG/M metagenome (GOLD analysis project Ga0102915, IMG submission 78199) | Estuarine microbial communities from the Columbia River estuary - metaG 1561A-02 | ecosystem: Environmental > Aquatic > Marine > Intertidal zone > Estuary | place: USA: Columbia River...
CTAGCCCACACAATGGGATGAGTTTATCTATGAATTTCTTGAGTAATTCAAAGTATGCTTTGTTTTTAGGTAATGGAACACCGGCAATAAGTTGGAATACTTCAATATTTAATGCACAATCGAATCAAAATTGTGCTCCAAACTCATGGAAACATGTTTTATTAGTTAAATCTGGAGTTTTATATTCACTATATATCGATGGTGTTTTAGATATTAATTGGACTTCAAATATTTCAATTTTATCTTATTTTTATAAAATGTATTTTGGATCAACCGATCCTTCTGTATCTAATGAAGCATTAATCGGTTCCCTCGATGATATCGGCATCTGGAACCGCGCCCTCACCGCATGTGAAATTCAAGATTTGTACCATGCGCAGCTTGGTTCTCAAGCCATCTCCGCCGGTGTAGACCAAAGCATTTGCGCCGGGGATAATGTAACCCTTAGTGGTGCCGGAGGTAGCAACTACCAGTGGAATAATAATGTGGTAGACGGGCAAGCCTTTACGCCAAACCAAAGTGCTAACTACGTACTTAATGGAACCGATTCCTTAGGTTGTCAAGGAACAGACACCGTGGTGGTTACTGTGTTGGAAAACGCTGTGAGCACCTTAACCCAAACAGCCTTGGATTCCTATACCTTGAACGGTCAAACCTATACGCAAAGCGGCACCTACACCCAAACTCTTATTGCAGCCAATGGCTGCGACAGTACCATTACATTAAACCTTACCTTGAACTTCACCGGAATGGAAGAGCTTGGTACAGGCGCTAAAAAGCTCGTGAAAATCACCGACCTCAATGGAAAAGTTATTCCCCGACGTAAAAACACGCTCATGCTCTTCATTTATGAAGACGGTACCGTGGAGCGCGTAGTGGAGATGGAGGAGTGATTTAATGTCGGTTGAATTATAGATCATATGCTCAGACGGAGTCTGATATTCGACAGAGTCACCTCCCTTAATCCCTCCTCGAGGAGGGAAATTAATATTTTAGCTGTCCCCCTTCGACGGGGGAAATAAATTTAGAATAACTGGGCCAACGTTATAAACTTGTCTTTCGCGAGCACTCAATTCGCGAAATTGGAAATTTAGCTTCCCTCCTTGGAGGAGGGATAGAGGGAGGTGACGACTTTTTCTTGGTTTCTTTAACCAATTAAACCCATCAGATGGAGTCTGATACTCGTTAGAGTCCATCAGACCTTAGTCCCCTTTCTCCACCACGGTGGAGGCAAACAATGAGTTAGTGATTCAGCTAATATAGCATCGGCACTGTTCCACGGGAATTGAATTCCCGTGGAACAGCGTATTTTCTGTGAAACAGGATCACTGCCCGTTTACGTAATCGCTCAGGTATTGGAACGGTTCGTTTAGCGTTCCTTCGAAGGTGGTTTCTGATGCGTGATGAATGATTTGATCCGGGTCTTCACCCAACAACCGTGGAAACACATGCTTCAACAATTCGCTTCCAAAATCTTCAGATGCATCTTTAGGTAATTCACACGGTAAGTTATCTACCGCCATAACCGCTACCGCATTGCTTTTCATCATATCGCATTCTTCGTTGGTATTTGGATTCCATCCATACATTGAATTCCCAATTTTTGACGGACGAATCGTACAAGCAATCGGACCTGCAATGTCACAAGAGATGTCCGCTACTACCTTTAAGCGACTCGCTGCTTGGAAATCTGCTTGCGTAAGGAGCACCGGGGCTTTATTATCCCAATAATGACAAGGAACATACATGTCTGAGTTTAGCGCATATTGATTCAATATCGACGAGTATTCAGAAGGATTGGCATAAAATGCGGCTTTTTCGAATCCTCCGTTGGCATCACGGTAATAATCAGCGGCCTCCAATTGACAAAATACGGGTTCATTGAAGGTTTGCGTTAGGTATTCTTCGGGACTTACTTCTTTTATCGGTAGTAAATCAATGATTTCTTGGGCGCCATGTCCTACACGACCAAATCCAGTCACCAGACACCGGAAGTTTTTAGGAAGTACAACCTTGCTTAATTCTTCTTCTACTTCTTTACGGTCATGGCATGCATGCGCTGGTTTTAACGAATAGGTTCCATGTTTTAATCCATAGGTTAAAAACCCATTATAGCAGCCAACAATTCCGGCATAGCGTCCAAAACCAATTAAGCGACTACGGTACTTATCCTTTATCACTTCGTAATCAATTAATCGAATTTTTTGGTCCAGTAAGGCACGCAATAATTCCCGATTGTACGGCTGTTTTTTAATCGTGTGTGAAAAGAACATAAATGTTTTCCCAGGAATCAATGCAGGGATAGGAACTTCCTTTACCCCAAGAATAATATCGCAATCGGATAAGTCCTCAACCACTTCAACGCCATGATCACGATATTCCTGATCTGCGAAGGTTCGGATTGGACTGCTTTGAACTACGACTTCCGCATGCGGATACATCGTTTTTAATACTTTACATTGATTAGGGGTAAGCGGTGTTCTGAAATCCGGGGGTACTTTCCCTTCTTTAATTACTCCAATACGAATTGGTTCCATGCGTGTTATTTTTGCAAGTAAGCGTCAATAAATTCTCTTATACAGCCTTCTCCACCTTTGGTAGATAAAATGATGGAGCAAACGGATTTTACTTCGTTTACTGCATCTGCAGGACACGCTGCCAGTCCTACATGGGTCATGACTTCTAAATCATTAACATCATCTCCAATGATGGCCACATGTTTCAATTCAATACCAAGTTCATCGCACCAGGTTTTGAGAATCTCCATTTTCGCTTGTTGTCCAACATAGCAGTGGCTAATCCCTAATAATTCGGCACGTTTCTGCACCATGATTTTTGTGAATCCAGAAGAAATAATCCCAACCTTAAATCCTTTTTTTGTCAGACCAATAATGCCTAAGCCATCCTTGGTATTAAACTTTTTAATTTGGTCGCCGGATTCTGTCCAGTACATCCCGCCATCGGTCATTACCCCATCCACATCTAAAATCAACAGCTTGATGTCTTTTAATTTCTTTGCTATATGATCTGCATGAAATAAGGGTTTGAATAGCAGCGACATGAGGTCAAGCGTGTATTCATCAGCAATCGCTTCCAAGTCGTACAAGGTTAATTCTTTAACTTCATCTACTTCTAGATCGGCCAGGAAATCATTGTAGTGCATTCCGTGTTTCGCACACAAGCCTTTTATGTTTTGTTCTAGATACATCATACGATTTGGTATCCTACGGCTGCAGCTACCGGTTTTAATTCATGATACAATTGTTCAAACGCTTCATAGGTTAATTGCTGAGAAGCATCGGATTTCGCTACCTTGGGGTTTGGATGCGTCTCAATCAGTAATCCATCAATTCCCATGGCAACGCATGCTTTTGCTAAGGGTGCCACGCCGTATGCATAACCCATAGCGTGCGACGGATCAAGAATCACTGGTAGATTGGTATGTTCTTTCAACCATGCCACACCACATAAATCTAAGGTAAAGCGTGTTCCGGTTTCAAAGGTTCGGATACCCCGTTCGCATACCATCACGTTTGGATTTCCTCCAGATAATACAAACTCTGCCGCTTGCACTAATTCTTGCAAAGTGGTTCCAAAACCACGTTTAATTAATACCGGTTTTTGAATCTTGGCACATGCTCGTAAGATCCCTTGGTCATACATGGCTTTCGCGCCAATCTGAATGATGTCTGTATGTTCAATGATTTCATCAATGTGTGTGGCATCTCGAGCTTCTGTGATCACGGTAAGCCCATGTCGTTCACGCATTTTAGCCAATAGTTTTAGGCCGTCTAATCCCATGCCTTGAAATGAATATGGACTTGTTCGGGGTTTATAAGCACCTCCTCGAAGGGTATGTAAGCCAAGCGATTTTAATAAGTGTGCGGCACTTTCAATTTGCTCTTCCGATTCTACCGAACACGGACCACCGATGAGTACGGTATGTTTTGTTTGGCCTCCAATCGTGGTAGCGCCGAAATTAATGGTGCGTGTTTCCGCGTTGTACCCTCTGCTGGCTAATTGCATATCATTTGGGAAAACCCAAGATGCTTCCGTATGTTCAACTAATCCAGCGGGAACCTCTTTCATGGAGGAGCCTGTAATTAGCGTATGTGCGCCATCGAAAATATGAAAAGCTTTATGAGTCGCTGCCAGTTGTTCTGCTTGTGCCCCGCTTAGGGTTGATTTAAGTTTTATGATCATAATTCAGCTTTTATCAGGTTAACAAAATTAATGATGCCTACGGCTTGATGTTGTTCATTTACCACCGGTAGGTACATCACGGGGAAGTTTGTGCGTTTTAATACCTGCAATAAATCTATAACTGATTGCTTGGCAGATATGGTCAAGGGATGTCGATTGACAAGTGTTTCTGGTGTAATGGCTTGAATGTTTTTTATTTGATTTAATAGGGCTTTACGAATGTCGGCACTGGATACAATGCCCACCAAAATACCTTGCTCATCGATTACCAAACAAAACCCTAAGCTTCCAGACTCGATAACCTCAAGAATTGATTCCGTGGAACAGCTTGCTATATGAACCACCGGACATTCTTCTATGGGCATCATGAAATCTGCGATTTGATACGTGGAAGCGTGATTGCGTGTGGTTAAATTCATTAAGGCATGACCAATGCTAGGTCCTTTGAATAAATACGAACCTGAAACAGCGGTACTCACTCCCATATTTCTTAGGATGAAGGATACTTCTCCGTTAACGCCACCATCCACATGAATAGATTTGTTGGGATATCGTTTTCTAAAGGTTCTTATCTTTTTGAAATTCTCTTTGTCGAATACTCCACCAGATTGCCCAGGAACTGTGGCCATGATTAGAATGAAATCGCACGAACTGTGCGCATCAAACGCATCAACTGCAGTGGGCGTAGTAATCGCAACACCCTTGGCAGCAGTTAGATCACTTGGCCAAATTAAGGGTTCTTCTAGCGGTTCTAATTGAAAGGTTACGTATTCCACAGGAACTTCACGTAAGCGCTGGTAATATTTCGATGGGGTAGGTGTAATGATGTGTAAATCCACCGGGATATTACTGATTTCTCGTAATGCAATGATGTCATCAAATACGCTAAGGTCATCGTTGCAGTCCACATGAAAAAGATCCACTTGATGCGCATCCAATGACTTAATCGTTTGCGATAAATCGTTGCGTGAATCGCTGTATATCGAAGCAGAAATCTTCATTGCTGCAAAGGTACGGAATCTAGTGTGAGGATTACACTATTTGCATTTCCCTTTTTTATATTTTGTTTTGCCTTCTATGCATTGAATTACCGCCTCATTTTGGTAGGTGTTTCCTTCGCAATCACAAACAGGATCGTAATAGTTCGGGTTGATATCAATTAAATCACAAGCCCATTTTTCATGTTCAATACAACCTCCTTTTTTACACGAACTCAGCATAAATAAGGAAGATATGCTTAAAACAAAGATCATTTTTTTCATTCGAACGATTTTAATTGATTTGAAGTAAAATCCCATTCTGGGGTATCTAAGGTTTGACTGAAATCTAAATCATACCATGGACAACCTGGATGTGCGGGATTATCTAGGATTTGAATTTCTTGAGCAGGCATGTAGCTTTGAGCCAACATGAATTTAACTTGGCCTTCTTTGTTTATGCATTTATCCACTACAATGACAGCATGTCCGTACGAATAACCACGTGGAGGACCTGTAATAAATACGTCACCCACTTGAAGTGATTCAATGGGTTTACTGGTTAACTGTTGATTTAAGGAAGTTGTGTTTGCGGTATTAAAAACGGTTTCTAAGTAGGCCCAAAGATTGGTTTTGTCGGGTGTTCTCCCTGCGAGCCATGTGGTATAGGAGAGGGTTTTACCGCTTGCTTGTCGAAATGAAATCTCATTGAATCGTGATTGACTATAGAGGTAATCGGCTCGAAGTCGCATGATGGCATCCGCGCATTGATGCAAGTCTTTTTTACCGATGGGAAGATCCACAACCGCCAGATAGGTTTGGTAGTTGGGTTTGACGGTTCCGTTGAATGTTTTTACTTCACTTCCATCCGGTTTTAGGGGTAGGCTTCCTAAAAAAGAACCCCAAGAATTTTCTTGAACAGAGGAGTAACTATAGCCTTCAGGTAGGTTGAATCGAGAAATGATTGTTTTTCCCGTCGGATTTATAAAATTAAAGGGCGTAAGTTCATGTGTATCTGATTCATTATCGGGAGTGGGCGTTTTATCCGTTTGACTTTGACACGACGATAAGAAAACAACAAGAAATAAGCTAAGAAAAAATGGTTTCATAGGTGAAATGTTATCATTACCGCTTTTCAACGCATTTAAGTTGAATGGTTTCACCTACCATACAAATTGACCCAACCGGAAATGACTCGTAAGAAAAATAAATGTGTTGGTTCTCATTCAGTAAGGTGCTGTCGAATTCACCAAGATTGACGGGTTCATAGGTTTTTCCATTGGCTTCAATCACCCAGCCACACCCATCAAGTCCGGTAAGATTCTTAAGTTTTCCTTTGATTGCCCCCGTACATGAGGTACTTTTTGAACAACTAACCAATAGCGCCAGACCGATAATTGATAACCATTTCATAGTTTAAAAGTAATGAAAAAGAAAGTGTTTTGGATATTAGGACTTTAAGACTTTAGGATATTAGGACTTAAAAGTTTATTCTTCCCCCTTTGAAGGGGGATTGAGGTATGATGACTCTGACGAGTATCAGGCTCCGTCTGAGTGGATGATTATTTCTGAGCTCATATTTGTCTTTGAGTTGAACATTCTCAGTATAATGTCTTGTCCTGAAATAGGTTTACACAAAACGTAAAAAAAAATGATAACAAGTAAACCAATTTTAGGACTACGGTCAAATAAAAGCAATGTGATATTTTTTAGCGATGAAGAAAAAATCGCGATTATAGAAGAATATCTTTCTTCGGGAAAGTCAAAAAAAGAAATTTGGCAAAAGCATACAGGTAGAGATCAAGAACATGGATCGATAATAAAATGGATGCGTACTTTTGGTTATTGTCAAGAAACCACATTGGTTTTGAGAAACGAATATCAAATGAAAAAGACTAACCAAGAAGCTCCATTAGATGCATTTGAAACGGCTCAACTCAAAAAACGTATCGAAGAGCTAGAATCAAAGCTAAAAGAAGCTGAAATGAAAGCAATAGCTTTTTCAACCATGATTGATCTGGCAGAGGATGAATTTAAATTGAAAATCAGAAAAAAGTTCAATACCAAACCATTCAAAAAATGAAAATGGATTATTCGCACATAGGCTTGGCCAGGTTATGTGCATGGTTTGGTGTAACAAGACAGGCCTACTATCAGCATCTATGGTCAGCATCAGATTATGTAGTTGAACAAGAACTCATTATCCAAGAAGTTTTAGAGATACGGAAAAACCACCGTTTTATGGGAGTAAGAAAGCTATATGAAAAACTACAGCCATTCATGCTTGAGCATCAAATTAAAATGGGTAGAGATGCTTTGTTTGATCTGCTTAGTTATCACGGATTATTGATTAGAAGAAGTAAAAGAAGAGTAGTGACAACACATTCTTTTCATTGGCTTAGAAAGTATCCAAATCTAATCAGAGAATTTGTTCCAACCGCTCCAAATCAACTCTGGGTAAGCGATATAACTTATTGGAAAATCAATAATAAAGATGTGTATATAAATCTGATAACCGATGCTTACTCTCGTTATATTGTGGGATATCATGGTGCTCCAACATTAGAAGCTATTGAAAGTATAAAAGCACTTAAAATGGCTTTAAATACCATAAAAAACACAAGTAATAGAGCTCTTATTCACCACAGCGACCGAGGAGTACAATATTGTAGTAGCGACTATGTAAAGCTATTACAGGACAATCAAATTGCAATAAGCATGACCGAGAATGGAGATCCACTTGAAAATGCCATTGCCGAAAGAATCAACGGAATTATTAAAAACGAATACCTGATTGATTATTCACTTGATACGATTGAAAGTGCTCAGCAACTTCTTAATAAAGCTGTTGAACTTTATAATTATGATAGACCTCACATGAGTATTGGAAACTTAACTCCTGCTCATGTACATTATTCTAGAACAACCATTAAAACAGAAAGATTATGGAAAAATTATTATCGAAAAAACAATAGCTTTGTAAACGAATATAAGGACTTAGATATTCATGTAAACTCTTTACAGGATTAATTAATTTATCTGTAAACTTATTTTAGGACGATACATAATTTATAATAGTCACCCTCCTTAATCCTCCCTCAAGGGAGGAAAGTAACACGGAACGTCTTAATGTCTTATCGTCTAAACGTCTAATTGGACTTTAGGACTTTAAGACTTTTGGACATCGAGACTTTTGGACAAAAGTACTTTAGGACTTATGGAAATTAGATTCTCTTAACGTCTTAATGTCTTATCGTCTAAACGTCTAATTGGACTTTAGGACTTTTAGACATCAGGACTTTTGGACAAAAGTACTTTAGGACTTATGGAAATTAGATTCTCTGTTACGTCTTAACATCTGAATGTCTTAACGTCTAAATGTCTTTCCGTCTGATTATAAAAAAAAGAGGGGTAAGCTACTTTTATCGCACCGCTACAACCTCATACCTTTGCTACGTTCCCGTCCTGGAGGATTAAGAGGGAGCTGGTCGTAAAAGACTTACCCCGTGCAAATGTAGGTAGATTTTCTTAAAAGAAAAAAGGAACTTATAGATTAAAGAAGTTCAAAGTTCGTTCACAACTGGCTAATAGGTGTTCGGGGAGATCCGGTTTTTCCCAGGGATGGCTTGCGCCGAAGACGTGATCTGCACCTGGAATTATGTTAAGGTTGGTTTGACTCCAAGAAGCCAATGCTTCCCCTTCAACGATTGAAACGGAACTGTCCGCATCCCCATGAACTACGAGCATCGGAATAGGTAGTGCTTTGATTGCTCGTTCAATGGTTAGGGTAGTTTTGTTCTCTATGAAATCTTGGTATAGGCTATAATGCTGTGGTAAGTGTTGTCGCGTGCGTCCGTTTAGGATCGTTCGGATTCCTGAATGCTTCCATGCCTCAAGCTCAGGGCCTGTGGGAAAACGTGAACCAATATCTGAGATGGATGCCCATAATGCTATTTTGTCGGTTTGTACTTGTTTTGCGTGTAATATGACATCGCCTCCTCCGCGTGAATGCCCGATGAGAAAGGTAGCTTCTGCATGAACAAGCGTAGCTATATGCGAACGGAAATACGCGATATCCGCCACCTCATAGGAATAGGTGTTTTGAGCAAAAGCTTCTTCGTCTGGAAAATCTATGCCTTGAGTAGGTGTTCCTCCGTTGTGGGTAAGGTTAAATTTGGCAAAGGCAAACCCGTGCGATACAAAATAAGATTGAACCAGATTCCACGCCCCCCAATCTTTGAACCCCATAAATCCATGCACAAAAATTACCAAGCCTTTATTCCAACGAGCAGGAACCTCTAAATCGAATAAGCTTTTTCGGCCTGCAGAACCTGTGTATATGCCATTATTAATCCGGATGGCTTCCACGACTTAGTTGATTTTAAAACTCACGTATTTTATTACATGTCCTTTCGAATGAAACAACTGCTCATAATGAGTTTTAATGCTAAAGATCTCCCGTTGCGCAGGGTCTGTTTCTGTTGCCAGCGTGGCATACAAATCTGGCCGATAATCTATGATTGGATATCCATGTTCTTCAATTTGCTCCATGGTAAATTCGAAGAGTAAATCGTTGTCCGTTTTCATATGTACCAATCCACCCGGTTTTAAGAATTTACGGTAGCGTTCAATAAACATTAATGAACTCAAGCGTTTCTTGGGTTTTTGAGGTTGTGGATCGGAGAAGGTTAACCAAATTTCGTCCACTTCGTTCGGTCCAAATAAGGCATCAATAAAATCAATCCGTGTACGTAGGAATCCCACGTTGGTCATGTTCAGTTTTAAGGCCTCCCTTGCTCCGATAAACATGCGATTCCCTTTGATGTCCAATCCAAGAAAATTCGTTTGCGGATACATTTTCGCTAAGCCCACCGAATATTCCCCTTTGCCACACCCAAGTTCTAAGACCAATGGATTATCATTCTTAAAAAAATCTCGATGCCAATTTCCCCGCATCGGAAAGGGTTGATTGCGTTCGTATTCTAATACGTTTTCAAAGGTTTTAATTGCTGCAAAGCGTGCGAGTTTATCTTTTCCCATGGTACCACAAAAGTAATCATTTCAATAGGAACGATTAGATTACATAGAATGCAATTACTTTTGCACCATGCATTTCATTGAACCATATTTTCGTTGGAGGGGAGAATATATTGCCTCGGAGGATGCTCGATCCCCATTTTATGGAAGGGTCTACAGCGAATTTGAGTTCCAGCATAGGGTATACAATTACTTGATTCATCCGCAATGGGATGATTTTGGGTCAACCACCTTGTACATGAAAATAATCTATGTGGA
>Ga0102915_1000716_pt1 | contig 10474 bp, 8 predicted proteins | sample Colrivmet1561A02_FD_78199 | JGI IMG/M metagenome (GOLD analysis project Ga0102915, IMG submission 78199) | Estuarine microbial communities from the Columbia River estuary - metaG 1561A-02 | ecosystem: Environmental > Aquatic > Marine > Intertidal zone > Estuary | place: USA: Columbia River...
CTTCGTCAAGCATCTCGCTTAGACCAGTTTTACATTCAAAATTGAGAACTTTCTTCGCCTTCTCAACGGAAGGAACGCGCTTTTGCACATCGTATTCATAGGCCTCATCTGAGACGTAGCGGAAAGGTACGTCGGGGCCTTTGATCTTCTTCCAAATCACTTCAGCAAGTTCAAGTACAGATGTTGATTCGGCAGTTGAAATATTGAAGTCTTCATTCAATGCATCGGGATGCTCCATGCAAGTAGCGATACCCTTAGCCAAGTCTCCGCCATACGTGTAGTGACGCACTTGTTTTCCGTCACCTAAAATATGAAGTGGATCTTGCTGCTTGAGAATTTTTTGAACGATGTCTGGAACAACGTGGCTCATAGCGAGTTTTACGTTTCCAGAAAGTATTTCTACTTCTCCCAATGCCCGACCTTCTCCAACTCCTACAGCGTTGAAAGGACGAACAATTGTGTATGGCAATTTGTACTGATCCCAGGCAGCCTTGGCGAAATACTCCACTGCTAATTTTTGAAATCCGTAAGAAGAAAGTGGCGGTGGTACACGACGCTCATCACCTTCGACACTTGGCCAGGTAGTCGTGCTTTCAAACACCATTGAAGAACTCAAATAGGTAACTTTTTGCAATTTACCCTGCCGATGTGCCCGGATTGCCGCATCACAAGTAGACGCCAAAATTCTTTCGTTGTTCGCGAGTAAGTCATATGCATAAGCGTGGAAATAGCTAATTCCACCTATCAAAGCTGCTCCCGCAATCACGTGATCACAATCCATCAGCAGTTCAGTCATGAGATCCACATTCGTGGCATCCCCTTCAACAAAGTGATAATTGGGTTGGCTGTCGTAGCTCTTTGAAATACGACCGTATTTTGAGTAGTTATCAACGCCTACAACCGAATGGCCGCGAGCTAAAAGTTCCTCAACAACGTAACCACCAATGAAGCCCTGAGAGCCTGTTACCAATACCTTTGACATTTTTAATCCTTAATTCTGGCGACGCCTAACTCTACTTCGTGAGAGTCTTTTTGGGTCCGAATGCGTAGGCATACCAATGCAAATATCGGGGCAACCAAGTCCAAAGCTTGAAATTTGACACGCCAAAGGCGCGGTCAAGCCAAATTGTTGGTATCTCGGCAACGGGCTGCCGGAACCTGCGTGCTTTAGCAACCAATTCAATTCCGATCTCAAAGCCTTTGTCGCTCTCTATTCCCACTTGGCGGACAAACGAAGTGGAATAAGCCTTATAGGAATTAGTCGCATCTCGTGTGCCAACTCTGGCTATCCAGAAAAGTGAAAGTCCTGCCATTCGCGACATCAGACCTTTCAAGAAAGGCCCACCGACTTGTTGCCCTGTACGTGCATACCGGCTGGCAGCAGCAACTACTACTCCGCGTTCCACCAATTTGGCCAAAATGTCTATTTGGGAAGGGTCGTCACATCCATCGGCCATTGTCACCACCACAACTGGCGACTCAGCGTTGTCTATTCCATAACGAATTGCGAAAGATGGCCCACGCCCATAGGTATTCATCAATGGCTTTACCTGTGAATGCTTCGCAGCCAAATCATCTAAAAATGGCTTAGTTGTATCATCAGGTGTATCGAAAACAACAAGTATTTCGCATGGCAACGAAGTTGATTCCATGATTCTTTCAATAACGGGTACTACCGCATCGCCCTCGTTATAAACCGGAATCACTATCGATAAGCGGGGCTTCATACCAAAGTTCCATTACCCAAGATATTCCAAACATCAACTGTGGGTTTGCTGATCTTCAAGTTTTTGTATTGTTGATGCGGTGACCCGATGATGATGATGTCTGACTTCTCAATTACCTGTTCAAGCGGAAGCAATGAAGTATCGGACGTAACATACTCATCTGCGCAGAGGACTTCTTTTGCTTTAAACTTCAAAATTCTGCGTAACTTGTATGACAAACTTGACCGAATGTCATCACTTTCTGACTTAAAGGCCATTCCAAGAATTCCCACAGTCATTTGGGAAAGATCGTGCTTCTCCTCAAGTTTTGACACTATATAAAGAGGTAAACCTTCATTGACCATCATGCTTGAGTGACCAAGCATGAAATTGTTGTTATTAAAGGCTGCGAGTTGCATCGTGTCTTTGAAAAGGCACGGCCCAGCTGCAAATCCTGGCCCCGGCATATCTTGCGCTCGCGGATAATCAAAAGTGATTGCGTGTCGAATGCGAGCGAAATCTAAACCAAAGTCATTAGCAATTGTAAAGAATTGGTTCGCTGCCGCGAACTTGATGTATCTCCACGTATTTGTAAAGAGCTTCGCAAGTTCTGCTTCTTCGGGAGTTGTTTCCACTACTTGATCAGTGAGTTTGAGGAAAAGCTCCTTTGCTCGAGTCAAAGCGTTATCGGAAGTAGCCGAAACTATTTGAGGAAGATCAAAAAGCTCAGTGAAGGCTTTTCCTTCAGCAATTCGCTCTGGGCAAAAAGCGAGTTCAATATCGTGACCCATTTCGCGCATCCGGCGTTCTACCAAACTTGTTACGCCTGGGTACACGGTGCTGCGCAAAACCAAAAGCTGGCCCTTCCGCAAATATGGTCCGAGTTGTGCAACTGCATTTGGCACTGCTTCTGCATCAGGGTTCAAGTGCTCATCGACTGGAGTACCAATAACAACGATTAATACCTCTGCCTGAGAAATAACCGCGGGGTCGGTAGAGGCTGAGAAGGTTCCACTTTTACGAATACGGGCCATCACCTCGTCTGCATCGGGCTCAAGAAATGGCATCTTCCCTGAATTCACCAGTTTGACCGCTTCGGGATTGATGTCATAAGAAACTACAGAGCACCCACGATCCGCAAAAGCCATAGCTAGCGGCAAACCAACGTGACCACAGCCACCTATAACAACAATTTTCGTAGTCATGAACAAATACTAATGCGATAGATCAATTCACTACTTCTTTTTGAAAAATTGAGCGATTTTCTTAGTACGCCCTGGTTTCTGAAAAGGTTGAGGAGCCACAATTTCGTCATAGTAGGCAGACGATACGAAAGCGTCTTCAAACTGAAACTTTTTACGTCCTTCCATATATGAGAAATAATGAGGGTTGACTTCAACGGGGCAGTAATGACCGACAATGCTGCGCCGCGTCAGATTCTTGTCACCCACTGGAGACCCACCGTGCACCAAATCTGCCGACCATATAAGAACATCTCCTTGATTCGGTCTGAAAATCTTTTTCTCAAAACCTAACTCTTCCCCTTTTCTGATCAAATTTTTTGACCATTCATCATGCTCAAGAGCATCGTGTTGGTCAGGGTCATAGTGTTTCGAATTGCCACCAAACTTCCAATCCGGCATTTTATGACTTCCATCGAGATACATGAGTTCTCCACTTTCAGGAGAGATATCCTCCAGCGCAATCCATGTAGCTGCTAGCTCCATTGGTTTATCTAGAACTACATAAGCTGTATCTTGATGTAACCCCTGCCCAGAACCTTTTTCGAAGGTTAAACCTTGAAATAGGAGTGGGTCAGCAGAAAAAACTGTACTTAAAAACTCTTTAATTTGTGGCGCAAGCAACACATTGAGTGCATTATTTGATCGTCCATACATATCAACAATTCTCATTCGATCCGCTTCAATATTTGGAACTACAGGGCTTCCTGTTCCGGGAGCAGCAGTCGGGTCCTGAATCAAAAAGTTTTCATTGCCAAATTTGTAAATATCATGCAATTCAAGCCTTAACTTTTCGCATAGCGCGACATCTACTGCACGCTCAAGAATCACATACCCGTGTTTCATCCAAAACTTAACCCGATCTGCCAAGTCCGCCGACATGCCCTGCTTAATCAAGGAAGCAAGAACCTCCTCAGCATCTGACCTGTCTGTCCACAATCCGCCGAAATCCGACCGAAAACTCCCACTCCCACGCATAGATACACACTAGCCTTTGAATTAAGTGCGACTTTGTAAATGTCAGGTGGGAAAATAAGTGAGTAACAACGCAATAGTTGTTGATTCGGTTTGGAAAAATTTCCGGCTGTACCACGAGCGAAATCAACACCTGAAAGCCGCCATCCTCCGCGGTCGTCGTGCAAGATACGAAGAATTTTGGGCACTCCAGGATGTCTCATTAGAAATACCTCATGGTGCAACCTTCGGACTTATCGGTTCAAATGGTTCCGGGAAAAGCACCTTATTAAAGTGCTTAGCAAAAATTTTGTACCCAAATAAAGGAAGCGTTACGGTTTCTGGCCGCTTATCCGCACTTCTCGAACTAGGTGCTGGCTTTCACCAAGAACTTTCTGGACGAGAGAATGTCTTTCTAAATGGCGCGATTCTCGGCATGTCAAAAAGATCTCTTGAGTTACGATTTGATGACATTGTTGAGTTCGCAGGTTTAGAAAAGTTCATTGACACTCCTGTCAAAAACTATTCAAACGGGATGCAGCTTCGGTTGGGATTCGCAATTGCAGCACACGTTGACCCTGAAATTCTTCTCATTGATGAAGTGCTGGCTGTAGGAGATCAGTCTTTCCAACGCAAATGCGCGGAAAAAATAGAAGAATTCCGCAGTCAGGGACGAACCATTGTCATTGTCAGCCACAGTACGGGTTCTATTTTGCAGCTATGCGACAACACTGCTTGGCTGGAAAAGGGCAACCTAAAAATGGTGGGTCCTTCAGCTGAGGTAATCGAGGCCTACACAGGAGAGAGCTTCGAAGCCGCGCCCCGAACAGAGTCCGAACTTGGATCAAGGTGGGGTAACGGAAATGCCCTCATTAATAAGGTGTCTCTGATCGATGACGATGGAAAAGAAAACAATCGTTTTGTTACTGGCAGAGAAATGAAAATTCGTATCGATTACGTAGCAAATCGCATGCTGCAAGAACCGGTGTTTTCTCTTCGCTTCACTTCACTTCATGGCGTCCAAATTTGGGCAGCAAATAGTCGGAGACGCCAAAAGTACATCAGCCGTCTCAAAGACTCCGGCTCTGTCACAGTGACGATTCCCCGGCTTCCATTGCTCGAAGGAACATACGACGTAACAGCCATTATTTCAGACCATACTGAACAAATTGTTTTTGACTGGTGGGAACGTCGCACGCGATTTGATGTGCGACAAGCTTCTGTTTTTGATGAAGGGATCATCACTGTTGATTCCGACTGGGACGTAACCGACGCCTGTCGTTAATTTTCTAGGCCTCTTCGGCCAGGCGGGTATTAAACCTTTTGAACACCGCAGCGCCAATGATCAAACTCACTATTGAGCAAACGGCAACATAGGCCAGATTTGACAGAGATGGATGAGTTCCGTCAAATAGGGTATTTCTAAATGACTGCACAAACTTTGTCATTGGGTTCCAGTCAACAATGAATCGCGCTGGTTTCCCGAGACGATCTCCAACGGCATCAAACGTGTAAACAATTGGAGTCAGAAAAAACCAAACTTGAACAATGATGGTCCATAAATAAGGAAGATCTCGAAAATAGACGGTCAAAACTGAAAGCGCCAACGCAATTCCCAATGAAAACACGGCAAGCAAAAGTAAGAGCAACATCGTGACCGGCAACCAAGGCAGCAGTGGGCTGCCTGCAACCAACAAAATCACTGAAACTAAAACGACCTCAATTGATGACTGCACCAACATAAACAGAGCTTGAGCAACAACAAGCGTCTGGCGAGGAAATGCAACTTTTCGAACGAGGCCTGAGTTGCCCAAAATTGCGCCCGTAGACATGTTTGTCACGGTGGAAAAATAGTTCCAAGGAATGATGCCACAGAGCAAGTAAAGAGAAAACTGCTGAACCCCTGAAGGGTTACCGGTTGGCGCCACTGAACCGAACAAGGTTCCGAAAACAAACGAATACAGAACAACTGTTGACAACGGGTTGAGCAGAGACCAAGTCCACCCAAGAAATGAACGTCGGTACTTTGACCTAAGTTCTCGAAGCGTCAAGTTGATTACGAGTTCACGGGAACCAACGACTTTTTCCAAAAAACCTAGTTTCACAGGCTTCAAACTAGTACCCCTGATGATGCTCTACCGTGATCATTTCGCTTGCAGGTATACGTAGTCATGCCACAGAGTCCAAGTGATGCAACTAACCAAACAACGGCAAGTGAATAACTGAGAGAACCACCATTACCGCCTTCTGCAGCATTCACTCCTGAAAGCACTCCGTAGTTCACAAAATTCCAGGTCAAGAAAATTAGCATCAACCCACTTAACGTCCAATTTGAATGAAGTAAATTTTCTGTTGTCACCACAACGTACTCCGCAAAGACAACTCCAAAAAAGATCGCTATTGATAGTGGCGCGATATGCGCACTTGCGATTGAGTCAGGTCTTGCGCCAAATTCCAAGAGCACGAAAGTGAACATGCCAATTAAGACGGCACTTAAGTATCCGCGCGGTGCTCGAAATTCAGTGTTTCGTGTCAGCAGAAAGCACAGCAAAACACAAACAATGAGTGGCCATAATGACCCAACAATTGTTTCCGACGCCCAAGCATTTATAAGGCCAGGGAAACCTCGTAACCCTTCGATAGCTGGATTTGTATCTCCGACGATAAGAAGGTTGTAAACATTCTCAAGCTTATTCTTGATAACTTCTGTAAATTCTAATTCTGAGTAGTTCTTGATGATTGTGCTTAAAATCCCTTCACCATCAGAACCTTGGGACTGGCCAGCTATGTGCCAATAAATCAGCCTGTTTGCAGACTTATCCCAGATCTGTTGAAAAAGAATCCACGGGGCACAGCACACAAAAGCCGCACACAAAATTTTTAAATAGTTGAGCAAATTGATTCTCTGCGTCACAGCAACATAAATCAATCCAGGAAACATAAACATGGTCGATCCGTGAGCAAGAAATGAGAGTGCCGTCGTTAAGCCAATAATCCAATACTTATACGGAAATTGATCGATAAAAAAGATTGAGATCGCCAATAAAAACAAAAGTCCAGCGATGATCTTGGGCCAAGTGAATACCGTATTTGTAAATACAAAAGGAGTTGAAAACATTATTACTGCGACTGGCATCCAGTGTTTTCGAGATGTTTTAAAGGTCGCCAAAATTACGCAAATTAAAGGAACCAAAAGCGTAGCGCCTGCAATTAGTAGCGAAGTCTCACCGTATTTTGAATTCAATAAAGTTCTCGAAATACACAACCATCCTGAGGCAAGGGGCGGACGATCGCTGGCCTTCCAATCTGCAAATAAGTAAGGCTTCATTGGCAGATCACTTTGAATTGCTCTTGCAAAGAATCCTGGAATTTTGTTATCAACGGATACCCAATAACGGACCGCCAAAGTGTGCTGTACCCCTAAATTTTGATCAGCTATGCCTCTCATCAAACCCGTTAGCAATGAAATAAGTCCTAGAAGGAAAGCTGTACCGATGACATCGAACAAATTTTTTACGCGCATACGTTGAATGAACAGATATAACGCCATTGAACAGAGCAGAGTTAATGGTATGAATTTCGGCATCGGTCCCATGGGCGCCAAATACGTTGCTAGATTTAGGTAGAACGTACCTAACGAGAAAACAATCGCACTGATTAAGCCAAATACAGTCGCAATTAACTCTGATTGAAATCTTATTGCGTATATATAACTAGTTATGTATGGAATCCAGGCAAATAGGAACGCTATACACCATTGCAACAAGATAGTTGTGGTTTCTTGCATCTGATCTGTCGCCTTTATTCATGACGTCGGAGACTTCACATCAATTCAACGCGGTTCTAACTCCATACATCATGTTTCTCAAAATTCACATATATTAAAACTTTTGATTCTCATGTCTGCTGCACAAATTTTAAGATCTAGATCTTAAGTCTCACAAAGGTTGATGGTAATTTTTACGACTATTCATTAGAACCTTAATGCATCATTTTGGATTTTACGTCTCTAGGAGTTTCAAGTATTGGTCTGTTACCGATTTACACGAATAAATTTCGTCAACAAGTCTTCTCTGACTCTCCAAAATTGTTGACCGGTAACTTTCATCACTAATGATCTGGTCAATTTTGTCTGCAATCGTCTCGGGATTTCCATCATCTATGAAACCTGAGGGTCCATAACTTCGGAAACTAAATTGTGGAAAATTGTCATCTACAGCCCATGCCACAATCGGAACTCCTGCATCCATTGCTTCAACTGAGGTAATGCCCAGCCCTCGTCCATCCAAGTCATGGATTTCAATGTCAGCAAATGCAAGATAGTTCTTAATCTCTTCGTGCGGCACTGCGCCAACAATCACAAAATGTTCTCTTACACCCAGTTCTTCTGCAAGTTTTAGAAAAGAGTCGTCCTTCACCATTCCCACAACTATTACTTTCATGTTTGGGTACTTCTGTACAATCAACGGAACGCTTCGAGTCAAATTAAGACGATCTCTGAGTGGGACAACATGCCCTAAAGAAAGAATAATTGGTCCGCCAGATAAGCCCAATTTAATTGCGATCTTGGACGCATCGCCATCGTTCATTGTTCCTAAATTTACAGCTACAGGAATTGTGATTGTATTTTGAGGCCTACCGAAAAAACTAATGGCATTGTCGAACGTCCACTTGTCTACACATACTAACTTTGCTCGCGAATACCGAATTAGTGGACCAAGGACCAGTTTTCCATAACATTTCATGAGAAAATTCACAATGAAAACGTCATGCCAGAGTGCAGTATGGCTCACGATGATCACTTTTTTTCCATGTCGGCGAGCCCACACAATTCCAAGCAAACTTAAGTCGAATAGAGTCGAGTGCACGATGACCGCATCAGCATTAAACTTACGTATTTCTGACAGAACAGAGCGACGCAAAAACCCGAACACTGAAACCGGAATTCCGTAATTCCAAGTAATCTTCCCTAAATTAATGCGTGCGCTCCGAAGTCTTGTAACTGCTCTTGTCCCAAACATCGGTTCTGACTCATCGAGAGTTTCCATACCTGGCGCATTTTGATCTGGCTGGTTTGTTATTACGTAGACCTCATTTCCTCTTTGGACCAACTCTTGTACTTGTTGCCCTGCGAATACAGAAGATCCGGTTGGATCTGGAGGAAAAAATGGTGCAAAAACTAATATTTTCATTTGAGACTTTCCAGAAATTCGAGTTTTATTTGTTGATTTCCGTGAGCACCGAATCAACAATGCCATCAGCTGTTAAACCGTACCGCTGCAAGAGAAATTCATATTCACCAGTTTTACCAAAATAATCTGGGTGCCCTAGTCTCACAACTCGGTTTGGTTTATCTAATGCCGAAACAAATTCTGCAACCGCACTTCCTAACCCACCAATAATGCTGTGTTCCTCTACGGTCACTATCAATCCATATGCCTTACTGATTGACGTAAGCATCTGCTCATCTAATGGTTTTACTGTGTGAAAGTTAAAAACTCCCACGGACACTCCATGTTGAGTAAGCAAGTCAGCTGCTGCAATTGACGGTGCGACCATCGAACCATTAGCGATAACAGCGACTTCCGACCCAACTTTCAACTCAATTGCTCGCCCTATTTCAAACTCGTAATTATCCGTATAGACGATCGGACAATTCGGGCCGCCAGTGAGACGAATATACATCGGCCCGTCATATTCGGCAGCAGCTTGTACAACCTTTACAATTTCTCCACAGTCGGCAGGGCAAACCACGGTCATGTTGGGAATTGCCCGCATAACTGCAACATCTTCAATTCCAAAATGAGAATTTCCGAGGAAACCCATAACCAAGCCACTACCTATTCCTACAGCTTTTACATTTAAATTCATGTAGCCCATGTTCATACGAACTTGTTCACTTGCGCGCATGGCAATAAAAGGTGCAAAGGACGAGGCAAAGACTGTGAAACCCTCTTTTGCTATTCCGGCAGCAACTCCAATGAGGTTCTGCTCTGCGATACCCACATTTATAAACTGATCTGGATAAGACTTCTTAAATCGATCGAGCCCTGATGAGTTTCCTAAGTCGGCAGAAAGGACCACCAATTCGGGACAACTTCCAGCAAGGTCTAGGATGGCTTGGCCATACATTCCACGAGAACCAATTCTTGACCATTGTTTAGATGTTGTTGCTGTTAACTCAAGCATCAGTTGCTACCAGTCAAGGATAAAACTGCACGTTCATACATGGTTTGTGTCAATCGATTATGGTGCCACTCGTTATTGTCCTCCATGAAGTCAATGCCCTTACCCTTGATTGTTCGCGCAACGACACACGTTGGTTGCGTGTCAGATCTCATTGCTAAAACAGAACGAAGTGCAGATATTTCATGTCCGTCCACCTCATGTACTTTCCAACCAAAACTTCGCCACTTATCAGAAAGTTGACTTGTTGAGATAATTTCTTCCGTCGAGCCATCGCTTTGAAGTCCGTTATGGTCGATAACAGAAACTATATTTCCTAATTTCAATTGAGACGCAGACATTGCTGCTTCCCAAACTGACCCTTCGTTGCATTCTCCGTCTCCCATC
>Ga0102915_1000719_pt1 | contig 10467 bp, 9 predicted proteins | sample Colrivmet1561A02_FD_78199 | JGI IMG/M metagenome (GOLD analysis project Ga0102915, IMG submission 78199) | Estuarine microbial communities from the Columbia River estuary - metaG 1561A-02 | ecosystem: Environmental > Aquatic > Marine > Intertidal zone > Estuary | place: USA: Columbia River...
AATCGCTATCAACAACATTCGTTTTGGAGTAACTACGGCTTGTTTCAATATGTGCAGTTGTTTGTTATTAGCAATGGCGTTAACACAAAATATTTAGCGAACAATAAACTACAATCGGTAAAGCAAACTTTCTTTTGGGCCGATGAAAACAACAAAAATATTACTGAGCTCAATGCTTTTGCATTGGCTTTTTTAAACGCAAATCATTTAGGTTACTTCATTGCACATTACGTGGTGATGAACGAGACTTACAAAAACATGATGGTGTTGCGACCGTATCAGTATTTCGCAACAGAAGCCATTATTCGCAAGGTTAAAACAAGCAACGACAACGGTTATATATGGCATACCACAGGCTCGGGTAAAACCTTAACATCGTTTAAGGCGAGTCAGATAATTATGGATTTGCCACAAGTTTTTAAAGTGGTGTTTGTGGTGGATCGTAAAGATTTAGATTACCAAACTATGAATGAATTCAACGCTTTTAAGAAAGATAGCGTTGATGCCAATGAAGATACCAAATCGCTGGTGAAGCAACTGAGCGACGACACCAAGTTGGTGCTTACCACCATTCAAAAATTAAACAATGCCATTAGCAAAGTTCATTACGAAAAGAATTTAACACAGCTGCGCGACAAGAAAATAGTATTCATTTTTGATGAATGTCATCGTTCTCAATTTGGTGAAACACATGGCAAAGTCACCGAATATTTTAAGGGGAGTCAGCTGTTTGGATTTACTGGTACACCCATCTTTGCCGACAATGCGCAAAAGAATACCTTAGGCAAACGCACTACCAAAGATTTGTTTGGAGATTGCTTGCACAAGTATGTAATTACCGATGCCATTAAAGATGAAAACGTATTGCGTTTCGGCATTGAATATGTGGGCAAGTACAAACAAAAAGGAAATACTTTCATCGATATTGAGGTAGAAGATATTGATAAGGCAGAAGTGTTGAACGACAGTCGCCGACTAGAAAAAATTGCCGATTACATTATAGCGCATCACGATCAAAAAACTTTCAATAAAACTTATTCGGCGCTTTTTGCAGCAAGCAGCATTGAAAACGCCATTGCTTATTACGACATTTTTAAACACAAAAAAGAAGCGGGTGAACATGATTTGCGTTTGGCTACCATCTTTACTTTTGGTGCCAATGAAGACGATGAAATGGCGCAAGATTTTTTGCCCGATGATTCATTGCCAATGGCAGCCGACGCCAAAGAAACTTACAAAGCATCGCACACACGTGACAAATTGGAAACATGCATTGGCGATTACAATAAAATGTATGGCACCAATTATTCAACTCAGGATAGCGAAAGTTTTAGCAACTACTTTAAAGACATCAGCAAGCGATTAAAAGAAAGAGAAAAGGAAACTTTTCTAGATAAAGATCGCTTAGATATTGTAATCGTAGTGAATATGATGCTCACCGGTTTCGATGCTAAAAAGGTAAACACTTTGTACGTTGATAAAAACCTAAAGCACCACGGACTCATACAAGCTTACTCGCGTACCAATCGTATTTTAGGAGAACAAAAATCGCAAGGAAATATATTGTGCTTCCGCAATTTAAAAGCTGCTACCGATGAAGCCATTACTTTGTTTTCGAACAAAGATGCCATTGAAGTAGTGACCATGCCAAGCTACAACGCCATCGCCAATAAATTTGCCGAGGCCTTGAAAAACATGCAAGAAATTGCACCCACTTATCAAAGTGTAAACGAGTTGGTGAGTGAGCAAGATGAGCTGGCATTTATTCAGGCCTTTCGTGCATTGATGCGTGTTAAAAATGTGATGGCATCTATGGCCGATTTCTCATGGGATGATTTGGCCATCGACGAACAAACTTTTGAAGATTACAAAAGCAAGTACCTCGATTTATACGAAAAAGTAAAACGAGATCATGAGGTACAAAAAACATCTATCCTCAACGATATCGATTTTGAATTGGAGTTGATACATCGCGATCAAATTAATGTGACCTACATAATTAAATTGCTTTCTAAACTAAAAGACAAGAACAGTGACGCAGCGCGAGCACAAAAGAAGGCAATCATTGATGCGCTAGGAGGAGAGATTCAACTACGCAGCAAACGCGAACTCATTGAAAAATTTATTGAAGAGCATTTGCCTAAAATACACGACGCCGATAAAATTCAAGATGAGTTTGAAAAATACTGGCAAGATCAAAAGGTACATGCCTTAAACAAACTGTGTCAGGAAGAAAATCTCGATAAAGCGCAATTCAACGCATTAATGGAATCTTATATCTATAGCGGTCAAGACCCAGTGCGCGACGATATTTTTAAGTGCCTGGGCGACCGCCCGAGTATTTTAAAAGCCCGAGAAATTGGCGAACGTATCATTCACAAAATGAAAGAATTTGTGGAGATTTTTGTGAGGGGAATGGTGGGGTAAAGATTTATGAAATACCTTTACAACATCTAAGGATAGGCGCTAATCTCACGACTAATTTCAATGACTTTACAATTCTCATTATCTCTAATCCTTTCAATCTTTCCATCCTGTAAATCAAGGTTCAGTCGATTTTTTTATCTTAGCACAACCTAACTAAAAACTATTTTACAATGAAGAATTCAATTGAGATTTACAAAGGAAAAGACAATCAAACCCAAATTGAAGTTAAGTTTGAGAACAATACGGTTTGGCTTAGTCAAAAACAAATTGCTGGTGTTTTCGGTACCGAAGTACCCGCAATAAACAAGCACATAAAGAATATTATTAAAGAAGGTGAGCTGGATGCGAAAGCAACTATTTCCAAAATGGAAATAGTTCAGCAAGAAGGAAAACGACAAGTTATAAGAGAGGTGGAATTTTATAATCTTGATTTAATAATTTCAGTAGGGTATAGAGTTAATTCCAGTCGTGCAACACAATTTAGAATTTGGGCGACTCAGCGTTTAAAAGACTATTTGGTAAAAGGTTATGTCGTTAACGAGCAAAAATTAAAAGCATCGCAAGAACAACTGAACAGCTTAAAGCAAAGCATAAAGTTGTTAGAGAATGTGGTGGCTAAGAAGGAGCTGAGTTCTGATGAAACCAAGGGACTGCGAAAAGTAGTGAGTGAGTATGCGCAAGCATTGGATTTGCTAGATCAGTACGATCATCAACGTTTGCAAATACCAAGTACCCAAAAAGAAAAGCTGCAAAAACTAGCTTACAAAGAGGCTATAGAACAAATACATTTGTGGAGAGCAAAACAAAAAGCAGGCAAGTTGTTTGGTAACGAAAAAGACCAGTCGTTTAAAAGTTCCTTAGAAACTATTTATCAAACTTACAATGGTGTTGACTTGTATCCCAGCATTATTGAAAAAGCGGCAAATCTCTTGTACTTCGTGGTGAAGAATCATTCTTTTTCTGATGGTAATAAACGTATTGCTGCCGGCTTGTTTGTTTTCTTTTTGGATAAGAATAGGAAGTTGTACAACAGTGATGGCTCTAAAATAATTGCCGATAACGCTCTAGTGGCCTTAACCATTATGATTGCCGAAAGCAAAACAGAGGAAAAAGAAATGATGACGAAATTAATTGTGAATTTAATTCAGGGGAACTAAGGTGTTTTAACAACTTTTTTCGAGATCAACATTCTCTAAGAGGCAAGAAGTAGGGGATATTAATACTGCTTTATCTCCCCAGGCGGGCTTTCAAGCGCGTGCCTATTGTATAGGCATTTGTAATGCCTTTTCATTTAAATTCAATCTAATGAAGTGCAGTCCAAACTTTAAAAAATAGGGCCAAACGACATTTATTTAGGCGCTTTTTAATCAAGCTCATCAACAGCCAAAAAAAATCTCAACCCCTTATTATTCCCTTTTAACCTATCCCAAAAAAACAATACATTAGCAAGCAAATACATTTAACAATTTGACTCAACGCCAATAACATTCTCAAAAACAAATGGAGCAAATTAAAGAGGTGATGCGACAAATGATTAATGTTTCGGAGGTTGAATTAAACGACTTCTTAAGCGGGGCTAGCATCAAAACGTTTAAACGACAAGAAATCATAAGTCAGCCCAATTCCATTCCCAACGAAATATTTTTTATCAATAAAGGAATAGTTAGGGTTTTAATAAGCGACAGCGAAGGAGCTGAGCATACTATTCATTTTGCCTTAGAGAACCAGTTTGTTGCCGACTATTCTACCTTCATTCAAAAGAAACCTTCGTTGTACACTTTGCAAACTTTGGAAGAAACCCAAGTGGTGGTTTTGCCGCGTGCCGCTATTGAATGGGGATACAGCAATTTAAAGGAAGGTGAGAAAATGGGCCGACTGGTTGCTGAATATTACTATATCTATCAGGACGACAGAATTAAAAATAATTATGTTAGAACGCCAAAGCAGCGTTACGATAGCATTAGCGAAGTGTTTCCCAATATTCACAACAGGGTTCCGCAACATATGATAGCATCATATTTGGGTATTTCCCCAATACATTTGAGTAGGCTAAAAAAAATCTGAAATAGAAAAACTATAAACATTTGTTATCGTTTGTTACTTGCCAAATGACCGTTCTTTGCATTGTAATCAAAATGAATTTTAATAAAAGCACGAGCCGAAGAAAATCAAAAATAACATGAAAGAATATACTTTAATCACAGGAGCCAGTTCGGGCATTGGCTATGAAATGGCAAAACAATTGGCGTCGAAAAACTACAATTTGTTGCTCGTAGCAAGAAGTGAGGATAAATTGCTAAAGCTTCAACAAGAATTAAAAAAGCAATTCAACATTGAAGTTGAATACTTGCTGTATGATTTGTCGGAGCCCAATTCTGCACAAGATTTATACAAGCAAGTGCAAGAGAGAAAATATTTGGTTACGGGCTTGATTAACAATGCAGGTTTTGGTGAATATGGCAACTTTGTGGAAATGCCCTTGAAAAAGGATGAAGAGATGATTGCTGTTAATATTAATGCTTTGGTTGGACTCACAAAATTATTTGGGGCCGATATGGTAAAAGCTGGAAAGGGGAGAATAATGAATGTTGCGTCGATAGTTTCATTTTTGCCCTTTCCTTATTATTCCATCTATTCTGCAACCAAGTGTTTTGTTTTGGCTTTTACAGAGACTGTTGCTGCCGAGCTGCAAGGAACGGGCGTGAGGGTAACGGCGCTTTGTCCGGGAGTTGTTGAAACACCCTTTCATACCAACGCAATGCGCAAAACCAAAGGAATGAGCATTAACAAAGCCATGCCAGCAAATGAAGTTGCCACAGCCGGAGTTGATTTGTTTTTGAACGGAAAGGGCAAAAAGATGGTAGGCTTTATGAATTGGTTTGTAAGTAATTTGCCAAGAGTAACAGCCGATAGATTAATGATGAAAATTAAAAAGAACCTAGCAAGTATTAAGTCATGATAGATTTTATTCAACAACTCAAACACAGAAACGAAACCTTATTTTATTTTGGTGCACTCTGTTTACTATTCTCTGTAATTTTTATAGCACTTACCAAGTTTACCAACACTCAGGTTTTCAATGTAAACGCTTGGTACAAGCCCTTTAAATTCGCTTTTGCAACTTTCCTTTTTGCTTGGGCGATGGCTTGGTATTGCTATTACTTGTCCAATTTTAACATTAAAATTTTTAATTGGACGGTCATCATTTTGTTGAGTTTTGAGATTTTTTACATTGCATTTCAGGCAGGTAGGGGACAGCTTTCGCACTACAATTTAAGCACGCCCGTTTATGCCACGTTGTATTCTATGATGGCCTTAGCAGCCACTTTGGTAACTATTTATACAGCATATGTTGGAGTGCTTTTTTTCACCAACTCATTTCCAGAATTACCTACTTACTACGTTTGGGCTATTCGATTAGGAATTATTCTTTTTGTAATATTCTCCTTTGAAGGGTTTTTGATGGGCTCGAGATTGAACCATAGTGTAGGAGCCTTAAACGACAATTCAAATTGGTTCATCGTAGGCTGGAGCAAAACAGTGGGCGATTTAAGAGTGTCGCATTTCATTGGTATGCATGCCTTACAGGTGCTGCCTGTGTTATCGTATTATGTTTTAAAAAATACGAAATTGACGATTGGACTATCCATTATCTACGGACTTTTGGCTTTGCTAACACTCGTTCAGGCGCTAAAAGGTAAGCCATTAATTACAGCTAAAAATACACAAAGCGAAATTAGCGAAAGGCTATAATGTGCCTAAATTTTCTGCGCTGAATAACTTAGCTCTTCAATACGAAACAAATTGTACGATTTTTCTGTTCTAGAGTAAACTATTATTATGGCGGCATTCAACAATTTAAAAATCATTTCACTTGATAGGTCGGTTCCCAACAATGTTGTTGTTGAATTTGCTATTCCTGATGAATTGAAAGAGCAATTTAAGTTTCATCCCGGACAATTTGTAGTGGTGAAATATGTGGTGAAGGGGGTAGAGCATAAAAGAAGTTATTCGGTAAGTTCCTCATCGGTGGCCGATGTTCCCTTGCAAATTACAGTGAAACGCGTTGGCGAAGGCATTACCTCTAACTACGCCAACAGCGAATTGAAGGTGAATGATTTTTTAGATGTTACCACGCCACGTGGTAAATTTTGCATTGAGTTAAGTGCCCACAACAACAAAACATATTACCTCATAGCTGCAGGAAGTGGCATAGCGCCAATGTACTCTATGATGCAGTCGGTACTAGTAGCCGAGCCCAACAGTAACTTAGTTTTGCTGTATGGAAATAGAAACGATGACAACATCATTTTTGGCAAAGAAATAAACGAGTTGTTGCAAAAGAACAAAGCGCGTTTAAAGGTGCAGCATGTGTTGAGTCAGCAAACCAAGTCCCTAAAACTGTTAAAAGACGAATCGATTTGGGAAGGTAGAATAGGAGAAGAAAACATTAAAAAATTATTTGCATTGCATTCCTTAGATAGCGAGTACAGCGTTTTTGTTTGTGGCCCATCTGAGATGAATGTGGCATGTAAAGAGATTTTCGCCAACATGAATTTCCCTAAAGAAAAGGTGCACATTGAATTCTTTGGAAAAAATAATTTAACAGGGTAGGTTGTTAGCCAATATTCGCTGGTAATTTATATATTTAGTACATGAAGAAATTATTTATTGTTGGACTGTTTTTCCTTTTTGCAGGAAATATTTTTGCGGTAGTTGATTCTACCTTTATTCGCTATAAACTATTGAACGATGCCGATTCTGCCTTAATTGAATATAAAGACAACGACTATACCTTGAAGCTTAAGTTGGCGCATTTAAATTACTTGAACGCTGAAAGAAAGAAGAACAAAGTAGGCACACTTAAGCTTGATATATTGGCTTCGCGCGTTGCTAATAAAATGGCGAGGGAAGCCGCTACCCATCATTTTGTAGGGCACATGTCGTTAGATGGTTTAAAGCCCTATCATCGTTATGCATTTGCTGGAGGGAAAGATCATGTGAGCGAAAATGCATCGGGTTATTGGACCAACAGTGAAGGTAAAACAGATAGCGCCACCACCATGAAATGGATGAAACTGCAGCACGATGGTTTTATGAAAGAAGTAGCGCCCAACGATGCGCACAAAAAAAATTGCTTAGATAAATTTCACACACACGTTGGTATTGGTTTTTATATGAGTGCGAAAGATTTCTTCTACTACGAAGAATACATCGACCGTGCATTTACTTTTGAAAGTGTGCCAGATACCGTTAATGTTAAACAAGAGTTTACGTTTAAAGTTAAGGTGCAACCGCAGCAATTTATATCGGCATTGATGGCTTATTATGAACCAGAGCCTTATCCAATAGATGTAGAAGATGCCAAAGAAGAAAGGACTTACGACGATTTTACCAATGTGGTGGCCGCCGAAATTTTACCTTGGGATTTGGCGAAACTGAGAAAAGGAGAGGAGTATGAAATTAAGTTGATGTTTAAAAAACCTGGCTTGTACTACATTAACCTTTACCGCGATTTTAAGGAAGAAACAGTGAAAGGAGAATTTACCAGCAAAGGTAAAATGCAAGCTTGTGGAATTGTGATTGTGGCCAAATAATTATTTAGGCAAAAGCGCCATCGTTAAGCGGCTGATGCAAACCAGTTTTCCTTGTTCGTTTACAATTTTGATTTCCCAGATGTGCGTTTTTCCGCCGATGTGAATAGGTGTGGCGGTGCCGTATACAAAACCTTTGCTCACCGGACGAACATGATTGGCGTTGATTTCTAGTCCGACACAAATTTGTTTTTCTTGATTGATCACCAAAACAGAAGCAATACTTCCAAGAGACTCTGCCAAAACTACCGATGAGCCGCCATGCAAAATTCCTGCGGGTTGTATGGTTCTGCGGTCGACAGGCATTTTTCCGCTTACACTATTGTCGGTTAATTCTGTGATTTCTATGCCAATATGTTCCAAAATAGTATTTGGGATAAATTTTTGTAGGTCATCAATTGTGTAATTTTTATACCACAGCATCTTAGTTCAAAATTTAATGTTGAAGGCATAAAGTTAAGTAATATTTAAATGGCTAATCTTTATAAAGAGTTAAGAAATGAGATTGTAAAGGCTTCAACAATTCCTTTGTTGTTCTTAACGATGTGTTGGCTTGTCTTTTTTGCAGAGTATATAACTTCCTCCTCTTTTTATCAATACGGATTAAAGTCTTTAAGTCTTGAAGGTTTGCGCGGCGTGTTGTTTATGCCATTTTTACACGGAGATGTGGAGCATATTTTCAACAACTCTTTTGGCATACTCACCTTAGGCACTTTGTTGTTCTTCTCTTACAAAGAAATTGCATTTAAAATTTTCGCCTTGATTTTTTTAATTTCTGGTTTATGGACATGGAGTATACCTAGCAGCGGCTACCATATTGGTGCTAGTGCTATTATTTATGGCTTGTTTGGTTTTCTTACTTTGAGCGGAATACTGCGCAGAGAAATGCGACTTTTAGCCATTACCTTTTTGGTGATTTTTTTACATCAAGGTATTGTTTGGGGCGTTTTTCCGGGTAAGCCTGGCATCTCTTGGCAAGGACATTTGGCAGGCTTTTTATCGGGTATAGTATTGGCGGTTTACTACAGAAAAGAGGGGCCGCAAAGAATAAAAAAAGTACACAATGACGACGACTCTTTTAACGAAATGCGCTTTGGTAAATATTATTGGGATGAAGAAAAGCGTAAACAAGAACTAGAAAAACAACAGTTAGAAGAAATTAAAGTTATCTACTTTTATAAAAAGGAAGATTAAAGATTCTGTTACATTTATACGATGAACAAAAAAACGCTCAAAGATCTTTTAGATACCAAAGTTTTACAATTCAATTCTCCCGATTTTATTAGCGAAGATCCAATTGCCATTCCTCATTCATTTCGCAAAAAAGAAGATATTGAAATCTCGGCTTTTTTGGTTTCTGTTTTTGCGTGGGGACAGCGAAAAACTATTGTGAATAACGGTTTTAAGTTGATGGACTTGATGGACAATGCGCCACACGATTTTATTGTAAATCACGACAAAGCTGAGCGCAAACGATTTAAAAAATTTGTACACCGCACTTTTAATGGTGATGATGCGATGTATTTTATTTCTCGATTGCAAGAGATTTATCAGAAGGAGAAGGGTTTAGAAAACTTTTTTGTTTCCTGCTACAATGGCAATATGCAAGAATCGATTGCCGAATTTAAAAAGCAGTTTTTTGCATCGAATCATTTGCAAAGAAGCGAAAAACACCTACCCGACCCAATGAATGGCTCTTCAGCAAAACGATTCAATATGTATTTGCGATGGATGGTTCGACAAGACAATGCAGGGGTAGATTTTGGAATTTGGCGAAAGATTAAAACGCAAGATTTATATTGTCCGCTTGATGTGCACACCGGCAACGTAGCCCGTAAATTAGGCATACTCAAGCGAACCACAAACGACTGGCAAGCTTTAGAAGAATTGATGAAAGTGCTACGATCTTTAGATAACAATGACCCTGTGAAATATGATTTTGCTTTGTTTGGATTGGGGGTTTCGGGAGAGCTGTAAGATTAGCGAGTTAACACAATATAATCTTTAATTAAGGTGTTCAAAAACTTCACTTTGTCTTTTGGGGCAGGTACATCTATTTTTTCTACAACGATTTTAAATACCTCGTTAAGCGCTTTTTCATTGGCCTCACTAGGGTAATTTTTATTTCTATCGAGCACATCTTTAATCAACAGCATATCTTGTTCTTTAAAAGATTTTACTGCCAAATAAACGGGAGTGTAGTTGCTGGTTGTTTTAATAGATAGAATATCATTGAGTACTATTTTCTTGTCGGCTTTAATTTTAATCACTGTGGTATTAGCGAGTAAATCGCCTAGTCGCTGACCCTTGCTGGTAGAATTCATGGTAACAGCAGCAATGCTTCCTAAGGAAAGAAAAACATCTACTAACTTAAAACACCAACGAATGGCGCTATCTATTCCTTTAAGTTTGGTGCCGTTTAGCTTCACTACTTTGATGCCCAACA
>Ga0102915_1000721_pt1 | contig 10458 bp, 5 predicted proteins | sample Colrivmet1561A02_FD_78199 | JGI IMG/M metagenome (GOLD analysis project Ga0102915, IMG submission 78199) | Estuarine microbial communities from the Columbia River estuary - metaG 1561A-02 | ecosystem: Environmental > Aquatic > Marine > Intertidal zone > Estuary | place: USA: Columbia River...
CACTTGATGAATCACGTCGTCAAGACGTGCACCGCTATTCATTAATGCAAGTGTTTGTTCGTGCAACGACTCGAGTGCTGCGGCGGTGTCGGTGAGCACCATGCCGACTCGTTCTTTTCCGCCGATGGCCATTCCGTGAGCGGGCAACATCAATTCGGGTTGCTTGGCGGCCATGGCGCGTAAGGCAACGGCCCATTCCCAGGCAAAGCGTTGCACCTTTTGTGGATTGCCGGCATTCGGAAACTGCCAAATGAATAAGTCGCCAACGCACACCGCTTGTGAATCAGGAACCCAGGCCCACGTGTGGTCGTCGGTTTCGCCGCGGGCGTGATGAAGTTCAAATGATCGGCCACCGATGTCGAGTGTTATCTCGGATCGAAATGTGGTGTCGGGATACACGAAGTCGCTTGGGAACATGGGTCCGGGCAAACGGAACTGACGCATGTTGATGTAGCCGTTGTAGCCGTTCGTCAACTTGTAACGATCGAAACGATCAACGACAGCCTCGTGCGCGACGTACTGAATGGGCCGATCTGCGCGTCTTGTTGCATCGGCGTTGAATGCACCTGCGCCACCAACATGGTCGGTGTGGCCATGCGTGTAGACCGCGGTGTTGACTCGGTCGTTTGACCACGAGCGAAGACTGGCGACGACACTCTTGGCTGCCATGCCGTGCGAAACGTCAAACAAGGTGAGTCCGTCATCGGTGTTAAAGACAACGACGTTGCTAAATGATTCGATCACGCCGATGCCGGGTGCGACTTCTTCAACTGGCGTTGCGTCAACGGTAACTTTCAAACCGATGGGTGCATTGTCGGTACCGTCAACGATGCGGGCCGAACGTTCAAGCATTGATGTCATACTTCAAAACTATGTGTTTCTGGAGAGGGTTTTTACCTATTTTGAGTAATTATCCACACCAGAAGCACGGGATTAGATGAGTATGGAGCGGTCGAAAGAGGCGCTGAAGTCGCTCGCGAAGCCTATGGTAATGACACTCCTAAAGCCCCGAACACGGCGCGCATGTACTGCTCGCCACGGGCGTCACCGATCACGCCGGTTTCACCAACATCCATTCGATTCATCATGTAAGCGATGCTCATCTTGCGCTCGGTATCGATCACAATCAACGAGCCTCCCCAACCACCCCAGAAACACACCCTTCCTTCCGGGATATACGGGATCGAAGCTGGTTGCGGTAAGGCGTAGCCAATTCCGAACCGCAAAGGCAAACCAAGAACGAGATCGGAATTATCTGATTGACGCCGAAAGATCAATTCAATTGTCTCTGGAGAGAGGAATTTCTGTCCATCAACCGAACCACCATTCGCAACGATTGATTGGATCCGCGCGACTGATCGGGCATTGCCGTGACCGTTAGCGCCAGGAATTTCTGCTTTACGCCAACCAGTTGTCGCCGAATACGTTGCATCCATCGGAGGAGGTCCGGTGAACGTTTTGATCATCGGACTATTCATGTCGAGTCCCGCAAGATCCACCGGAATCGGCGGTGGCGGAATCACCGGAGACACACGACCGAATTCGGATTCGGCTAAACCAATATGAAAATCCGCGCCCAAAGGCTGCGCAATTTCTTCTTTGAAAAATGTACCCAATGACTTTCCGCTCACGCGACGAACGACTTCACCGACGAGGTGCCCGTAGTTCAGCATGTGATAGCCCGAAGCAGTGCCGGGTTCCCACCAAGGAGCCTGACGAGCCAAACGGTCGACAGCATCATCCCAATCAAGGATGTCTTCAATGACAACGGGCTGATCCCAACCTGAAACTCCCGAAGTGTGCGACATAATATGCCGCACCAAAACATTCTCCTTACCATTTTGAGCAAACTCGGGCCAATACTTGGCGACTGGTTGATCAACATCAACCGAACCGCGCTCGACTAAAAGAAGCATGCTCAACGCCGCCATCGTTTTGGTTGTCGACCAAACGTTGACGATGGTGTCGGCCTGCCATTCAGCACTACGCGCTTCGTCAACCCAACCTCCCCACATGTCAACGACCATCTCGCCGTTAATCGTCACAGCAATTGAGGCACCGACATCTCGTCCAGAAGCGATGTTTGCCTCAAGTGCGGCCTGAACATTGGCGAATTTAGGATCGCACATTCCTCGAACTAGTGAACTATTTGTTGATGTCATGTCATTCCCTCTGTTTTGTAGATCCCATGTAGTTTGACTCCAAGAACTGCCGCTGGTTTTGCAGAGCATTTGCCGTTCCCGAAAAAGTGAGTTCCCCTCGATTGAGCACATAAGCGCGACTAGACGACTTGAGAGCCAAATGGACATGTTGCTCAACGAGCAACACCCCGACCCCACGATCAGCCGCAAATTGGGTGAGTACTGGCAACATGCGTTGGAAAATGATGGGGGCTAATCCCAAACTCATTTCGTCGATCAACATGAGTTTCGGATCAGCAATAAAGCGACAACCCAACGACAACATTTGTTGCTCTCCACCCGACAGCAATCCGGCTTTGCGTTCAACCAAAGGTTTTAAGGCTGGAAAATACTCAAATACCTCTTCAACCTTGACTGCGCCACCTTGACGTTTGTACAGACGCAAATTTTCTGCGACGGTGAGCTGATAAAAAATGCCTCGATTTTCGGGCAGCAGTGATAATCCTTGTCGCACAATCTGATGAGTTGACAATCCGGTCACCGGTCGATCATTGAAAAACACCGCCCCGTTGATTGCTGGCAACAGACCAGCGATTGTATGCAACAAAGTGGTCTTACCAGCTCCGTTGGCACCCAACAACGCGACAACTTCACCACTCTCAACCATGAGATTGACGTCGTGAACAACAGCGACACCGTTATGACCTGTCGTCAAAGAGTTGACTTGAAGAAGGGTCACGACTCCACCTCGCTTGTCGCTCCCAAGTAAGCCTCAATAACTCCTGGATCTTTCTGAATCTGTTCTGGACTTCCAGAAGCAATCAGACGTCCGAAGTCAAGTACAAAGATTCGATCACAAACCTCAAGAACTAAATCCATATCGTGATCAACAAGCAGAACCGCAGTACCTGATTGAGCAATGTCAACAATTCGCGCACCAAGCGCCTGTGTCTCTGTCGAACTTAACCCAGCGGCTGGCTCATCAAGCATCAGCAACTTTGGTTGGGCGACCAAGGCTCGAGCAACTCCGAGTAATTTCTGTTGTCCAAGTGAAAGTTCAGTTGTATCAGTTCTACTACCTACATTTAGTCCGACTGCTTGCAGTGCGGCATCAACTTGAATTTTTCGTTTTTCCTTAGTGGGCATAATTAAGTCTTGAACGACGCTAGAGATTGTTGAGTCTTCAAGAGCGACAAGAACATTGTCGCTAATGGAGATATCTGTGAACAGTTCGACTGATTGCCAGGTACGCCTTAAGCCAAGCCGAGCAATTTCGTGAGGCGCCACCCCACGAATCTCTCGGCCATCAAATTGAATTACCCCTTCGGAATGCGTAAATCCGGTCACCGCATCAATGAATGTTGTCTTTCCAGCACCATTCGGGCCGATTAAACCGACGATCTCGCCTTTCCGTACGTCGAGATCGACATTTCCAACCGCAGTTAGTCCACCGTATTTGACCGTCAAGCCAGAGATCTGAAGAACTGACTCAGCATTGCTGAGATCGCGTTTGATTGGGTGGGATGCGATTCTCACAACATCGGGCGACGCTGATTCGTTGGATTTATCTTGAGTTTTGCCTCGGTGCCGAAGTGCTGCGAATCTCTCGGCTGTACCTCCCGCTATTCCCTGAGGATTGAAGATTGCGGTGAGAATTAGGGCAACTCCTGCGATCAGGGTGTAACTCTGTCCGAGTTCAATATTGCGATCCAAAATTACAAACGTCAGTCCCAACGGGGCCGATAATCCTGCGACTAATGCACCGCCCACCGAAGTGATGCCACCGAGATAAGCGAAGGCCATAAAACTGAGGCTCACAAATACCGTGAAACTCTCAGCCGACAATTGACCACGGCTATAACCAATGAAGCAGCCACCCATTCCAGCAAGACCTGAGGCAATAGCAAAAGCCAACAATTTGCTTGCAGCAACACTGATACCAACCGATGCAGCTGCTCTTTCATTTGAACGTACTGCCAATAAGCGTCGACCAGTACCGCTACGAATCAGGTTGGTGACCATAATGCATGCCAGTGTCGCAAACACAACGACCAAAATTCCAAAGCTCAAACGGGCAATATTGCGACCTTCTCGCACCCCAAGGTCTAATCCGAAAAGTGAGGGCTTTGAAATGATGCTTCCAGATGATGAAACAAAGTTGCTGTTTCTAAAAACGAATTTCTCTAGTGCTAGTCCACTTGCGAGAGTCACTACTGCCAATTGGGTTCCACGAATACGAAGTGCCGGTATTCCAACCGCGACACCAACCAAAATAGAAACCAACACAGAAAGGAATAAACCAATCGGAAAATTCAGTCCAGAGACTGAACAAAACTTTGATAACGCGAACCCAGCCGTTCCAGCAATACCTGCCTGAGCAAGTGAAATTTGCCCAACGAGCCCCGTCAGCACCACGAGTGACAACATGATCATTGACACGATCAAGCTCGTCATCAAACCAAAGCGATATCCCCCGCTCAGCAATGCCATCAAGCCGATCGCCACGAGACCACACAAAAATATGTAGCGCGTTTGAATTGTTGGTTGTCGCACTGGAGGTAATTGATCAACCCTCAAAGATCCTCGATCGGGAAGAGATTGACCAAGTAAAAAAAGGGCTAAGACAATAACTAAGAACGGAACGGCATCGGTGAGACCGGTCCTCGCCCAATCAGGCCACCAACTTTTTGTGGTGAGGTATTGCACCACCGACTGAAAAGAACCAAGGCCAAGCCCAGCAACGAGCGTCACTGAAACCGACCGTAATCGACCAATCAAACTGGCCGCCAAAGCAGGGACAATGGCAAAAATATAGGTACCAGCATTCAAACTTGACAGCGGTCCAGCAAGTATCACGACGAAACTCGTCACCACTCCCGAAATCAACCACGTGAAACCAGCCAAAACTTGTGGCGAGTAACCAGCCAACGAAACCGTTGATTCACTTTCGGCTGCGCCACGAGTCGCTAGTCCCATGCGAGTGAACCGAAGGTAGGCCCAGAGCAATAACCCAATGGCTGCAACGATAAGTGAAAGCCAAAGTCGATCCCGAGGAAATGTGACGCTTGAAAATGTGACTGTTTCGTTCGGAAGAATCGGAGTCATAACTCGCGGGTCACTGCCAAAGTGCATCATAATCAGCGACTGAACAACAATAAGAATTCCAACGGACGAGACAACTCGAGCCAGTACTGGCGCATTACGAAGAGGTCGAAAAACCAAGAAATGCACCCCAAGCGAAAGGGCAGCAGACGACAAAAGGGCGATCAGCAAACAAAAAAGAAATGGAGGGTTGCTCATTAAGTGGAGGGAGTGAGGGACCACGACAATTGGCAGAACCAGATCGCCGGTTTTTCTCAATTCATCAAAGACGTACACGCTCCACACAGCCAGAGCACCAGCTGCAAAATTGATAATTCCCGTCCCACGAAAACCAACAACAACCCCAATTCCAAGTGCGGCGTACAAGGCTCCGGCACCAAGACCAATGAGTGCGAATAGGAGAAGTTGTGTCATCTGGATCACCCGGGTCGATCATCAATTATTTGTAGATTAAAACGTCTAAGTCGCGTGGGGTGCCCCGAGCATTACCCGAGACACCCCGACAACTTATTTTCTATTTCTAAACAACAGACTTTTCGGGTTCAGTTAACGAGTCCAGCCATGTCAGCAAAATCACTGACGATTTTTCGGACCAATTTTCCGTCGGCAGCCTTTTCAATCTTGAATACAGCCAAAGTTGAATGGCAGGCTGAAGGCGAATCGGCCCAGAGAGATTCTCCGCAGTGCAAGTCGGGACCGAAGTAGCCAGGGAACACTTGGCTCACGATGGTTGACTTCACCGTTTCTCCATTGACCTCTTGGTCATTCGGAATTGCCTGAAGAATTTCTCGAAGCTCCATCCAGCCGCCGTAAGAGACTGGGGCAAAACCATTGATTAAGTCTTCATGTCCAGCTGCCGTCATGTCGGCTGAATACTTGTCAAGACGAGCCTGAATCTCGGCAGGAGCATCGTCGTACGACAGCGGTGACCAGTAGTCAACTTGGTTGTATGTACCAAGAGCCAAGTCTGGAAGAACATTCAAGTACACGTTGCATGATCCTGCGAAAACCGCGCCCGTAAATCCAACCGAACCTGCAGCACTAACGAGTCCAATGCAGTCAACTTCAGTCAAAATTCCGGACACTGCTTCGACACCATCGGCCTGCAACGTTGCCACGGCCGTCGCCCAGTCAGGGGTAGTCGCATCGACGTAGACCGGAGTCAAATCAAGACCCAAAATTTCGGCGTAGCTTTCAATCTTTGACTGGTAGGCCTTACCTGCTGGATTGTCAGCAAAAATCATTCCGACTTTGGTGTATCCAAGATCCTTGAATGTCTGCAATGGTCCAACAAAGAATGCTCCAGACGCTGCATGCAAAATGAACGAGTTGGCATTGCTTTCTTGGACGGGGCCCCAACCGTTTGTAGTGATGTAGGGAATTCCAGCTTCATCGTAAATTGGGTTTGCGGCATCGGATGCCACATCAAGACCCGTATAGGCAATTGCCACGTTTTCTTCAATCAATTTATTTGCACAGTTAATGGATCCCTCAGGCGATGCATCGGCGTCACAGGAGACAATTTCAATCTGCGCACCATTGATTCCGCCATCAGCGTTAATCGCGCCAATAGCGACTTCGGCGCCTGTGCGAATTTCGGGGAGCAACGCATCATTGTTAACGATTCCAACCTTGATGGTTTGTCCGTCACGATTGCCCGCATTTTCTGTTGGGATTGAAGTATCACTGCCATCAGTTGTCGCTGGCGTATCAGTAGATGGTACGGCTGATTCAGCGGGAGCTTCAGTTTCTGTACTCGCGCCGTCGTCACCACCACATGCGACGCCCAATAGGACGGCAACGCTCAGTAGAGCAATACCCCTCAACTGACGTCCCCGGTTGTTCTTGTTACCACTCATATATCTCCCCTTGTGTGATTGGTCGAATGACTTCGAACCAGTTGATTGACGTTTTTCAAGAAGTCTCTTGATTACTTTCTGGTGCAGTCACCGATTTTTCAAGAAGCGCAAAAAGCTCGGCCCATCCCACGAACTGGGATTGTTCTTGACCATTGACGGTGCAAAAACCAGCCACGCGCACGATGGACGAATCGTGAGAATTGCTTTCCCTGTTCAATTGCAATTCGATGCGCGCCACAATGCTCTCCCCCTTCCTTCACTGCCCCGAAATCATCATTCTCCCCCTCCTCCTGCACCACCAGTAGGGGTTCCCCTACTACCTGGTGGCCTGGGTGAAATAGAGTGTTTCCAATGTCCCCGGTTCGTCAATTCCCAGCATTGCCGCTCCTCACGCCGCAAATGGTGGGACGCGACCACGAAATTGCCCGCATTCTTGATGTCTTCAAACAAGTTGAAGCGGGCCAAGCGTCAAGCGTCGTCATACGAGGGGCAGGAGGAATAGGGAAGTCACGCCTTGCCGAAGTTGTATTGGAACGAACCGAATCAATGGGGGCAATCTGTCTCAAGGGCCGAGCCAGTCGCTTTGACCGCGGAATCCCCTATTCGCTGGTGAACGAATTTCTTCAACCACTACACATTGAAAGTGAACTCGTCACTCAGTCATCGAGAGATCTCAAAACTCTCCTGGAAAAGACTTCAGGAATTACCACCAAAAAGTCACGTGCGAGAGAGCCTCAAGATGTTCTCGGACTCGCGACATCGATCTTGCGCGAGTTAGCACGCCTATCACCAATCGTGATTTCCTGCGATGACATTCATCTCGCCGACGCTGATTCGGTGGCTTTGTTCGCCATGCTCTCTCGTCAGTTATCACATTCACGAATTCTCTTTATCGCCACTCTTCGTAACCAAGCCGAGTATCAGAATCAAGACATCGCTCACATGATTGAGCAGTTTCAAAGCGATGATCACAATCAAGTCATTGACTTACACCCACTTGGTAAATCTGAAATCCGCTCAATGATCAAAGGGATGTTGTCAACTAGTCCGAATGAAGACTTAGTCACAATCGTTGAAATCACAAGTAATGGCAATCCATTTTTCGCCATCGAGTCCACACGCCTACTTATGAACTCGCATCGTATTGATCTCTCGGGTTCTATCGCGCGACTTGTTGACGATGCCCAACTACCTCATCCAGAAACAGCCATCATTCACCGTTTCTTTGAAATTGGAAGTGCAGATACTCAGGTTGCCAGAGTTCTTTCTGTTTTTCGTCGGATTTCACTACGACTACTTCCACTCATCGCTAGCCTCTCCAGTCTTTCGGAAGACGAAGTCACCTCAAGTTTTGATCGACTTGTGGTGGCCCAGATTTTAATTCCACTCGGCAAACACGAGTTTCAATTCGCTCACAGCATTCTTCGCGACGCGCTTTACGACGACATCGGGCCAGCCGAACAGCGACGTTTTCATCGTTCAATCGCCAATCAGTTGATGGATGACCGACGACGAGGCGCTGTTGTAGACATCGCCGAATTAGCAACACATATGGTTGAAAGTTCTGACCCTGGTGATCCTGAGTGCATTCAGATTCTTAGTGAAGCTGGTCATGCCGCTGGCAACACCGCACCACTCGTCGCAGCACAGTGGTTTGGACAAGCCGCAAGCCTCGTACAACAAGGAACTCAACAGTGGGCCGAATTGCTCTCGCTACAAGCTCGTTGGCTTTTCATCGCATCGCGACCATCTGAATCTGCTTCGATAGCGATAGAGGCACTCAAAGTTTTGGCAGCTGGCCCATCTCGCTCACGAACACTGGCCGACACAGTCAACTGCCTCTACATATCGGGGAATCTCAGTTCGGCGATCTCAATCATTGACGACGAGGAGAGTTCTGGTCGCGAAGTTTCTGTATCGCTGCTTGCTCAACGGTCGCACTTTCTGACGAACACCGGAAGAATTGACGAATCATCGTTTGCGCATATTCCGCCGGGTGCTTCTTTGCCGATATCTGATCTTAGTGTTGTTCTCTCTCATGATCTTTTGAACTCAATGTTGTTGGTTGATCACTCCACGGCTGAAATTCACGCAAAATCGTTGCAAGAAATCAAACAGGACGCAAACGTTCGCGCCAAACAAGCAATATCAGGAACCTTGGCTCTCGCCTACTACTCACTCGGCGATATCCCAGCTTCTCTTTCGGAGATCAAATCATTTGAAGAACTGAACGAAAATCCACATACCTTAAGTATCGGTTGTCAAATTGAGGTCGCTAAAACTTCTTTACTTACTTATGCAGGAAAATGGGATGAAGCTTTAGCGCTGGCAGACGATGTGCTTTGGTTCATGAACCACTATCAGACCAACATTTCTGAAGGTCACATCAAATCAGTTATTGCGGACGTCTTAATTGAACGAGGAGAAATACGTCAAGCACAAGAACTACTGTCATCGGTCAATCCTCCGATACAAACAATGCAATTCGCTCTCGCTAATTCTGCCGATAAAGCAGCAATACGAAATGGCAACCTCAAAAGCGCCCGACAATCATTAGAAGACCGAGCAACAAAGTCACTGCAAAGTGGGTTCGGTGATTCCATGATTGGAGCCCTCGACTTGCTCGTAGAGGTGTGTTTACTAGAAAATGATCGCCCGAGCGCTCAGACATGGGCGAAGGAGGCTGAATTACTTGCTCAATTGTCAAACTCAATCCTTAGGAAAATCGTGGGATTGATTTGCCGGGCGGAAGCTTTTGAAGATGTAGCTGCTGCGTTGCAAGCAATAGAAATCGCTGAGCAACATGATTTGATGTTGTATCTCGGTCGCGCACACTTGTTGGCTGGGCGATTCGGTGACAGCCCGCAGGTTCATCTTCATACCGCATTCCAAATATTTGAACAGCTCCAAGCGGTCCCCTTAAAGCAGAAGACTGCCCAGCACATGCGTAGTCGTGGAATTGCGGCACCACGCAAAATCATCGAATCTGATAGTGGACTGACTGAATCTGAGACATCAATCGCTGGATTAGTTGCCCAAGGTTTCAGTAACAAAGAAATTGCGAATGCACTTCACTACAGCATCAAAACTGTTGAGGTGTACCTGACCCGCATTTATCAAAAGACCAATTGTCGATCACGTTTAGATCTGGCCCGTGCAATCAGTAACGGCGAAGTCATTCTCAACAACTAGCCATCCCCATGGTGCTTCTGGTGTCGTTTCATTCGCTATTACCGAATAAAACCACACCAGAAACACGTCTGACCTATTCAGGGCTGTCGATGGGGATGACTTGGAAGTGCACGTTGTTGTCGAGCGCTCCGAGTTTTTGTTCGAGTTGGCGCGCAAACGCGGCA
>Ga0102915_1000726_pt1 | contig 10417 bp, 6 predicted proteins | sample Colrivmet1561A02_FD_78199 | JGI IMG/M metagenome (GOLD analysis project Ga0102915, IMG submission 78199) | Estuarine microbial communities from the Columbia River estuary - metaG 1561A-02 | ecosystem: Environmental > Aquatic > Marine > Intertidal zone > Estuary | place: USA: Columbia River...
TAAGTGTTACATTAGGTTTTGTGTTTACTGTTAAAGTCGCAGAAGATGTGTCTTTACAGCCATTTGCATCTACTACTCTTACTGTATAAGTTCCAGCTGTGGTTCCATTTGTGGTTCTTGCTGCACCTGTTCCATTTCCACTCCAAGCGTAAGTGGTGTACCCAGCTCCTGCATCGAAAGTTGCTGCTACATCTCCTGAACAGATAGTTGCATTGGTAAGTGTTACATTAGGTTTTGTGTTTACTGTTAAAGTCGCAGAAGATGTGTCTTTACAGCCATTTGCATCTACTACTCTTACTGTATAAGTTCCAGCTGTGGTTCCAGCTGTGGTTCTTGCTGCACCTGTTCCATTTGCACTCCAAGCGTAAGTGGTGTAACCAGCTCCTGCATCGAAAGTTGCTGCTGCATCTCCCGAACATATTGTTGCATTGGTAAGTGTTACATTTGGTTTTGCGTTTACTGTTAAAGTTGCAGAAGATGTGTCTTTACAGCCATTTGCATCTGTTACCATTACTGTGTAGGTTCCCGCTGTGGTTCCATTTGTGGTTCTTGCTGCACCTGTTCCGCTGCCACTCCAAGCGTAAGTGGTGTAACCAGCTCCTGCATCGAAAGTTGCTGCTACATCTCCTGAACATATTGTAGCGTTGGTAAGTGTTACATTAGGTTTAGCCTTAATAACTATTGTCCTTTCAGCATAGGTAGGGCAACCACCTGATGGACTGCTTAGTGTAAATCGAACCACATAATTTCCAGCGCTTGTATTATTAATATTGAAGGTGCTTCCTGATATTGCTGCTGTAGAACCGCCAGATTGAAGACTCCATGTTCCAGCTTCTGTAGTGACTTTGTATGAGTTAAGCGAAATTGTTCCTGCACTACTGCAGGTAGATGGAATATTACTTAATGTTGTATCCGGACAAGAACAAGTGTTTACCGTAATCCAAATAGTATCATCAACACTACATCTTGTGAAAATAATTCTGTGTGTTCCTACTCCAGCTGTTGCTGGATTAAAAATTCCTGTGCCTGTATTGGTAATACCTGTACCCGCATATTCTGTTGGATAATTCGTAGCATCCTCGGCATTCAAACCACTACATAACCACGTAGTACTTAAATCTACTGCAGCATCGGTAACGCAATACGGACCAACTTCATGTATATCGGGTTCTTCTTGGGGAGGCAAATACATACTTGGAAGACCTGCGGCTGCCACTGTACCAGTTACATTCGCTGCAGAAAAACCCGTTGCAGCATTGTAGTTCCCACTAATTTTTGCAATAGGTCCGCCATTTCTATTGGTAGACATATATAAGAAGCCATCCGCAGCAAATTCAATACTATTAAACAGTGTTGCTACACCCGAAGAGGTTCTTGACGAAATCATTGTGGCCGCTGATGGCCAGCCGCTAATATTGATATACATCAAATTACCATTTTGCTGAGTATAGTAAATTTTTGAGCCATCGGGAGAAAAGATAATATCATAAGGCGCATCAGAAGGAGAAGCGCCTGTGATGGTATGTCTATCGCTCATTAGCCCAGTGCTGTTGTCAAAAACGTAAGCGTTTACCACCGTACTGAAACCCGTCGCAAAGCGAGTTCCGTCCACTGAAAAAGCAATACCACCTCTTTCTTGCTGACCTGAAACGACAGGCCCAATTGTAGATACAACCGGAGCAGTGGTTAAACCCGCACAAGTCAATAAATAACTGTTGATTTTTCCGCTACCCGACTCCAAGCATGTAATCCAAATATCCACACCATTGGCATGTTTAGTTGCGGCAATTCCCTCGCAAACTCTATAGCTACCTAAACGATTTGCGCCAGTTGGTGCTACATTGGTTCCACTTGGATTAAATACAAAATAGTTGAATCCAAGAGTAGCTCCTCCGTTGGCATCATCAGTAGTAAAAATGTAATATTTAGTTGGGTTGAGGGGATGCCTAACTGTTAGAACTCCTTGCACAGCGCTTCCGTTAAAACCGGTCGATCCCCCTTCATTTCCTTCCAACAACCCACTGTAAGGATTGGTAACCGAAGCTCCTGTGCCTTTATAAAGTCGTCTACCATTCGTAAAAAACAATAAATTACCACTGTCATCACTAGCACACGAAGTACCTTCGTATTGCTGCACTGCAGGAGGCCCACTGGTTCCAACCGAAGTTTGCACACCAGTTGCCATATTAATTACCTGACCATTCCACAAATTGGGCGGAGCAATAAACCAGTTTCGGTGAGAAGGCCAAAGCCAAGGATAAGTAGAGGTGGAAACGCAGCCCTGCGCCACCAAATCATAGCAAAGTATTAATAAGAGCGCTACTGCTAACAAAAATGTACGATATGTCTTATTTAACCCTCTCATTTTTAACATCTATCACTTCTATACGCCGAAAATACTGTTGTGTTTCAAGTATTTACGTGTAGAAATAACAGCAATATTGCCCCTGATACCCGGCCTAAAATGCCATAAAGCGAACCTAAAGTAAAAATCAATTTCGACTAAACCAAAATAAAATCAGATGAAAAGAGGTATTTTAATGACAAAAATTAAAATTACGGATATTTACCGAGTAGTGGCCTTTCAGCCACATCTCATTACTCTATAACCTTCATCCATCTGGTAAATTGGTGCTCTTTACCCAAATAAGTGTCTATATAATTTGCTATCCAATAGTAAGTACCTGGCGTGCTATGGTTGCCTTTATACTTGCCATTCCAATGAGGAGCTACTTTATCCGATTCAAACATTTTAATTCCCCATCTATCGTAAAAAGAAAATCCTCCCCCATTCAATGTATTTTAATTACCATGCATAACTTGGCTCATCATAGTTTTGATTTTCATCAATACAAGGGTTAAACACTTCGTTATAACCATCACCATTAGGCGTAATTGCATTTAACGTTCCTCTAGTAGTATAAGAATTATGTTCAAAACTGAAAACATTGATTTTAAGCTTTTTTGAGCTTCAATAGACCAAAAAGCGCCTATTTACTGCAACCAAGCATTTTCAACTTATAGTACTTGCGATAAGTAGCGTAGGCAGAAATTCTAGAAATGGTAAAACCTGCTGCACCATCTAGAAAACCTAACTTGATAAAATAATCTCTAAAGAATTTGAAAACGGTTTTTCCAAGGATGATCGCCCAATTCGATTTCTTCCCTTTTTTAAAAGCTTCTTGAGCACCAATGGTGCTAAAAAACTCTACTTGCTTATAATGCTCCTCACGTGTGGCGATGGTGTAGTGCAGCAAATCGCCTTGCAAATGCTTTGCTACTTCGCCACTTTGAGCTTGCAGTTCATCGTGCGGATTTATGCCACCCCAAATCGCATCTCCTTTTCTAATCAATCGCACTTTAGTATCAGGATACCATCCGCAATATTTTACCCAATGTCCGCAATAATTACTCAAACGATTGAACTTAAAAATCGATGCCGAAAAACCATTTTTCTTCTCTTGCAAAATAGCATTCTTAAGTTCTTCTGACAAGGCTTCATCAGCATCTAACGACAATATATAATCGCCGTTGCACTGCTCTATAGCATAGTTTTTTTGTTGTATGTGTCCTTCAAAAATGTGTGGAATGAATCGTACCGAAAAGCGCTTACAAATTTCTTCAGTTTTGTCTTTAGAAAAAGAATCTACCACCACAATTTCATCGGCCACCTCTTGCAAAGAAAGCAAACACCTTTCGATGTTTCTTTCTTCATTAAAAGTGATAATAGCTACCGACAATTTTGACATTACAAGGCGGCAATAAAATCTTTAAACAACTGAAAACAACCTTGATAATTCGTTAAAGGCAAACCTGCTTTGGTATCGGTAATATCATGATAAGCAGTAATTTTACCTCTACTGTAAGCAAAGAATGAACGAACCCCTTTTGCATAAAAAGGATAATGATCGCTTATAGCTGCTTCTCCTCTTTTTTGAATGCTAGGTATGTATTTTTTTGCATCGTTAATCGCGTTTATTTTGTTGTATTCGGATGCCATCACCGTACCGTTCACCAAGGTAATGCCATCGGCGGCATCGCCCATAATATCAATATTGAACAAAAATTTGATTTTCTTTAATGGAAACAAAGGATGCTCAACATAGTATGTTGAACCAAGCAAGCCGATTTCTTCACCCGAAAAAGCCATAAAAACCACCGAGTATTTAGCCGGATTTTTAGCATAATACTGGGCTAAATTTAGCAACATTGATGTACCACTTGCATTGTCGCTAGCCCCAGGAAAATAAGTAGCTGCACCCATTTTACCCAAGTGATCGTAATGCGCAGAAATCACCACAAATGAATCGGGATATTGCGTACCACTTACATACCCTGCTACATTCTGTGTTTTTACTTTTGTTACTTCAGCTTGAATATCAACACATATCACCTTATTGGCTGCTTGCATTGCTTTGCGAGTAATCTGCAAAATCACTGTAGTGCTTTGGGTGCTAGAAATATCAGAAGTTAATTTCTTATCGCTTATCAAAATTAAGCCTTTTGCACCCCACGATTCTGTTAAGAAAAACTTAAAAAACTCTTTTTGTTCGGGCAACAATACCTTAGAATCATCTAAAATGATGAATTCATTAGTGTAGTCCATTTGGCGCATTTTCTTAATCTTCTTCTCATCGGCCACCACGGCAGAATCAATCAAAACTAAATTGAAACAGCCTTTTAATGATGGGGAATTAGCACCCACAATGTAATCAACACCGGGCTTCAATGAAATATCTTTCTGCAACTGCACATCCATAGCACCAGGAAAAACATTGGCTTCTAAAGAGAAATTTTGAAAGTATGTTTTCTCGAATTTTTTTAAGCCAGCTTTTTCAAATTCACCAGCAATGTAAGCAGCAGCTTTCAGATGCCCATCTGCCACGTAACCTCTACCAGCAAAATCAGCACTGGTAAGCTTATCTAACACCTGCGATGTGTAATTCATATCCTGCGCAATGGCAGAAAAACCAACAGCCAATGTTCCTAAAAAAAGGATTCTTCTAAGCATATCTTCTTTCTATTAATTCAACAAATTGTAAGTACGATTCCGATTCGGTTTTGTAAGCATACTTTGGCGCCAACTCAATATTTAAAAAGGCCATAGCATCGTTTTTACTTTCAAATGCATTAAGCTTGCCAATTGCTTCGTTAAAAGCAAATGAATCTCCTTTAAACAATTCTTTAGTAAACAACATTTTTTGATTGATGCTCAAAGCCTTTGTTAAATCTTTAATGCCCGACTTGCTTAATTTTGCAGCAATACTTACATCGGCTGTTTGCAATTTTTCTGAGATAGATGCTGATCTCACTGGAGTTACTACTGGAGCAGGTTCTGGCGCTTTGGCTATTACCATCTCTTCCGCTATAATTGGAGCCATCACTTGGGGTTTTTCTTCAACAACTATAGGTGCAACTTCCACTTTTACAGCTTCAATGCTTTGCGCCGGAATTTGCTTAATTAACTCCTTCAATTGAGCGCTTTCTTGTGCCATCAACTCTTTAATTTTCGAATCCATTTGGGCTTCCAATTGCTCTACTATTTTTAGCTCAGTAGCCAAAATCATCACCCTTTGTGCTAAAGAAATTAGCGCATCATAAGTACCCGCAGCAGTCAATTGAGCTAATAATTCACTCAACTCCTGCTTCTTGTTTTTTAAGTCCATAACTTTAATTAGCTTCGTAAAAGGGTTACAAAATACAAATATTTCTTTCAATAAAAATGGAGAACGAAAAAAGGATAGCCGGAAGTATAGAAATAGTTTGTGGCTCAATGTTTTCTGGCAAAACCGAAGAATTGATCAATCGTGTAAATGGCGTATTGGCTGGCAAACAAAGCATTAAAGTTTTTAAACCTTCGGTAGATACACGATATGCAACACATAAAGTAGTATCGCACAATAATCTTTCTGTTGAAGCTATTCCAGTTCAAAAAGCCGATGAAATATTAGCGCATGCTTTCGATGCAGAAATTGTGGCGATCGATGAAGTTCAATTCTTTGATGAAACAATTATTTCGGTATGCAAACAATTGGCGAAAGACAACAAACGCGTAATTGCAGCGGGATTGGATATGGATTATCAAGGGGAGCCCTTCGGACCCGTGCCGCAACTGCTTGCCATTGCCGATCACATCACAAAACTACACAGCATTTGCGCCGAATGTGGTAATCTCGCTAACTTCACTTATCGCAAGGGAAATGAAGAAGCATTGATTGTCTTAGGAGAAAATGATAAATATGCTGCTTTGTGCAGAACCTGTTACAATAATAAATGATTCTGTTTTTTGGCTTTTGACTTTTAATTTTTAATTTTTTACCATGCCTCACCAGAAGTACAATATTAGCGATATTCAAAAAATTGTGGGAGGTGAACTTAGTGCCTACCACGATGATACTGCTGTAGAAAATTTATTGATTGATAGTCGCAAATTGCTGCAAGCAGATAACGCTGTATTCTTTGCCATTTTAGGGGATAGGCACGACGGACACCTTTTTCTCAACGAAGTATATTCGGGCGGAGTGCGCAACTTCATTGTATCAAAAGATATCAATATTTCCTCCTTCCCAAACAGCAATATTTTAAAAGTAAACGATACCGTTGAAGCCTTACAAACTTTAGCAGCACACCACAGAAAACAATTCAACTATCCAGTAATTGGTATCACAGGTAGCAACGGCAAAACCATTATAAAAGAGTGGTTGTACCAACTTTTGGGTAAATCACAAAGAATAGTTAGGAGTCCGAAAAGTTACAACTCTCAAATCGGCGTACCGCTATCTGTTTGGCTATGCGAAGAAGATTACGATTTAGGCATTTTTGAAGCGGGTATTTCTCACGCTGGAGAAATGGCGGCGCTCAAAAAAATGATAGAGCCAACGATTGGAATTTTTACCAATATCGGACAAGCGCACGACGAAAATTTCGACGATTGGGATGATAAGGCAGAAGAGAAAATAAAACTATTCACCAACGTAAAAACCCTCATCTACTGCAAAGATTACAAGTCCATACACAAAACTGTTCAAGAACACGATGTGGTGAAAAACATTCCCACGTTCACTTGGTCGCGAGCAGGCAGAGCCAACCTACAAATTGGTAAAATTCAAAAACACGATAATCAAAGCACTATACAAGCCGTTCACAACAATAATTTCTTAAGCATTACCATTCCTTTTGCCGATGAAGCATCTATTGAAAATGCAATACATTGCTGGGCTGCCTTATTGCATATAGGGATTGATAATTCTGTAATTGCAGAAAGAATGCTATTACTTGCGCCAGTAGCTATGAGACTTGAATTGAATGCTGGCATTAACAATTGCACCATCATTAACGATACGTACAATTCCGATTTAGGCTCACTCTCCATCGCACTAGATTTTATACAACAACAAAAACACCACGACAAAAAAACAGTGATTTTGTCGGATATTTTGCAAAGCGGACAAGATGAAAACGAATTGTACCAGCATGTTGCTTCATTGTTGAAAGAGAAAAATATAACCCATTTAATTGGAATTGGTGAAGCGATATCTGCACAAAAAAAATGCTTTACTTCATTAAAAACCGATTTCTATCCAGATACCAATACCTTCCTAAAAAACTTCAATGCCAATAATTTTCACAGCGAAACCATATTGCTTAAGGGTGCACGTGCCTTTGGTTTTGAGCAAATAAGTAAAATATTTCAGCAAAAAATTCACGAAACAATTGTTGAAGTAAACCTCAATGCCATCATTCACAATTTGAATTTCTTTCGAACTAAACTAAAGGCAGAAACCAAGATTATGGCTATGGTGAAAGCATTGTCTTATGGTGCTGGAAGCTATGAAATAGCGCACGTTTTAGAGTTTCACCGCATTGGTTATTTAGGTGTTGCATACATCGATGAAGGAATTGAATTGCGCAAGGCAGGTATCACTTCGCCCATCATGATTATGAATCCGCAGTTGCAAGGCTACGATACCATGATTCATTACAAACTAGAACCAGAGATTTACAATTTCCGCACACTAAATGCTTTTGAAAGTGCAGTGAATAGAAATGTAAAAGACAGCGAAGCGCCTTACCCTATTCATATTAAATTAGATACTGGCATGCATCGTTTGGGATTTGAAGAACAAGATATTAGTGAATTGGTCATCAAAATCAAGAACAACAAAAAGTTAAAAGTAGAATCAATTTTTTCTCACCTCTCTTCAAGCGACGATTTAAAAGAAAGTGCTTTCACTCGAGCTCAAGTCGAAAGCTTTGAGAAGATGAGCGCTATAATTTCTTCTAAATTAGGATACACTGTTACTCGTCATATTTCTAACTCTGCTGGAATAGTGAATTATCCGCAAGCGCAATTTGACATGGTGCGCCTAGGAATAGGCTTATATGGTGTGGCAAGCGACCCTGGTTTTCAAGCTCAATTGATGCCTGTAAGCACCGTTAAAAGTACCATCTCTCAAATCAAAAAAATTAAGGCTGGAGACAGCATAGGCTACAGCCGCAAAGAAATAGCGCAACACCAAATGATTATTGCCACCATACCTATAGGCTATGCCGATGGCTTGAGTCGCAAATTAAGTCAGCGCAAAGGTAAAATGCTGGTGCATGGTAAATTTGCCCCCATCGTAGGTAATGTTTGTATGGACATGACCATGATAGACATCACAGATATTGCTGCTGAAGAAGGCGACGAAGTTATAATTTTTGGTGAAGGATATCCTGTTACAGAATATGCAAAAGATATGGGCACTATTCCCTATGAAGCCTTAACAAGTTTGGCAGGAAGATTAAAAAGGGTGTACTATCAGGAGTAAAAGAAATTGCTCTATTTAAATAGGTGCTCCACAACTTTTCTTACCACAACCGCAATCTCCACAACCAGCAGTTTTCTTCTTAGCAAATACAGATGTATACAGTTTATAGGCAGCAACAGTACTTGCGCCGGCGATGATAATATATGTAATTACTTCTTGCATAGTTTATAAAATTAAACTTCCTATTTGAAAAACCAAAAACGAAACCAACCAAGCCATTCCTGTGGTGTAGAGCATGGTGATGGTGGCCCATTTCCATCCGCCCGATTCTTTTTTAACCGCAGCTATTACGGCAACGCATGGAAAATAAATCAACACAAATAACATGAAAGCATAAGCAGCCAGCGGAGTATAAACACGCTGACCCTTCTTAGCTCCGTCGGCAAAAGTATGTTCTTCCAAACGTTTTTTCAAGGTAGAAGAATTTTCATCTGCACCCTCTTCTGCCTGATACAAAACGCCCATGGTGCTCACCACAATTTCTTTAGCCGCCATACCTGTAATAAGCGATACGCCCATCTTCCAGTCGAAACCCAAAGGTTCAATAATAGGTTCAACAAAGTGGCCGGCCTGCCCCATATAGGAGTTCTCCATTTGCTCAGAAGAAGTTTGCTGGTCGTTGCGCGGAAAATAGGTGAGTGCCCAAATAATTATCGAAGCAATTAAAATCATACCACCCATCTTTTGTAAGTATTGAGATACATTTGCCCAAACGTGCATCAACACCGATTTAGCTGTAGGAATGCGGTAGGGAGGTAACTCCATCACAAAAGGAGAAGCTTCAGTTTTAAAAATAAAATTCTTGAAAACTAGGGCCACCAATATTGCCAAAACAATTCCGATGATGTAAATAGAGAATAAAACAGTACCTGGATAGTTGGGAAAGCATGCGCCAATCAACAAAATATAAACGGGCAAACGGGCGCTGCACGACATAAAAGGCGCAATCAACATGGTAAGTAAACGATTGTTTTTATCTTCAATAGTACGTGTGGCCATTACCGCAGGAACATTACAGCCAAAGCCCATTACCAAAGGAATAAATGATTTACCATGCAAGCCCAACGAGCGCATCAACCTATCCATAATAAAGGCTGCTCGAGCAATATAGCCTGTATCCTCCATCAAAGAGATAAAGAAAAAGAGAATTAAAATGTTGGGTAAAAAAATGATGATGCCACCAACGCCTCCAATAATGCCATCAACCAACAAATCTTTGAGCATGCCCTCTTGCATGTGCAAACTAATTACATCACTAAAAGCACCCACCCACGAATCAAGCCAATCCATGGGGTATTGTCCGATAGTAAAAGTAGCCTGAAACATCAACCACATAAAAAAGATAAACACCGGAAAACCCCAGTATTTATTGGTGAGGAAAGAATCTAAGGCTTCTGTACGCAAACGTTTGATGTGCGAAGTTTTGGTGTAAGTGGCCTGCAATGCACCAGCAACAAAAGCATATTTAGCATCGGCTAAAATTGTTTCACTGTCTTCGTTGAAGTCGGCTTCTAAAATTTTAATATGTTTTTTGGCTAAATCTTCAATGGCTTTTGCGTTATCAGATTTTCGCACAATATTTTTTACCTGAGTATCCTTCTCCAACA
>Ga0102915_1000740_pt1 | contig 10303 bp, 7 predicted proteins | sample Colrivmet1561A02_FD_78199 | JGI IMG/M metagenome (GOLD analysis project Ga0102915, IMG submission 78199) | Estuarine microbial communities from the Columbia River estuary - metaG 1561A-02 | ecosystem: Environmental > Aquatic > Marine > Intertidal zone > Estuary | place: USA: Columbia River...
AGCCGGACATCCAGGCGCGCGCCCCTTCGACCGAGAACGCCGCCTCCAACGCGTCGCCCCAGATCAGGTAGGGTACGATCGCCCCGAGCAGCACGAGCGCGGCGCTGACGAGCAGGACGCGGTGGCGGGCGAACCCGTTCATCCCCGCGCGCGCAGGTCCTTCCAGGGGGACTCGCCGCTGACGTCGACCATGAAGGGCCCCCGGCTCGCGCCGGGCGAGAGGATCGCGAGGATCGTCGCGTCGGCGCTCGAGACGTTGAAGGTCGCGTGGACGACGCCCGCGGGGATGTGCGCGCCCTCGCCGGGCTTGAGGACCCGCTTCTCGGTCTCGACCCACTGCTCCACCTCGCCGGCGAGCACGTAGATCATCTCCTCGAGCTCGGGGTGCGTGTGGAAGCCGTGGCCTTCGCCGGCGGGCAAGGTGGCCTCGCAGACCTGCAGGTCCTTCGCGCCGGTGAGCTCCGGCCGGGTCAGCCAGTAATTGGTGCGGCCTTTGTATTCCTCCTTGAGGGCCTCGGCCTTGGTCACGAAACGCAGGGGTTTGCTCATGGTCCGACGCTGGCCGAGCTCCCCCCGCAGGGCAAGCGTCCGCAACGGCGCGTTGACAGGCGGGAACCTCGGGGCGAGAAGCGCTGTCCTGCTCCCACCCCATGAAGCCCCTCCATACCCTGTTCCTCGGCGCCGCCTTCCTCGGCGCCTCCGCCTTCGCCGCCGACGAGGCGAAGAAGCCCGTCGCCGACGCCAAGCCGGCCGCCAAGGCCCCCGCGGCCAAGGCCCCGGCGGTGAAGCTGCCCGCGCAGCCGGCCGACGTCGCCGCGCCCAAGCTCGGCAACGACGGCCAGCCGCAGCCCGGCTTCCTCAAGTCGCACGAATCCTTCGTCGCCCTCGCCAAGAAGGGCGAAGCCCAGGTCGTCTTCCTCGGCGACTCCATCACCGCCGGTTGGAACGGCCAGAAGGCGCTCTTCGAGAAGGAGTACGCGCAGTACAAGGCCGTCAACTTCGGCATCGGCGGCGACCGCGTCCAGCACGTGCTCTGGCGCGTCGAGAACGGCGAGTTCGAAGGCATCAAGCCCAAGGTCGTCGTCCTCATGACCGGCACCAACAATTCCGGGACCGCCGAGAATTCGCCCGAGCAGATCGCGGCCGGCATCAAGAACATCATCGCCGCCATCCATAAGCGCTCGGCCGACACCAAGGTGCTGCTGCTCGCGATCTTCCCGCGCGGCGCCGGCGAGGCCAACAATCCCGGCCGGACCAAGAACAAGGCCGTCAACGCGCTCATCGCCAAGTTCGACGACGGCCAGAAGGTGCACTTCCTCGACATCGGTCCGAAGTTCCTCGCCGCCGACGGCACGCTCTCCAAGGAGATCATGCCCGACCTGCTGCACCTGAACGCCAAGGGCTACCAGATCGAGGCCGACGCGATCCGCGATAAGCTCGCCGCCCTCGCCAAGTAAGCCGCCTCACCCCGGGTTTCCGCAGGCCGGTCTCGCGAGGGTCCGGCCTGCGTCTTGCCCGCCTACTTCCCCCAGTCCGCGGGGAGCTCGGGCAAGGTCGCCGTCAGGATCTCGTGGATGGCCTGACGTTCGTCGGCCGGCAGATGGGCGAACTCCGGGGCCGGTTGCGCGGCGCGCAGGCCGACGGAGAGGCGCCGCAGCACGACGGTCCGGAGTTCCTTCGGCATCGCCTCGAAGGTCCGGGCGTAGATCAGCGGGCTGCAGCGGTACTTGAAGAGGCGCGTCCGGAGGTCGAGGTCGCGTAGGGAGCGGTCGCGGGTATCCGCCCGGCGGGTGGCCGCGTAGACCTTCTCGAACGCGCCGTCGCCCTGCACGCCGCCCGCCGGGAAGGCCGCTTCGCCCTGGCACAGCAGGGCGGCGATCACCTTCTCCGCCTGGCTGTTCAGGACGACCAGGCAGGAGCCCGCGGGCGCGGAGTCCGCGGGCAGCTGCAGCAGCTCGCGCATCGCCGGCCAGCGGAAGAGCGCGATCCGCGCCTGCTGGTTCGCGGCGCACAGGACGTTGTGCACGTGCACCTGGTGGTCGTGCATCAGCAGGGCCACGATGTCGCTCGTCGCCCGCGGGTAGCGCGCGCCGTCCGGACCGGGCGGCAACGTCGCCCGCACTTCGCCGCGCAACCCGGCGTCCCCCGTGAAGTCCTCGGTCGTCTGGCCGGTGACGTTGCCCCGATGGCGCAGCCCCGCCGTCCGTCCGGTGACGTACCAACCGCCCCAGCGTTCCGCCAGCGGCGTCGCCGGCTCGACGTTGGCGCTGCCCGAGCCGGCGAGCGGCTCGCCGGCGGCGTCCGGGAACACGGAGCGTGTCCGCAGGGAGGGGGTATGGTCATGGTGCGCGTGGCACAGCAGGCATTCCGGGCTGCGCGCGATGAGCGGCGCGGTCTCCGGTTGCTGCGCATCGACGACGTAGAACGTCGCGCCCAGCACGGGGTCGAAGACGGTGATCTCCACCGCGCCGCCCGGGACCCAGCCGACGTAGGCTTCGTCGGAGAAGTAGAGCGCCCGCGGGTTGGTCGGCGAGATCAACGCCCGCTGCAGGCTGGTCTTCCCGAAGACGAGCAGCTGGGACTCCACCGGTACCTGCAATTGCTCGAGCAGCCAGCGTAACCGGCGCCGCGCGGGCCAGCCGCGGATTTCCTCCGCCTGCTTCGCGGCGGCGGCGTTCAGGCGGGAGACGGCGTCCACCGGCACCGTCGCGGAGTAGTTGATCGGCGGATCCTCGAACGGCTCATGGTGCTGGGCCGCGAGCGTGCCCGGGAGGGCCAGCGCGGCGGCGAACAGGAGGGCGGGGCGGAGGGCCATGCAGTCGATGGTGGCCATCCCCGCCGTCGCCGCAAGACCGCCCCTCCGGGGGCCCGCCGGGGGGGGGGCGGCGTCAGGCCGCGGGCCGCGCGGCCGCCTCCGTCCGGAGCTTCTGCAACGCGATGCCCTCGAGCTGGCGGACCCGTTCGCGGGTGACGCCCAGGGTGGCGCCGATCTCCTCCAGCGTCCATTCGTGGTCGGTCCCGACGCCATGGCGGAGGCAGAGGATGCGGCGTTCGCGGCCGTCGAGGCGTTCGAGCAAGGCGCGGACGAAGGCCGCGCGGTCGCCGCGTTCCGCGGCGTGCGCCGGATCCGTCGCCTCCTCGTCCTTGAGCCGGTCCGCCAAGGTGAGGCCGCCGTCGTTTTCCGGCGGGGCGTCGAGCGAGACCCCGCTTTGCGTCAGCCGGCGCAGGCCGGTCAGGTGGTCGGGCGCCCAGCCCAGTTCGGTGGAGACCTCCGCTTCGGTGGGCTCGCGTCCGAGCCGCTGCGTCAGTTCGGCCTCGGCGCGGCGGGCGGCCGTCAGCTGCTCGTGGATGTTGCGCGGCAGGTGCACGGGGCGATGGCGCTGGCGCAACTCCGCGACGATCTGGCTGTGGATGTCCCAGGCCGCGAAGGTGCTGAACCGGATGCCGCGCTCCGGATCGAACTTGTGCACCGCGGTCATCAGCCCCGTGTTCCCGGCGCTGATCAGGTCGAGCAGGTCGTCGCGGCTCCGCGCGAAACGCTTGGCGAAGTAGACGACGAGCCGCAGGTTGCGTTCGACGAATTCCTCGAAGGCGAGCCGCGCCGCCGGCGTGAACGAACCGTCGGGCCGGCGGCCGGCGCGCATGACGCGGCCCAGCGCGGTCTCCGCGGCGGGCTCGAGCTTGTCGCGGTGGCAGGCGCGGCGGAGGTAGTCGCCCAGCCCGTCGAACTCGGCGGATCCGTCGGTGAAGGCCAGGTCGGCGAGGGCCGCCAGTTCGGACAGCGTCGCGGGGTCGGGCGTGGTCTCCGGGGCCGGGAGGCGGTCGAGGGCGGGGGCGGGGAGGGTGCGGGTCGGGAGGCGGAGGTCTTGGAGGAGTTGGGTTTGGATCATGTGGAAAGGGGTGGGGTGGTTTCTTATAAAAAGTAAATGGCCTCTATAGAAGGGGCCGAAAAACACCCTTTTCGGACCAATGATTTCCTAAGTCCTTGTCGGACAATGAAATCCTTCGCGTAGATTTTTTCCGACGCCGAGGCGTCCGCCGGGCCCATGGGGTGGGCTCGGCGTATTCTGCCCTCCCGCCGCCGCTCGTCAAACGGCCCAAGCCCCGGTCCGGGGCGACGCCCCCTAAAATAGGGTTTCCCCCGCCCGTGGGGTTCGCCACCCTGCCGCATGCGTCTACCCCTGCTCGCCCTCCTGCTGGCGACGTCCCTGCCCGGGGCGGATCTCATCGAGGCCAACCGCGACCCGGCGGTGTCCGCCCGGCAGGATTTCTGGACGCATGCGAACGGGGCTTGGCTGCGCCGTTTCCCCTTGGCCCCCGACCGGGCCGTCTACAACTCCTTCGCCTGGCAGGACGACCTGATCAAGAAGGACCTCCTGGCGATCAACGCCGACCTGCTCGCGAAGCCGGATGCCGCCGGCGACCAACGCCGGCTCGCCGACTTCTGGCGTTCCGCGCTCGGCTTCGAGGCCGGTCCGGCCGAATTGCCCGCCGGGCTGCGCGCCGTCCTGGCCAAGCTCGACGAAGCCAAGACCCCGCAGGCTTTGCTGGAGGCTTCCGCCGAGCTCTACGCCGAAGGCACGGGGACGTTCCTCGGGGTGTTCGCCGGGCAGGACAAGAAGGACGAGACCAAGGTCGCGCTGCAACTCTGGCAGACGGGGCTCTCCCTCCCCGAGCGCGCTTTCTATTTCAGCGACGAGCCCGCCACCAAGCGCGTGCGGGAAGCCTTCCCCGCCCATGTCGCCAGGATGCTGGGCTTCCTCGGCCATGACGCGGAGCGCGCGCGGCGGGCCGGCGCGGCGGTCCTGGCGTTCGAGACCAAGCTCGCCGAAGCCTCCTTGCCGATGGTGCAGTTGCGCAACCCCGACGCGCATTACCACCCGATGTCCTGGGCGGAGGTCGACGCCCTCACCCCCGGCCTGCGCTGGGAGGCCGTCACCCGCCGGGCCGGCGCCCCCGCGGTCACCCGCGTCATCGTCGGCCAGCCGGACTTCCTCCAGGCCGTGGCGCGGATCCTGGCCGCGACCCCGGCGGAGGAGGTCCGCGACTACTTCCGTTTCAGGGCGATCTCCGGCTACGCTTCCGTGCTGAACGCCGCCACCGCGGCCGCCGCCTTCGAGTTCGAAGGCGTCGTCCTGACCGGCGCGAAGCAGCAACGCAGCCTCGAGGAGCGCGCCCTGAAGATCCAGGACGGCGCCCTGGGCGACCTGCTCGGCAAGGAATACGTGGCGCGCCGCTTCACCTCGGCGCAGCGCGAACGGTTCCGCCTGGTCTGCGAGAACGTGCGGACCGCCTTCGCCGCCCGCATCCGCCGGTCGGAGTGGATGGACGCCGACACGCAGGCGTGGGCCTTGCGCAAGCTCGCCGCGATCAAGCTGCGCGTCGGCTATCCCGACAAGTGGCGCGGCTACGAGGGCGTGGAGATCCGCCCCGACGGCCTCGCCCAGAACCTCGTCAACGTCAGCCGGTGGTCGCGCGCCCGGACGTTCGCCCGGGTCGGCGGCGCCCCGGAACGCGAGGAGTGGGGCATGCGCCCCTACACGGTCAACGCCTACTACAGCCCGATGAACAACGAGATCGTGATGCCCGCCGCCATCCTCGGGGTGCCGACCTACGACGGCGACGCGCTCGACGACGCCGTGCTCTACGGCTTCATCGCGTGCACGATCGGCCATGAGCTCACGCACGGCTTCGACGATTCGGGGCGGCGCTTCGGCCCAACCGGCCGCCTCGAGCAGGGTTGGTCGGCGCCGACGGAGCGGGCGTTCCGCGAGCGCTGCGACCGCCTGGTCGCGCAGTATGGCCGCGAGGAGCCGCTGCCCGGGATCCGCGTGGACGGCAAGCTGACCTTGGGCGAGAACATCGCCGACATCGGCGGCGTCGAGATCGCGCTGGATGCGTTCCGGACGACCGAGGCCTACCGCTCCGGTCGGCCCATCGCCGGCCAGACGCCGCTGCAGCGTTTCTTCCTGGCGCACGCCTTCGCCTTCGCCGGCAACATCCGGCCGGAGACCTTGCGCAACCGGCTGCTGTCCGACACCCATTCCCCGATGCCCCAGCGCATCAACGTCGTGCTCCGCAACATCGACGCCTTCCACGAGGCCTTCGGCACGAAGCCCGGCGACGGCATGTGGCTCGCGCCCGCCGAACGCGTCAAGATCTGGTGACCTTCCCCATGCGATTCCTCCTCCTCGCCCTCCTGGCCGCCCTGCCCTTGGCCGCCGCCGAACCCGCGGCGCCCGCGAAGGCCCCGAACATCCTGATGATCGTCTCGGACGACCATGCGTGGTTCGATTATGGCTTCATGGGGTCGAAGCTGGTCAGCACGCCGCACCTCGACAAGCTCGCGGCCGAGTCGCGCGTCTTCCCCCGCGGTTACGTCACGAACTCCCTCTGCGGCCCGAGCCTCGCGTCGATCCTGACCGGCCGCCACGTCCACCGCCACGGCATCACCGGTAACGACCCCCTCGTCCCCGCCGCCGCCAGCGGCGCGGCGGCTCGCCAGAAAAGCCCGGCCTTCCTCCAGGGGCGGGCCCAGATGGTCAAGCGGTTCCAGGAGTCGCCGATCCTGCCGCGCCTGCTGGGCGAGCGGGGCTACGTCAGCCTCCAGACCGGCAAGTGGTGGATGGGCGACTACTCCACGGGCGGTTTCACCGAAGGCATGACGAAGGGTGGTCGCCATGGCGACGTGGGGCTCGACATCGGGCGCAAGACCTTGGCCCCGCTCACGGACTTCATCACGCGGTCCAAGCAGGCCGGCAAACCGTTCTTCGCCTGGTATGCGCCCATGATGCCGCACGACCCGCACACGCCGCCCGAACGGCTGCTCGCCAAGTACCGCGACAAGTCGCCGACGCTCCAGGCCGCGCGTTACCACGCGATGGTGGAGTGGTTCGACGAGACCATCGGCGAGGTGCGCGCCCACCTCGAGAAGGAAGGCCTCACCCGCGACACGGTCATCGTCTACATCGCCGACAACGGCTGGATCCCGCGGACCGACAAGCCCGAGGTCGATTTCGCGCGCTCGAAGCAGTCGCCCTTCGACGGCGGCGTGCGTTCCCCGATCCTCGTGAGCTGGCCGGGCCATGTCGCGCCGACGGTCGTCCAGGCCCCGGCCAGCGCCGTGGACCTCATGCCGACCTTGCTCAAGCTCGCCGGCGCGCCGGTGCCCGCCGACGGCGATGGGCTCGACCTCCTGGATGATGCGGCCCTGAAGGCGCGCCCCTTCGTCGCCGGCCAGAACTCGACCCACGATATCCGCCGGTTGGACGCCCCCGCCGCCAGCCTGCGCTACCGCTGGCTGGTGGCCGGCGACCTCAAGCTCATCGTCTCGAGCGGCCTGAAGACCGGCGCGACCCAGCATGGTTCGGGCGATGCCACCGAGCCGCCGCGTCTCTTCGACCTCAAGGCCGATCCCCACGAAAAGCGCGACCTCGCCGGCGAACGTCCGGCCGACGTCAAACGACTCACCGCCCTCCTGGACGGCTGGTGGGACGGTCGCTGAGTTTGCTTGGAACCACGGCCTTTCCCGTCCCTCTAATAAACACCACCGCCCATGCGCCCCCTCCTCCCCGTGCTCACCCTGCTCGCCGCCTCCGCCGTCGCCGGCGACCTCACCTTCTACGTCGGCACCTCCGGTCCCGCCTCCAAGGGCATCCTCCGCGGAGCCATCGACCTCGAGTCCGGTCGCCTCGCGGAGCCGACCGTCCTCGCCGAGGCGAAGGGTCCCTCCTTCCTCGCGCTCGCGCCCGATGGCCGCACCCTCTACGCCACGGCCGAGGTCGCCGGCGGGGGCGTCGCCGCCTACCGCCTCGGCGCGGACGGCAAGGCCGCCCTGCTGAACTCCGAGGACACGAAGGGGAAGGGCGCCACCCACGTCACCCTGGACCAGACGGGCAAGTTCCTCTTCGCCGCCAACTACGGCTCGGGCTCCGTCGCCTGCCTGCCGCTCAAGGCCGATGGCTCGCTCGCGCCCGCCAGCTCCTTCCTCCAGCACGAGGGCTCGGGCCCGAACAAGGGCCGCCAAGCCGGTCCGCACGCCCACGGCATCTACGCCGACGCGGCCAACCGCTTCGTCTACGTGCCCGACCTCGGCACCGACGACATCTTCATCCACGCGTTCGACGCTGCCACCGGCACCCTGAAGCCGTCCCCGGCCAAGTCCGGCCGCGTGGCCCCCGGCGCCGGCCCCCGTCACCTCGCCTTCCATCCCCAGGGCGGCTTCGCCTACGTCTGCAACGAGATGGCCCTCACGGTGAGCGTCTTCAGCGTCGACGCGGCCACCGGCGCGATGAAGGAGATCCAGGTCCTGCCGACGTTGCCGGCCGGCGCCGACACCAAGGGCGTCTCCACGGCGGAGATCTTCTGCCTGCCGAACGCCCGCGCGCTCTACGTGTCCAACCGCGGCCACAACTCGCTCGCCGCCTTCGCGATCGGCGCCGACGGCAAGCTGACCCTGCTGCAGCATCAGCTCGACGTGCCGGCCGTGCCGCGCGGCTTCGGGATCAGCCCCGACGGTCGCTGGCTCGTCTGCGCCGGCCAGAAGTCGGGCACCCTCAACGCCTACCGCGTCGACCCGGCCACCGGCCGCCTGACCGACACGAAGCAGTCCGTCGCGGCCGGCGCCGCCTGCTGCATCGTGTTCGCCCGCTGAGCGCCCCGCGATGAAGTCCGCCCTCCTCGCCTGCCTGGCCGCCGGCGCCGTCCTCGGCGCCGCCGAGGCCGATTTCGACCACGACGTGGTGCCGCTCCTGCGCAAGCATTGCGCGGAGTGCCACACGGGCGACAAGAAGAAGGGCGGCTTCTCGATGAACACCCGCGCCGCGCTGCTCGAGGGCGGCGAGGACGGTCCCGTCCTCACGCCCGGCGACGCGGCCAAGGGTCGCCTGCTGGAGGCGATCGTCAGCGCCGACCCGGATCTCCGGATGCCGCCGAAGGGGCCGGGCCTCACGCCCGCGGAGGTCGCCACGCTCCGCGCCTGGATCGGCCAGGGCGCGCGTTGGACCGAAGGGTTCGCCTTCAAGCAGCCGGCCTACGAGCCGCCGCTGCGCCCGCGCGCGGTGGCGCTGCCGGCCGCGCAGGACGGCCGCGACCATCCGATCGACCGCGTGCTCGACGCCTGGACGGCGACGCAGCGGTTGCCGCGGCCCGCGCGCGCCGATGACGCCACCTTCCTCCGGCGCGCCTCGCTCGACCTCGTCGGTCTCCTGCCGAGCCCGGAGGAGACCCGCGCCTTCGTCGCCGACCCGGCGCCCGACAAGCGCGCCCGGCTCGTCCGCGCCCTGCTGGCCCGCGACGTGGATTACGCGGACCACTGGATGGCGTTCTGGAACGACCTCCTGCGCAACGACTACGCCGGCACCGGCTACATCGACGGCGGCCGCAAGCAGATCACGCCCTGGCTCTACCGCGCGCTCGTGACCAACAAGCCGTACGACCAGCTCGCCCGCGAACTGGTCGCGCCCGGTCCGGAGAGCGAAGGCTTCGCGAAGGGCATCGTGTGGCGCGGCGCCACCAGCGCCGGCCAGAAACCCGAGCTGCAGTTCGCGCAGAGCGTCTCGCAGGCCTTCCTCGGCATCAACATGAAGTGCGCCTCCTGCCACGACAGCTTCATCGACCGCTGGAAGCTCAAGGACGCCTACGGCCTCGCGGCCATCTACTCCGACCGTCCGCTCGAGCTGGTCCGTTGCGACGTGCCGACGGGCAAGCCCGCCGCGGCCGCCTGGCTCTTCCCCGAGCTCGGCCAGGTCGACGCCGCCAAGCCGAAGGCCGAGCGCCTGGCCCAGCTGGCCGGCCTGCTGACGCATCCCGACAACGGGCGTTTCCAGCGCACGATGGCCAACCGCCTCTGGCAGCGCCTGATGGGCCGCGGCGTCGTCCACCCGGTCGACGCGATGCAGACGGCGCCGTGGAACCAGGACCTGCTCGACGTCCTCGCCAACCAGCTCCGCGAGTCGGGCTACGACCTGCGCGCCGCGCTCGCCTTCATCGCCACCTCCGAGGCCTACCAGGCCCGCGCCGAAATCCTCGCGCCCACCGCCGACGAGCACGGCTACGCCTACCGGGGACCGCGCGCCAAGCGCCTGACCGCCGAGCAGTTCGTCGACGCCGTCTGGCGCCTGACGGGCACGATGCCCGGGAAGATCGACGCCGGCGTGACGCGCGCGGTGGCGGGCGGCGCCCCGGCCGCGTTCCTCGCCCAGCCCATCTGGTCCAACGACCTCGGGCGGGGCCGGCTCCCCGCGGTCGGCGAGGCCCGCGCCTTCCGCCATGGCCTGAACCTGGCGGCGGCGCCGCGCCGCGC
>Ga0102915_1000745_pt1 | contig 10286 bp, 10 predicted proteins | sample Colrivmet1561A02_FD_78199 | JGI IMG/M metagenome (GOLD analysis project Ga0102915, IMG submission 78199) | Estuarine microbial communities from the Columbia River estuary - metaG 1561A-02 | ecosystem: Environmental > Aquatic > Marine > Intertidal zone > Estuary | place: USA: Columbia River...
AGAAAAGCCCCGGATACCGGGGCTTTTTTTATGCGTATAGATTTTATCAAACGGCGAAGGAAGTACCACATCCGCAGGTCGAACTGGCATTGGGGTTCGAGAACGTGAATCCCCGATTCCCTAGACCTTCCTGCCAATCCACTTCCATGCCATACAAATACAACTGATGCGATTTTTCCATCAAACAGGGAATGCCATTGATCTGAAAATGCACGTCGTTCTCGGTGGGATGATCGAATCCGAGTACATACGACATGCCCGAGCATCCTCCCCCCTTCACACCCAATCGAAGTTTTTGCGTAGCATCGAAGTCGGGGGCCTGCATCAATCGGTTGATTTCTTTGATCGCGCCTTCCGTCAGGCGCACCGGTACGGTTTCCAGGGTCATTTCCATAACACAAAGTTAGTCGTTCCAGGAACTTGGCTTTCCGCGTACTTTTGTTAAATCAATTATGGAACAATCCCTGCTTGCCCTGATCGTGGCCGTTTTGGCCTTGGCCTTCAGCATCATCGCCCTGCTGCCTCGCAGTAAATCCACTTCCGCGCAACCAACCGCCGAGATCCGATCACTTCGGCTCCAAGCCTATGAACGGCTGGTGCTGCTAACCGAGCGAATCGCCTTGCCGAATTTAATTTCGCGACTGGCACAACCCGGCCTCACCGCGCTTCAAATGAAATTGCTCTTGATCGAGAACATCAAGCAGGAATTTGATTACAACAGCACACAACAACTCTATGTATCCGACATCGCGTGGGATTCGGTTCGTAATTTAAAAGAACAAAATCTGGCCATGATCCATCAAGTATCTGCTTCCATGAAAGCAGACGCAACCGGATCGGAACTGAGTGTGGTTTTACTGGAAGTGATCATGCAACAATCCGGCGCGCCCTTGCACGAGTTGGTTGCCAAAACACTCAATCAGGAAGCCAAAATACTGATGAGGTAATGGAGCCCACCAACAAGAAACAAACCGATTCGGGGATCGAGATCAAACCGGTCTACCAAGCAGGTGATTTGCCTGCCGGTCAACTCGAGTTGCCCGGAACCTTCCCCTATACGCGCGGGATACAACCCGATATGTATCGGGGTAAGTTGTGGACCATGCGTCAGTATGCCGGTTTCTCGACAGCTGAAGCCAGCAACGAACGATATCATTATCTATTGAAACAAGGCGTGAGCGGACTCAGCGTCGCCTTCGACCTCCCTACACAAATTGGATACGACAGCGATCACGCCCTAGCCGATGGCGAGGTAGGAAAAGTAGGCGTGGCCATCGATTCAATCGAAGATATGCGTCGGCTCTTCAAAGACATTCCCGTGGAATCGGTGAGCACCTCCATGACCATCAATTCTACCGGCTACATCTTGCTCGCCCTATACGCGGCACTTGGAAAAGAACAAGGGGCCGATCTGAAGAAATTGACTGGAACCATTCAGAATGATATTTTAAAGGAATACGCAGCCCGGGGTACGTACATCTATCCCCCACGCCCTTCCATGCGCATCATCACCGACATCTTCGAGTGGTGCAGCCAGGAAATGCCCAAGTGGAATACGATCTCCATCTCGGGATATCACATCCGCGAAGCCGGTAGCACCGCTGCACAGGAAATTGCTTTTACATTAAGTAACGGGAAAGCATATGTGCAAGCGGCATTGGAAAAAGGATTGAATATTGACGTGTTCGGTAAGCGTCTCTCCTTCTTCTTCAACGCACACAATAATTTATTTGAAGAGATCGCCAAGTTCCGCGCCGCTCGTCGCATTTGGGCCAAAATCATGAAGGAACTCGGCGCCACCGATCCCAAGGCTTGTATGTTGCGCTTTCATACGCAAACGGGTGGCTCTACCCTCACCGCACAACAACCACTGAACAACATATCGCGTGTTACGCTTCAAACCCTGGCCGCTGTGTTGGGTGGAACGCAATCGCTTCATACCAATGGGTACGACGAAGCCCTGGGCTTGCCGACGGAGGAAGCTGCGCGCATCGCACTTCGTACGCAGCAGATCGTTGCCTTTGAAAGTGGGGCGGCCGATACGGCCGATCCATTGGCTGGTTCATATTTTATTGAGTCGCTGACGCAGGAGATGGAAGAAAAAGCCATCGAGTGGCTGCAGAAGATCGATGGGCTTGGCGGAAGCGTGTCGGCCATCGAGCAGGAATTCATGCAACGAGAAATCGCGCGAAGCGCCTATTCCTATCAGCGAAAGGTGGAATCGAAGGAGCAGATCATCGTTGGACAAAACGCCTACACAACGGAAGAACACCTGCAAACGCCCATTTTAAAAATTGACGATTCGATCCGTCAGGTACAAACGGAACGACTGCAGCAACTACGCGTCAACCGAAATGCAAATCAAGCAACTGACTGTCTGAAAGAAGTAAGAAGCAGAGCCGTCTCCGGTGAAAATCTCATGCCAGCCGTGTTGGAAGCCGTTACCCATCATTGCACGCTGGGCGAAATCGCCGATGAATTGCGCGACGTGTTCGGGGAGCATAAGTGATGAATCAGTTACTATGCACAAAACCCTTCAATCAACAGCAAACACATGGTCGATCTGGACGCCGCATCGATCATGAATCATTGGCAAAGAAGGCTAACTAACAAATGGGTAAGTATTGACCGAGTGTCAATCAAGACTTCTTCGCCTCCTTGGCCCAGGCATCTTTGAGTCCTACGGTCTTGTTGAAGACCAGCTTATCTGAATTGCTATCCTTATCCAATACAAAATACCCCAAGCGCAGGAACTGAAATCGATCCGATAATTCAGCGCCCTTCATGGCCGGCTCAGCAAAGGCTGTTTGTACCACCTGCAAAGAATCTGGATTCAGGAAGGATTTAAAATCGCCTTCGCTATCGGTGGGGTCCTCGACGGAGAAAAGTCGATCGTACAAGCGCAATTCAACCGGAACGGCTTCTGCCTTGCTCACCCAATGCAGGGTGCCCTTGACAGAAATCCCACTGGTGTCGGATCCACTTTTACTTTCCGGGAAATAGGTGCAACGCAGTTCAACAACCTCGCCTTTATCGTCTTTGATCACTTCATCGCAACGGATGATGTAGGCGCTTTTCAATCGAACCATTTGTCCGGGTGCCAAACGGAAATACTTCTTCGGCGGAATTTCCATGAAATCGGTCCGCTCGATGAGAATCTCCGAACTAAAAGGCACGGAACGATGTCCGCCGTTCTCTGCTTCCGGATTGTTTTCGCTGCTCAGCATCTCCACTGGGCCGGGATGATTGGTGATTACTACCTTGAGCGGATCGATCACCACCATGCGGCGCAGGGCAATTTGATTGAGGTGTTCGCGTACACAGAACTCCAACAACCCCACATCCACCATGTTTTCGCGCTTGGCCACGCCGATGCGGCTGCAGAATTCGCGGATGCTGTCGGGGGTATACCCACGTCGACGAAGTCCGCTGATCGTTGGCATGCGCGGATCGTCCCACCCGTTCACATGACCTTCCTGCACCAATTGCAACAGTTTTCGTTTGCTGGTAACGGTATAGTTGATGTTGCGGCGGGCAAATTCATATTGATGCGATGGATAGATACCCAGCTTTTCAATCAGCCAATCGTACAACTCGCGGTGGGGCACGAACTCCAACGTACAAATGGAATGGGTGATGTTTTCGATGGAGTCACTTTGCCCGTGTGCGAAATCATACATCGGATAGATGCACCACTTGTCGCCCGTACGATGATGATGTGCATGCTTGATGCGATAGAGGATCGGATCGCGCATCAGCATATTGATGTGTGCCATATCGATCTTGGCCCGTAGGGTGTGGGTGCCGTCGGGGAATTCACCGGCCTTCATGCGCAGGAAGAGCGCGCGATTCTCTTCGATGGAGCGGTCGCGAAAGGGACTGTTCACGCCGGGTTCGGTGGGCGTTCCTTTTTGCGCAGCCATTTGCTCGGGGCTGAGATCATCTACGTAGGCTAGGCCCAGATCGATGAGCTTGCAGGCATAATCAAACAGTGCATCGAAATAGTCACTGGCGTATCGCTCGTGTTTCCACTCAAATCCCAGCCAACGAACATCCGTTTTGATGCTTTCCACATACTCGGTCTCCTCGGTAACGGGGTTGGTATCGTCGAATCGAAGGTTGGTATAACCGGGAAAGGATTTCGTGAGACCGAAATTCAAACAAATGCTCGAGGCGTGTCCGAGATGGAGATATCCATTCGGTTCCGGCGGAAAGCGGGTCACGATCTCGGTATACTTGCCGGAGTTCAGATCATTTTCGATGATCTCTTCTAAAAAATTCAAACTGCGTTCTTCTGCCATAATTGTAGAGCAGCGAAGATACAAAAGGAAGCCGGCTCAAGAGCGACAGTATCGATCGATGAATTCGGCGTGATTTGGGAATTGAGTCCGCAATTCGGCTGCAATGGCCATTTCATGGTCCTGAAACATAAAGCCCGGACAAACCGTGCATCCAACCAATGTAAAGCCGGCGTTTTCTATGGGGGCGGCAGCGAACCAATGATGGGCAGGTATCGTTACTTGTTGCTGATCTTCGGGCCCCATTCGGATCACATCCAATTGGCCAGATTTACGCAACAGATAAAGTTCGACTCCACCGCCTTCGTGAAAATGCCAGATTTCATCACTTTTGATTCGGTGGAATGCCGCGAAATCACCCGCTTCCATCAGGTATAGAATAGCCGTCGACCAAGGTCGCCCCGCTGGAAAGGGATCGTTGGCTGCATCACCCGAAAAAACTTGCTCAGCGCAATAGGTCCGCGTATAATATCCTCCCTCCGGATGAGGTTGCAGTTGATACTGATCGATTCGATTCTGGGCGGTCATTAAAATCCTTTTTTAGGTGTTTGGCTTCCGCCTACACCCACTTCGCTCGATCCAAAGACTTTGATCTCGGATTTGATGAAATCCTTTTCATCGGCCTTGTAAATATTCTCAACGAATTGCTGCGGGTTGCGATCGATGTAGGGGAACCAGGTGCTGTGGATCTGGACCATGATGCGGTGACCTTTCTTGAAGGTATGCAACACATCTTGCAACGGGATGTTCACGTCGGTAGGCTGACCGGGCACAAAGGGTTCCGGCTTTTCAAAGCTGTTGCGAAAACGACCCCGAAATACTTCACTGCGCACCAGCTGTTGATAACCACCCATGATGATGTTCTTGGGGTTGTGCTCGTAGTTCGGGTGATTATCGGGATATACATCGATCAACTTGACGATGAAGTCGGCATCGGTGGTGGAGATCGCTACTTTTAATTTAGCCAGTATTTCACCGGCGAGTGTGACTGGATCGGCGAGTGGATCGGTCTCGAAGGTGAGCACATCCGGACGGCGTCCGGCTTGGCGCTGATCATCACTCATAAAGTTCCGAGGCGTAAAAGTCAACCCTTCCGTCTGTGAGGTATAAGGAACCGGCTTAGCGGGATCGCTTACGTAACTGAAGCTGGATGTCGTGTTGGTGGGCGTATTGATCGACAGTTTCCCGCCTTCCCCAAAATAGAGGTTGGCTGCAGGGATGTCAGCCGGAGGCCACACATCGAATCGCTGCCATGCCTTGGTACCGGTATTGTACATGAGTGCCTCGGGTAGTTTGGGATCGGGGGCGTCTTTCAAGTAGTGTGCAAAAAAAGGACGCTCCACATCCCGTTGGAAGAACGTGGGGATGCTGTCGCCGAAGTAGATGTGATTGTGGGTGCTTTTTCCGGTTTCGCGCGACCATTGTCCGTGCGCCCACGGACCCATGATGATCGTATTCTTGGCACCGGGCGTACTTTTTTCAATGTTTTTATAGATGTTCAGCGGACCAAACAGATCCTCCGCATCAAACCATCCGCCCACGGTGAGTACGGCGGGTTTTACATTCTTCAAATGGGGCAACAGGCTACGCTTTTGCCAGAATGTATCGTAGTTGGGGTGATCGATGATTTGTTTCCAAAAGAAATTATCGTGGTGATACTTCTCGGTGATGTTCTTCAGCGGCCCTTGACTCAGATGAAAATTGTAGCCGTCTTTCGGATTGTTGGCATAGAACCGCATCATTTCGGACATATACCAATCATCCCGCGTGGTATCCTTTTTTTGATAACCGAATACGGCCAAAGCGGCTGTGTAGCTCTGCAAGTAAGCACCCATGTGGTGAAAATCGTCAAAGAAGAAATCGGAGATCGGCGCTTGAGGCGAACAAGCTTTTAAAGCCGGATGCGCATCTGGCAAAGCGGCAGCGGTGTAGAATCCAGGATAGGAGATCCCATACATCCCTACTCGACCATTGTTACTGGGCAGATTCTTGACCATCCAATCAATGGCGTCATAGGTATCGGAACTTTCGTCGATGTCTCTTTTATTTTTTGGGTCATTGCCGGGAATGTTGGGGGTCATGTTGTTGAACGCCCCATCGCTCATGTAACGACCGCGTACGTCCTGAAAGGCGATGATGTATCCATCCTCAACCAAATACTTGGATGGGTGACCGCCGGTCCGAAATCCGCGGTATTCGGAAGCGTTGTAACAAGTACGATTTAATAGGATCGGATATTTCTTGGAGCGGTCCTTTGGGATGTATACAAGTGTGAAGAGCTTTGCACCGTCGCGCATGGGGATCCGGTATTCAAAAACATCGTAGTTCTTTTTCATGTACTCCACATCCGGGTCCTGGGCGAGGAGGGCGCCGACGATCAATAGCAACGTGGAGAGCAGCCAAGTACGTTTCATAAATTATGAGTTAGGTAGTGAAGTTAAAGAAGGATGGGGTATTGGAGATGCTCGACAGTTTTTAGATTTGCCAAAAATGAACCTATGCGGACCCTCACAATTGCTGTTGCCTGCCTTTCCTTGATCGCCTGTGGTGAGTCTTCGCCGGCTAAGAAATCTGGATCGGAATCAAGTCCATTGAATCCACCCAAGCTGATTCAAGACAGCGTGGATTCGGCGCTGACCGGCAGCTGGGTGCTGGATGCCTTACCCCAGTCCCCTACCCCTTTTGACAAACTCTACCCCCGCCAGCGACCTATGTTGTTCATACAAGCCGGAAGCAAGATGCTGTCCGGCTCGACCGGTTGCAATCGTTTCAGCGCCACCCTTTCCACGGCTGGCAATCGGCTGAATTTAACCGGGCTGACAAGCAGCACGCTGGTCTGTCCGGGCGATGCGGAAACTACATTCATGAAAGCACTGAAAAGTTCAACGCAGTACTCGTTTAGAAATAACGAAGAATTGGTCTTGGGTACCGACTCGTTGACCTGGATGGTATTTCGAAAGAAATAAACCCTACCCTCTCGCGCCGAACAATAAACTTCCGATTCGCACCATATTACTGCCCGCTTCAATCGCAATTGGATAATCACCGCTCATGCCCATAGAAAGAGTTTGGGCAGTTTGGAAAGTTTGGAGAGTTTGGAAAGTTTGGGCCAGGGTGTTGAATTCGGATCGAACGAGATTTTTATCCTCTGAGAAGCTGGCCATGCCCATCAGGCCCACTACATGGGCGTTTGGGTAGTTTGGGAGTTTGGGAAAGAGTTCAGTTAATTCGGTGGCATCCAGTCCGTATTTGGTTTCTTCTTGTGCAATGTGCATCTGCAACAAACAATCGATGACGCGGTTGTTTTTTCGCGCTTGCTTATCGATTTCTTTCAACAAGGATTCAGAGTCTACGCCGTGAATGAGATGAACAAAAGGAGCGATGTACTTGACCTTATTGCTTTGGAGATGTCCGATAAAATGCCAGCGAATGTCTGTTGGAAGTTTGGCCTGTTTGTCGCAGAGCTCCTGTACATAGTTTTCTCCGAAATCGCGCTGACCGGCTTCGTAGAGAAGTTGAATATCCTCGATCGGTTTTGTCTTGGAAACAGCTACTAGGGTAACCTGCTTGGAATTAAATTCCTCGCATAATTGAAAATACGCGGGTAAATCAACAGCCATGTTGCGAAATTACGCCTTAGATCATTTGATCAGCGAACGGCTGATGACGATCCGTTGAACTTCACTGGTGCCTTCGTAGATCTGGGTGATCTTGGCATCGCGCATCAATCTTTCCACGTGATATTCTTTCACAAACCCATATCCACCGTGGATCTGTACGGCCTCGGTGGTGGTCCACATGGCAGTTTCTGATGCAAATACCTTGGCCATGGAGGAGCTGACCGTGTAGTCAAGTCCATTGTCTTTTTCCCAAGCCGCTTTTAAGCAAAGCAGTCGCGCTGCTTCGATGCGGGTAGCCATATCTGCCAACTTAAAGGCAATGGCCTGGTGATTGATGATCTCGGTCCCAAAGGCCTTGCGCGTTTTGGCATAGGCCAGGGCCAATTCATACGCCCCTGAGGCGATGCCCAAGGCTTGTGCGGCGATTCCGATTCGTCCGCCTGCCAAGGTCTTCATCGCGAACTTGAATCCAAAGCCATCCACTCCAATGCGATTTTCTTTCGGAACTTTTACGTCGTTGAACATCACGGTGTGTGTATCACTCGCCCGAATGCCCAATTTGTTTTCTTTGGCTGCTACCACTACGCCTGGCCAATCCTTCTCAACAATCAGGCAGTTGATGCCTTTTGGACCTTTGGCCGGATCTGTTTGAGCAATAACCAGGTAAACCGAGGCGGTTCCTCCGTTGGTGATCCAATTCTTGGTGCCATTCAATAAATAATGGTCGCCCATATCTTCTGCGGTGGTCTGCTGCGAAGTTGCATCCGATCCAGCCTCCGGTTCACTGAGCATGAAGGCCCCGATGTGTAACGCCCCATCCTTTTGTCCTTGAGCCAGTGGCGTGAGGTATTTCTGTTTATGCTGTTCGGTGCCGAACTCCTGTATTCCATAACAAACCAGGCTATTGTTGACACTCATACACACGCTGGTACTGGCATCCACCTTACTGATCTCTTCCATGGCCAGTACGTAAGAGATGGTGTCCAGTCCGCTACCGCCATACTGCGGGTCTACCATCATCCCCAGAAAACCCAGATCGGCCAGTGCCGAAACTTGTTCACGGGGAAATTGCTGTTTTTCATCGCGTTCGATCACGCCCGGCAAGCATTGGTTTTGAGCAAAATCACGAGCCGCCTGGCGGATCATCAAATGTTCTTCGGAAAGTTGAAAATCCATATCAAACAATTTAACTCAAACAGTTGTTAGTTTTGCAAATATAGGGGGGAATCCCCTTGAAATATAAACGACCGGGATTCTTGAAACCCCCTCGATTTCATTGCTTAAATTTGCGCCACCAATAGCACCATGAAACGCACACAATTGATCTTACTCATCGGCATCGCAGTTTGCATCGGCGTACTGCTTAGCTTTTTGAAAACGACGAGCACCTACGACACGGTAGAGACGGCGCGAAAAAAACCCGGTCAATTTGTGCATGTGATGGCCAAATTGGATAAGAGCAGCCCCATCCAATACGATGCACTCAACAATCCCAATTATCTACGTTTCGCCGCCATCGATAGTTTGGGTCAACGGATGATTGTTGAATACAACAATGCCAAGCCAGAGAACCTCGAAATGAGTGATCGACTCGTTTTAAAAGGTCGATACAGCGATAGCGTATTCCTGTGCAAAGAGATACAGACCAAATGTCCCTCGAAATACAAAGAGGAAGAGGCCAAGGGACTCAAACATCCCGGTAGCGTTCCCTTACCCACCACACAACCTTAAGCATGTACATTGGAGAACTGAGCTGGCCCGGCCAACTGGGGCATTTGGCCGCGATTCTTTCCTTGGTCGCGTCGGCGCTGGCCTGTTTTGCCTATGCGCAAACTGTTCGGTCCAACGAATTAACCTTGCGCGCAAGTTGGCAACGAATCGCCCGCGTTGGTTTCTACTTGCAAACGATCTCCGTATTCACGATCTTTTTTTTGTTGCTGTACCTGATCCACAACCATCGATTCGAGTATCACTACGTATGGAAACACAGCAGCAAATCGCTTGAATTCAAATATCTATTGGCCAGTATCTGGGAGGGACAAGAAGGTAGTTTCCTGCTGTGGTTGTTGGCCCAAGGTGTACTGGGCCTGTTGCTAATCCGCACAGCCAAAGGATGGGAAGCACCCGTTATGTCGATCGTGAGTTTTGCCCAATTCTGTTTATCCACCATGATCATCGGACTTTCCATCTTGGGATGGAAGCTTGGATCCAGTCCGTTTTTGCTACTACGTGATTCCGGCGTACTCGATGGAGCGCCGGCACTGCACATCGATTTTGATGCCAGCCAGCCCCTGATCCCGAACTACCTTGAGAAAATTCAGGATGGCAACGACCTAAACCCCTTGCTGCAGAATTATTGGATGGTGAT
>Ga0102915_1000746_pt1 | contig 10284 bp, 7 predicted proteins | sample Colrivmet1561A02_FD_78199 | JGI IMG/M metagenome (GOLD analysis project Ga0102915, IMG submission 78199) | Estuarine microbial communities from the Columbia River estuary - metaG 1561A-02 | ecosystem: Environmental > Aquatic > Marine > Intertidal zone > Estuary | place: USA: Columbia River...
CAGTTTGTTCCTGAGCCAATCACGTACGTGCATGACACAGTGTTGGTGCCGTTGGTGGCTGAGATGGTCATCGTGTCACCGTTGGTGCCACCGGCTGCACTCAAGGTTGGGGTGGTGTCGTTGGTGTTGTTGTCTGAATCTGATGCACCAGAGTCCGATGATGCCAATAGGTCAACCCCTGATGGTGCTGTTGGTGGTGTCGTGTCAATGCTCATCGATAACGATCCTGTTGCTGGACTGGTATTTCCCGCAGCATCAGTCACAGAAGCAGACAACGTCCATGTGCCATCAGACAATGTTGGTAATGAACAACTTGTTGCTGCGCCAACTGTGTATGTACATGTCACTGTTGAGGTACCGTTTGTAGCCGACACGGTCACCACATCTCCAGTGAGGGCCCCCGGAATAGAGATCTCTGGTGTGGAGTCATTGGTGATGTTGTCAGAGTTAGATGCACCATTGTCCGATGTTGCCAACAAATCGGGTGCCGATCGTGAGGGTGGGCTGGTGGCAATAGTGACCGGTAAAGCACTCGATGCTTCAGATTCATTGCCCAACGGATCAGTCAACGTGGCAGAGATGTTCCATGTGCCGTCGGTGAGTGTGGGCAGTGTGCAGTTTGTTGCTGAGCCAATGACATAGGTGCATGACACGGTGGTTGTGCCGTTGGTGGCTGAGATGGTCATGGTGTCACCGTTCGCACCACCAGTTGCACTCAAGGTTGGGGTGGAGTCGTTGGTGTTGTTGTCTGAATCCGATGACCCAGAATCAGATGTCGCCAATAAGTCCAGACCAGCGGGTGCCAATGGTGCGGTTCCATCAATAGCGATGGGTAGCGCAGATGAAGAGGTGGAGGTGTTACCAGCGGGATCAGTCAACGTGGCAGAGATGTTCCATGTGCCGTCGGTGAGTGTGGGCAGTGTGCAGTTTGTTGCTGATCCAATGACATAGCTGCATGACACGGTTGTTGTGCCGTTGGTTTCTGAGATGGTCATCGTGTCACCGTTGGCACCGCCGCTTGCGCTCATTGTTGGGGTGGTGTCGTAGGTGTTGTTATCTGAGTCTGATGCACCAGAGTCCGATGATGCCAATAGGTCAACCCCTGATGGTGCTGATGGTGGGGTCGTGTCAATAGTGATCGGTGATGATCCCGTTGCTTGGCCGGTGTTTCCTGCAGCATCAGTAACAGAAGCAGACAATGTCCAAATTCCATCAGACAATGTTGGTAATGAACAACTTGTTGCTGCGCCAACTGTGTAGGTACACGTCACTGTTGAGGTGCCGTTTGTAGCCGACACGGTCACCACATCTCTAGCGAGAGCACCTGGGACAGAGATCTCTGGTGTGGAGTCATTGGTGATGTTGTCTGTGTTGGATGATCCCGTATCCGATGCAGCTGCGAGGTTAACGCCGCTCGGAGAAGGTGCAGTTCCATCTATGGTAATTGGTAACGCCGTTGATGATGTTGATGTGTTGCCAGCGGGATCGGTGAGTGTTGATGAGATGTTCCATGTGCCGTCGGTGAGTGTGGGCAGTGTGCAGTTTGTTGCTGACCCGATGACGTATGTACATGACACAGTGTTGGTGCCGTTGGTGGCAGAGATGGTCATTGTGTCGCCGTTGGTTCCGCCACTGGCGCTCATTGTTGGGGTGGTGTCGTTGGTGTTGTTATCTGTGTTTGATGCACCGGTGTCCGATGCATCTGCGAGGTCAACCCCTGAGGGTGCTGTTGGGGGTGTGCGATCGACAACAAGACTGGTCCCTGCAACATCTGCTGGCGGTCCAGAAACTCCGTCAGCAGAGGTTGCACCGCCCGCGAGGAATGTCGGGATGACGGTTCCCTCCGAACAGCCTGACACAGACAAGGAAATGGCGGACGCCGCTGTGCCGCTTTGAGGTGTCCAAGAAAAGACACAGCCCGTGGCCGTTCCTGTATTCGTGAAGTCATTTGCAGAGATGGATGCGGCATCAACAGGCCCAGTAAAGGTAAGCGTGTAGTCAAATGAATCATCGTTCGTCGGCGAGGTTGTCGCAGCGGTGATTCCCGAGACGGCAAAGACCTGATATTGAAGGACCACGACACCGCTGCCACCTGAGCGAGGAGACTGACTCCGCCATTCACCCGAATAGTAGTACGCATTTCTGCCCGGAATATTAGCGTCAGCAAAGCAAAAGTATTGTTGGCTTCCCCATCCGGGAGCATCTGCCCAATAGCAACCTTGTCCTCCATATGCTTGCCAACCGCCTCCTCCTCCTGCTCCACTATTCGCACTGCCGTCACCTCCGCTAGATCCCTGCGTACCGGTGCCGCCGTCGGCTCCATAGGTAACTGCGCTTCCTGATAGTGATGAACTCGTCCCAGATTGACTCGTACTCCCGCCGGCTAGGCCGCCTGACGCTGTGACGCTCGCGCCGCCTGAGAGGCTCGTAGAGCCACCGCTCGCGTTTGCCGCACCACCATTACCAATGGTGATCGCTACCGTTCCCGAAGTTGTTAAGGAACCTGTTAAAACCTGTCCGCCATCTCCGCCTGGTGTGTTCGACCCCTGCCAATTGATGCCGCCGCCGCCGCCGCCAACAACGAGGTACTGAACACTCGAGCCGATAGGAACTCCTGCATCGCTGACCGAAGCGGTGAAAGTGCGTGTGCAGGTGAAGTTCGACGCGTTATACGTCCAACCTGCAGGGCAGGAGCTTGCCGTTGCGACTTGTGCGTTGAGGGCAAGCGAACCGACAATCAAAAGCAGAGAGACCCAACATGATTTAGCAACTGAAGTTTTGTGAAACACGAAAATAAGTATGTAACGAAGTTCCTAAGTCAGTGCACATGTCTTGCAGTAGAAATTTTTTTACGGGAAAAAAGCTCGACGGCACACTTGAATTGAGGTTTCTGTTGCATTCCGCAGCGAGTAGAAGGCCTGAGGGAGTCTGAAGTTGAAGTCAAGAAAAGTACTTGGGCTATTTGCCATCTGCATTTCACTACTTGGTTTGCAAGTTGCTATCAATGGTGCTGCTGCGGCCACCGGCACAGTCACGGGCACAGTTTTTAATGACAAAAACTCCAATGGTGCTAATGATGGCTCAGATTCTGGTGTTTCAGGCGTTGTAGTTACGGCATATGACAGCAGTGGTACTCAAGTAGGTACAACAACGACGTCAGGCAATGGAACCTATTCGTTAAATGTCTCTTCAGCTGCAACGAGTAACGTTCGTATTGAATTCACAAATCCCAACGGATATCAACCTTCATTTCAAGGTGCAGACAATGCAACCAGTATTCAGTTTGTTTCGATTCCTGCAACAAATGTGAATTATGCGGTACATCAACCTGGACAGTTCTGTGCCAATAACAACGTTGATCCACTTGTAGCATCAGTTTGCATTCGTCCTGGACCAGTAAATGGAATGGCGACCAATAACAACACATTAACAAGTACATCTTGGTCGAATCGTTCAGCGGTTAACCAAATGCTTAATCATGTGCAAACTGGTTCAACTTGGGGAGTTGCTCAGGATCCTGGAACGGGCTTAGTTTGGACATCTGCCGTATTGAGACGCCACTCTGGTCTTGGTCCTCAAGGTCTTGGCGGGCTTTATGTCACAGGTGTCAACGGAGGAAATCTCATTTCATCTTTCGACCTTTCACTCCTAGTTGATCAAAGCTCAAATCCAATTCTTTTCAGTTCAAATCCCAACAGTTACACCGACACTGCTCGAGGCCTGAGTACGTCAACGCCTCTATCGATAGATCTTGCTGGCTATGAGGGAGTCGGTAAAGTCGGCATCGGTGATATTGACATTACTGCTGATGGTTTTTTGTGGGTAACCAACGTCTATGAGAACACAATTCTCAAAATAAAGATTGAAGGAACAGCCGAGCAGCCTGCTTTAGGTGTTGTGCAGGAATATGCCGTTCCTCAATTAAGCGCCACGACATGCAATACGAATGGAACATCAATTACAGCAAACATTGCACACCCATGGGCTCTCAAACACAATTCAATGAATAATCGAATGTATGTCGGAATTGTTTGTGGACGCGAAAGTAATACAGTGGCAAAAGAATCTCCGATGACAACGCAAGGTTCGGGAATCGCAGGAGCGGCGATCATTGAGTTGGATCCAGCCGGGGCTGGAACATGGACGCGAGTTCAATCGATCAACTTGTCAGGCCCTAGGTTTGTTGAGCCTTTTTGTAATGACTCCAGCTTGCAGCAACAATTCGCCCAATTCAATTATGAGCCAGATGGCTGCAAAGTTGTGAAATGGAAAGGATGGACCAACAATCACGCCGCTATCGCTGCGATACCCGAGACAACTAGCTCAAGCAATATTGCTTATCCTCAGCCGATTCTTTCAGATATCGAAATTCTAAGTGATGGCTCATTTGTGGTTGGCCTGATGGATCGATTCACCATGCAGATGGGTGCAAATAATATCCGTCCCACCGAAATGTCAGTGACGCTCCCCTGGCAGGGGTCGTTGTTTGAAGCGAATGTTACTGGTGACACAGTTTTGCTCTGCAAGACAGGTGCCACTACGTGGGTGCAAGAAGCGTCTACCACTTTAAGTGATTCCCAACAGGCAGGTGGCTGTGTTGGCGTTACTACAGTTGGAGGTCAAACCCATCAATCAGCACCGCGTCCCTTCCTCGGTACTTTTGTTAATCAGGATTATCAGCCCTCGAATAAAGGATACCTGCAATTCTTTGATGACAATGTTTGTGCCGGGTCCCAAAGGTTGGATGGTTTGACTTGGATGAGGGACATTTGTTCGCAGGTCGTACTCATTAATCACTTACAAACATCACAAGGAGGCCTTGCTGTGTGGCCGTTGTCGGGCGCACAAGAACTTGTCACCAGCGCGATGGACCCTGATAACTCTGTCTACACGGGAGGTGTTCGTTGGTACGACACTGCAAATGGCGATACTAAATGGGGGACTGTATTTACTGTCGGAAGCGATGATGCAACTGTTTCGTTTCGAAAGTCAGCATCAATGGGTGACGTTGAAATTTTATGTGATCAGGCGCCTGTTCAAATCGGTAATCGTGTGTGGATTGACACGAATGGAAATGGAATTCAAGACCCTGAAGAGACACCTGTTGCCGGTGTGGCAGTTCGTTTGTATGACACTGCCGGCACGACATTGTTGGGCACTGCAGTCACAGATGCCCAGGGTCAGTACTACTTCTCTAGCAATCTCACCGAGGCTGCAGCAGGCAACGGCGATCATTTGGGTGGTGGCCTCACCGCGGGTCAGTCATACAAAATTCGACTTGACAGACCTGAGGATTATGCAGCGGGGGGCCCGCTTTCGGGCTATCAATTAACGCAAGCGACAGCAACGTCACCTGCAACAAGTCTCGACACATCTGTTGATAGCAATGCAACGACTGTGAGCAATTATCCAGAGATAGCAGTTGCGGCGGTTCTTGTCGGAGTAAACAATCACACCTACGACGTTGGTTTTGTGCAAGCGCCCAAAGTAAGCGTGGGCAATTTTGTGTGGATTGATTCTGATGCTGACGGTATTCAAGATCAAGGTGAACCTGGTTTGGCCGGTGCAATTTTGACATTGACAAATATGTCAGGTAACCCAGTGACCAATGTATTGGGTCAGGTAGTGGGATCTCAGACCACTGCGTCCAATGGTGCGTATTTGTTTGAGAATCTGCCGCCTGGTCAGTACAAAGTGAATATCACGTATCCGGCGGGGTATCAGGCCACAACAGCTGGTGCTGGTTCGGACCTTGCAGTTGACTCATCAACTGACACCGCGACATCGGTGAATCTTCCTAACAATGGAGATGCTGATTTGACCTTGGACTTCGGTGTTGTTGTAACGCCATCACCGTCGCCGTCTGACAATCCTGAGCCATCGCCGTCTTCGACTACAACAACAACCACAACAACTCCAGTTCAAAATGCAAATGTCATCAAGGTGTCCGTGGGTGACTATGTCTGGTGGGATCTTGATAGAGACGGAATTCAAGATTCATCGGAAAAAGGAATTCCTAATGTCACATTGAGTATTCGTAAGGCAGAGGGGTCTTCTGTAGTTGACGTCAACGGAATGGCTGTGACGACAACGAAGACGGATGGAAACGGGAAATATAGTTTTGACAGTCTGCCGCCTGGTCAATACAAAGTGTCGGTGGTTAGTCCTCGCGGATATTTGCCCACTCTTGCCCAGTCTCGACCGAATGTATCTCGTGATTCGTCCACAGGGTTTGCATTGTCTGTGAACCTAACTATTGATGGTCAACGTGACCCCACACTTGATTTTGGTTTTTACAAACCTTCGAAAAATGAAAGTGTGGCTGTAGGCAACTTGGTTTGGGACGACCGCAATCGCGACGGTCTTCAGGGATCGGGAGCTAGTGGAGTGAGCGGTGCGGTACTCATTCTAGAAGACAAGAGAGGATTGCCTGTGCGAGACATCTTCAATCGCTTAGTTCGAAGCCAGACAACAAAAGCTGATGGCAAGTACTTATTCAGAAATCTTTCGCCAGGCCAATACGTCGTTCGAATTAGGTATCCAAAGAATTATTTTGCAACAACTTCGAATAAATCAAATCAATCATTGAACTCTTCTACTTTTAAAGCGTTTTCAAAAGTCTTACGGGGCGGGCAATATGACCTCACACTAGATTTTGGAGTGGTTTATCGACCTGGTTTACAAATTTTGCCTGCAACGCGGTAGTTATGAGACTTCATAAGTTGGTGATAGTGGCGCTCCTCGTCGGCATCAGTTTGTCTAGTTGCGGCTCTGGTAATTCACAGAGTGAAGTATTGCTAGTGCCAGAGAAGTATCCAACAATTCAGGCCGCCGTAGATAAAGCCAAAGATGGTGATCTTGTGCTGATCTCTCCCGGTGTCTACAGAGAAGGAGTCAAGGTCAATAAAGATCAGATCGTGATTCGCGGACTTGATCGAAATGAAGTAATCATCGATGGCGGTGATGAGTTAATTAATGGCTTTGAAGTCTCTGGTGATTCGGTAGCAATTGAGAATTTGACAGTGAAGTCGTTCAGGCAAAACGGAATTGTCTTCAGCGGCGCACTCCGCGAGATGAAGGAGGACTACGGGGTTTATGGTTCGGAGTCCAATGCCCTTGACGGCTATCGAGTTTCCTATGTCACCAGTTTTAATAATGGGTTGTACGGCATTTATGCATTTGCCTCAAAGAATGGTCTGATTGAGCATTCATATGCATCGGGTCATCCAGACTCGGGACTCTACGTTGGCCAATGTCGACCCTGTAACGTAGTAATTCGGGCTTCAGTTGCCGAGAACAATGCGATTGGGTATTACGGCACGAATGCATCAACAAATGTGTGGGTTGTGGAATCTGTCTTTCGTGGAAACAGGTTGGGTATTGCTCCAAATTCTCAAGAAGCTGAAATGTTGTCTCCTCAAAAAGGGGCAACGATTGCGGCGAATGTAGTTGAGGACAATGACAATCCTGGTGCCCCCGTGATTCCTGACGGTTTCTTTGGTGGTGGAATAGTTGTCGGGGGCGGTCTTTCGAATCTCATTACTCAGAATCTTGTTCGTGGTCACTCTTGGGCGGGAATAGCTGTGATGCCGATGAGTGACGTACTGCCCTCTGAAAACAGAATCATTGAAAATGAAAGTCGGGAGAACGGTGATGACCTGCTCTTTATTGGGCAACCACAAGATGTGCTGAAAAACTGTTTTGAAGGAAATCAATTCTCTACCTCAACTCCGAAGATGATTGAACGCAGTTTGCCCTGTGGTGCAGAATCGAAGATCAGCGAAGCAATCAAGTATGCAATGCCCGTTGCACCACCGGGGCCGAATTACCGAACAATGCCGACACCAGCAGCGCAGAGGTCGATGCCTAATGTGCGCAATGCGCCGCTTCTTCTTCCCATTGTTGAACCGGTATATCCATCTGTTGTTGAACTAAAAGTTCCAACAAGCAAGTGATTGTGTTCTCTCATTGAGACGGTATAACGGTCCGCTGTGCTCGATATACGTGCTACTCCTTAGTATCGCTGCGTGCGGAGGGAATGCGGTTAGCCAAGAGCGACCCTTGACATCTGATGAGGCATCATTTTTGGCTGAAGTCCTCTCGCGAAATTATGAAGCGGGTGGAGCAAGCTTTCGCCTTTCAGCACCTGCAGGAATGGAAGGCGGAACCATCACAATCGAGGGCGATATTGATTGGGTGAATCATCAGGGTGGGGCGCGAGTGCTAGGCGGGGCAAAGCCGCATCCGGTGGCACAAGTGTGGTGGAATCAAAAAACGGTGGGAGAGCGACGCCCTACACTGGATCGAGAGATTTTGACACGGTTTCCAGAGATGAAGAACCCGATTCTTGCGCGCCCTCCAGACACATCAAAGCGACGCTTAGATCAGCTACTGGCAATCATCACGGGATTGGTTTCAAAGACACCTGAGAACTCTCAACTCATTTTGCAAACGGAAGGTTCAGCCTTTGTGCGCAAAGATGTGTTAAGAGAGAGGGGCGTGCTAGTTGTTCGCTACGGTAAGAGAACAACTTTTTGGCTTGACGAAGAGAGTAAAGAATTGCTTCGTTTTGAGGGCAGCGATTCCACAAGTCAATTCCCTGTTGTGATTGATTTTTTTCAATTAGGGAAGAGAAATCTGTCTCTTCCACGGGATGTACAGGTAGTTAACCTCCCAGATCATGCTGAACTTTTGGCGATGGTTCCAAGCAGCCCTTGACTCGCACAGATGAGTACCAACTGTTGGCTCTTCACCATTCCTGATTGACCTTTGTGCTCCATTTTTGGTGTAGAAATTTTTTTACGGTGGTGATTCCGCATGGATTTCATACCCTCATGTCGCATCCTTTCGCACGCCATTGCACATTTTGAGGAGTTAGCGTGACATTTACTTATCTAGTCTCAAAAAATCTACGCAAACTGAGAGTTCACTTTGTAGTTGTCGCAACTCTCCTTTTCATCGGGATTGGCGCCATCCATCCCCATGCGGCCTCGGCGGCCACGTACTCCGACACCGGCACGCTTTCGTCAGACGGCACTTGGGCCAGCACGCTCACGTTCACCGACCCGAACGTGACGGCGACCTTTGACGTCACGAACATGAACTACAAGGCCACGATTTCGGATTCTCTCTACCACTGCATGCAAACTGACTCCTGTGGATGGTGGGGCGTCGATGACGAGAACGGCTACAACTGCTGGGACACGGGCCCCTATGTCGCCTCCGACTGTGATTACCAGACAAGCTTGAATAACTCGCTCGCCGCATTCACCCCTAGTTCGGTCGCCTCGACCAAGGGTGTCATGTGGAATTGGCATAGCCGCCTCTGTGGACCAAACAATTCCGTCTATCCGATACCGGCGAACCCGAATATTAACTGCCCGAACGTGTCCACGGTGACGATCCAGTTCTCGGCGCCGGTTTCCAATGCGATTCTCCACATTGGAAACCTTGGGGGGTCGGCCAGATTCCCCGGAAGCAGAAAGACCGCCGGCTTCGATAAAAACTTCGACATGACTTTGTACTCGAAATGGACTCTCACTTCGGGCCAGGACATCACGATGCTCTCGGGAGAAAACACGACGAACATCACCCTCGACAACAACACCATTCGCAACAAGTACATCCCGCAAGGTGTCGGAGCTCGCCCAGGTGTCGGAGAGTGCGCCTACAACGGGCAAACCTGCCGCAACAAGAACGGAAGCGGCTCAGGCTCGTTCTTGATTGGTGGCACGTACTCGACCATTACTTTCAATATCGATCTCGGATTCAGTCTCGTCAACTACGGCTGGAGCGAACCAACAACCTCGGCGCTCGTCGATAGTTGGTCTAAAAGTGGCCTTATTGAAGGTGTGGCCGTTCAGATTTCGTTCTATAAATATCAACTGTCATACAACCTTGGTGGTGGCACCGGAACAACACCGTCAACAGTCACCGGCCTCGACCAAGGTGACACCACCACGCTCGCAAACGGAACCGGGTTCACAAAAACTGGTTACACATTCGCTGGCTGGAACTGCGACAACTCAATTGGTGCAAAAGCAGCAGGATCAACAGCAACACAACCAGCAGCAGACGTCATATGCACAGCCCAATGGACCGCCGTCGCGGCAACTACCACCTATCAACTGTCGTACAACCTTGGTGGTGGCACCGGAACAACACCAACAACAGTGACTGGCCTGAACCAAGGTGACACCACCACGCTCGCAAACGGAACCGGGTTCACAAAAACTGGTTACACATTCGCTGGCTGGAACTGCGACAACTCAATTGGTGCAAAAG
>Ga0102915_1000752_pt1 | contig 10230 bp, 10 predicted proteins | sample Colrivmet1561A02_FD_78199 | JGI IMG/M metagenome (GOLD analysis project Ga0102915, IMG submission 78199) | Estuarine microbial communities from the Columbia River estuary - metaG 1561A-02 | ecosystem: Environmental > Aquatic > Marine > Intertidal zone > Estuary | place: USA: Columbia River...
CTCCGATCTTCTCGACACCACGCTGGCTGTCCAAATGCTGGAGTCGCTCAACCTGCTGGAAAAAGATCTCCTCGCCCTCCGCGAGGCCGTCGCCGTTCGTGCGAAGGAACACAAATTCACTCCCATGATTGGCCGCAGCCATGGCATCCATGCGGAACCGATCAGTTTCGGCCTCAAGATGGCTCTCATGTATGATGAGTTTACCCGTTCCTTGGAACGTCTGCGCGAAACCCGCGAGCGCATCCGTGTTGGCAAAATCAGTGGAGCCGTAGGAACCCATGCCCACTTGGATCCGAAGGTGGAAAAAAGCGTCTGCGAAAGCCTCGGTCTCAAGGCCGCCGCTCTTTCAACTCAGATCATCCAGCGCGATCGTCACGCCGAATTCATGACCACGCTGGCCCTCATCGCTTCCAGCGTGGATCGCTGGGCGACGGAGTTCCGCCACCTACAACGCACCGAGGTTCTCGAGGTGGAGGAATATTTTAGCGAGGGGCAAAAAGGCAGCAGCGCCATGCCCCACAAACGCAACCCGATCACTGGCGAACGCCTGAGCGGGCTTGCCCGTGTGATTCGCGGTAACGCCATGGCCGCACTCGAAAATGTGGCCCTCTGGCACGAGCGCGACATCAGCCACAGCTCGGTCGAACGCATCATTCTCCCAGACAGCTGCACGTTGCTGGACTACATGCTGGTCACCCTCACGAAGCTTGTCGCGCGCCTGATTGTTTATCCCGAGAACATGAAGCGAAACATGGAACTCACCGGTGGCCTCTATGCCAGTCAAGCTGCCCTCCTCATGCTCACGGAAAAAGGAATGGAGCGCAAAGACGCCTATGAAGCCGTCCAGCGTGCCGCAATGAAAACCTGGCGCGAAGGCGGTGGTTTGGCAAAAAACCTCTCCGAGGAACCGACTGTTGCATCCCACCTCGCTGCTGCGGACATCGAAAGCGCCTGCGCTCCCGAACGCCACTTCCGGCACGTGGAGGAAAAATTCCGCGCCGTGGGAATTGTTTAACGATCCGGATGTATGGCGGAGACAAGCGCGCCCCACCAAGTCGCTTGATCCAAAGACTTCCGACCGCTAACCTCGAATCTGCACATGAAACCGGTCACAATTTACGACACGACACTCAGGGATGGAACGCAGGGAACGGGAATATCTTTTTCGATTCTTGATAAGATCCGTGTAGCCCAAAAACTAGATGGCTTCGGTGTCGATTTCATTGAAGGTGGTTGGCCGGGATCGAATCCGAGGGATGCCGCTTTCTTTGCCGAAGCAGCAAAACTCGAGTGGAAGAATGCACGCATCACCGCCTTTGGCAGCACTCGCCGTGGCGGCGTCGCAGTCGAAAACGACGCTCAAGTGAGGGTTCTCCTCGAGGCCCAGACTCCCGTAGTCACTATTGTAGGCAAGACATGGCTGCTCCATGTCGTAGAAGTTCTGAATGTCACCGCTGAAGAAAATATCCGTATGATTGCGGATACCGTGGCGTTTTTGAAAAAGAACGACCGCGAGGTTTTCTACGATGCCGAGCATTTTTTCGACAGCTACAAGGACAATCCCGAATACTCGCTACAGACCCTCCGCGCCGCTCGCGATGCGGGCGCAGATGCCCTCGTTCTTTGCGATACCAATGGGGGTTCTCTCCCCGAGGAAATCGGCCGCATCACCGGCGAGGTGATTGCGCATCTGAAGTGCCCGGTAGGTATCCACACCCACAACGATTGCGGACTCGGCGTTGCCAACGCTCTCGCCGCCATACGGGCTGGCGCTTCGCAAGTCCAAGGCACGATGAACGGATATGGGGAGAGGGTAGGCAACTGCAATCTCACAACGATCATCCCCACACTCCAGGTGAAAATGGGAATCCCCTGCGTGCCCGATCTCACCCAACTTCGCGAGGTCTCCCGATTCATCGATGAGCTTGCTAACGTTCCTCAGGATATAAGAGCTCCGTATGTAGGCCAGGCCGCGTTCACGCATAAAGGCGGCCTTCATGTCCATGCGGTCCAAAAAATATCCCACAGCTACGAGCACATGAGTCCTGGCTTGGTCGGTAACTCGCAGACCATTCTTGTCTCGGACATGTCGGGCCAGAGTAACATTCTCTCAAAAGCGACAGAGTTGGGCTTCCAGCTTCAGAAAGGCGCGCCCGAGGTCGCTGCAATTCTGAAAAAAGTGAAAGAATCCGAATCCATCGGCTACGAGTTTGAAGCCGCCGATGCTTCATTCGGTCTTCTCATCCGCCGCACGATCGGGCATCACCAACCTCTCTTTGATCTGAAGGAATACCACTGCTCCTACCGTCAATCCGTCGATCACCAGTTCACCACCTGCGAGGCCACTGTGAAACTTCAGGTTTCAGGGGTTGCGGAATATACGGTCGAAGAAGGAGACGGCCCCGTGAATGCGCTCGATGCGGCCCTCCGCAAGGCGCTACGGCCTTTCTACGCTTGGATCGATACTGTCAGCCTTACCGATTACAAAGTGCGAATCATCGACGGCACCCGAGGCACTGCTGCCCGCACCCGCGTTTTGATCGTCTCCACCGACGGACAGAACAGCTGGGGAACAGTGGGCGTCTCGGACAATATTATTGAGGCCAGTTGGCTAGCACTTGTGGACAGCTACGAGTTTTATCGGCTTCGCGCTGGAGCTTGATTTTACCCCCAAAAAAACTTTTCGTCTGTGGAGAAACGTGCCGGCGGTCAGTGCCCCGGGATTTCTGCCATAGCAGCTTCGAGGACTTTTTGCTGTGTTTCGGCCATTTGAAGGGCATCAGCAGGATCGATGTCATCCAAACCAGAAAGGTGCAAAAGCCCGTGGATGACGTAGAGGGCTACCTCGATGGTTGGCGTGTTTCCAAACTCGCGCGCGCGCGCCTCCGCAATGGATGCGCAGACGAGAATTTCCCCGTAGGGAAATGTGATCACATCGGTCGCTCCTGGGATTCCCAAAAAATCGCGATGCACACGAGCCATGGCCCGTGGCCCGAGAATAGAGATCTCAACCGAACTCAAAGCCGCGAGGGGAGCTTGGGATTTTTTTGCGAACGGAATGCAGGCCGGCAATGCGGCCATGGCAATCTGCTCAACGAAAACCTTGTCGTAGTCGACGGCACGCTGACGATGGGCAAAATGGAGGTGGGGTAACGACAAATTCTCCATGCCACCAGGCGCTAGGCTGCGGATTTTTCCTCGCGCTTCGGATTCCCGCCAGTACCGGCCTCTGGTCGCTTGGGATAGGCGATACGGGCGTGGAGCATATTCACGAGAGAAAACCGGAAGCTTTCTGCCGCGCGCCAGATTTCAGCGATCGTAAGCGGAGCCTCATCAAGTTGACCCTGGGCCAAACGCTCCTTGATAATCTGCCGAACAAGGTCATCAATTCTCTGCGGCGTGGGACGATCTAAGCTGCGTGAGGCGCTTTCAATCGAATCTGCGAGAGAAACAAGCGCGGCTTCCTTTGTTTGGGGGCGCGGACCGGGATAACGGAAACTCTCTTCACAAACGTCGGGAATATCATCCTCGCGCATGTTCATAATTTTCCCTCCGAGTCGCGCGTCCTGTTGCTGTTGAAGTGCGCGCTGATGGAAATAGGAAACCGTCGAGGTGCCATGGTGCTGGCGAATCACATCTACAATCTCGCTGTTAAGTTGGTTTTTGAGGGCGAGATCCACCCCTTCCTTGACGTGCGCAACGATGATCAGTGCGCTCATGGTGGGCGTGAGGTCATCGTGGGGGTTGTGATCGTGGTGGGTGTTTTCCGTGAAATACTGCGGCTTAATGAGCTTGCCGATGTCGTGAAAATACGAGGAGACGCGGCAGATGGTCGGATTGGCATCCACGACTTCCGCGGCGGCCTCGGCCAAATTGGCGACGGCGAGACTATGGTGATACGTACCGGGGGCTTCTAAACTGAGTCGCTTCAGAATCGGGTGATTCAGGTCACTCATCTCCAGCCAGGAAATCTCTGTTGTGATTTTGAAGAGGTGCTCAAGGATGGGAAGAATGCCGCTCACAACAATGGCGGTTCCAATACCCATGGAAATCGCAGAGACGCTCTGCCAAGCAATCATCCGCCAATCGGTTTGAGAGGGCATTTCCCAAACGATCGGACCGATCTGCCCGAAGGTGGCTGCCAAGACCCAGGTGGCCAATCCGACATAGACGCCGGCCCGCACGAGTCGGCTGCGACGACGAACTTGATGAGTCACAAAAACGGCGATGAAGCCGGTGATTAGCGAGATAACCAGAAACACTGGGTCAATACGCCCAGCGAGAAGAGACCCCCAAAGGCTGGCAAAAACGGCCGCGTAAATCCCGTGGTTGCGTCCGAGCAGAACGGATAAAATCAGCGGCGCAAAGGCATAGGGAACCAGCAAGGGAGCGAGCTGAAGGTCGATATTTCCCGAAGCCGCTTGGGTGAGGATGATTTTAATGACGGCGAGTTGTGCGAAAAGAACCCCCAAAAGCATGCACAACTTGGAATTGGCTCGCATCGTGTTGGGATGGTTGATCCAGAGTTGCGCGATGGCCGTGATGAAAATGAGGACGCAGAGAAGGAACTTTTTGGCAGGCTCTTCCTGCTGACCCGAGAAAATCAATCCAGCTAGACCAACCACGAAAGCGAACAAAAGAATGGCGCGAACGATCCACCCCGATTGAAGAGCTTGAAGAAAATCACTCTCCTCGATGGTGCGGCGGCGTTTTCCGCAATCCAATCCCTTTCCTACAAGTCGCCAACGTCGAAATAGTCCAAACATATCAAATTCTACTTTCACGAGAGCCGCGATGATCCTTATAGGCGAGGATGATCGCCTGCACGAGCGGGTGGCGGACCACATCCTTCTCGGTGAAGAAATGCATCCCGATACCTGAAATGCTCCGAAGGGCCCCGACGGCCTCGACCAACCCGCTCAATTTATTGCGGGGAAGATCGATCTGCGTGACATCGCCCGTCACCACGCACCGTGACCCCATGCCGATACGGGTGAGAAACATAAACATCTGCTCAGCCGTGGTGTTCTGTGCCTCATCGAGGATAACAAACGAATTGCTCAACGTGCGGCCGCGCATATACGCCAGCGGAGCGATTTCGATAATGTTGCGATCCATTAATTTTTGCAGCTCGTCGGCATCTAGAAGGTCGTTGAGGGCATCATAGAGCGGTCGTAGATAAGGAAGGATTTTTTCCTCGAGATCGCCGGGAAGGAAGCCGAGCGCTTCTCCCGCCTCGACTGCCGGGCGAGTGAGAATGATGCGGTTGATTTTTTCCTGCTTGAGGGCGGCCACGGCCGAGGCAACGGCGAGATAGGTTTTTCCGGTGCCAGCAGGTCCAATTCCAAAAGTGATATCGTGTCCGTTGATCGCCTGCACGTAGGACTTCTGTCCAGCCGTACGGGGAACAACCGGTGGCTTACGCGGGGAGCAATGGATACGCGTGTCGATGAGGCTTTGCAGGGATTCCGCCCCCCCATCGCTGGCGGCAGATTCCAGCGCGTGATGAAATTCATGCCGGTGAATGGAAATCCCGCTCTTCACGGCGGAGTGGAGTTGATTAAAAACCGTGCGCGCTCGCGCGAGGGACGGGGCCTCTCCCTCGATGCGAATCCAACCATCCCGCGAGGTCACTCGGACCTGAAGACGAGCCTCCAGTTCATGAAGGAGACGCGGATCGTTGCCGTGGAGAGCCTGGGCCGTCCGGGCATTTTCGAATTCCAAGGTTATTGATTCCATTTCCTATGATCGCCGAACTACTTGTAGGCGTAAACCAAAGCCCAACCCGTGCGCTCCTGCGGAGATTTAACCACGGTCACGATCGCAAAATACGATCCGGTTTTTGTCGGAACGACGCGCACGGCTGAAAGCCGTCCGTTACGAGTGGTCTCAACATTCACCAACTTTCCCTTCGAATCGTAGATATTAACAGTGAGGACAGCTCCTTTGACATCCGTTCCAAGGCAAAACCAATATTCGTTGCCTTTGAAAAGCTGAGCCTGCATGGCCTGCTGCTCCTTCACCCCAAGATCGCCACCCCAAGCATCCTCTCGAACGGAGAATCCCTTTTTCACATAGGGGAGTGCGGCCTCTTGGGCGAAGGACAGAGCATCATCCACGTAGGCGAAAACAGTGCTCAGACCGAGAACGAGTAATAAAACGGGAAGGAGTTTATTCACAAAAAAATTCAAGCCTCCTGCGAAGTGATGCTGATGACTAAATCGCGGGTTAGTTGGTGGATTTTTTTCACATTTTCAACTGGGATCGGGGATCCCTCTGCATCGCCAATGAGCGGACGGATGCTGGTTAGCATTTTTCGAATTCGGATCACGAGGTCATTATCGGCAAGCCGCCTGTTCGACATGGATTCCAGTTTTTTGGAAAAAAAGTTCACAAGAGCTGGTTGGTGCAGTAATTCGGCACCATCGGCGGTATAGCTTTTGCGTACAATGGAGGTGAGCACCTCCGTACCCCGGATCCATCCTCCGACGCTCACGAGTTGAGCCAAGTCCCCATCGCCCAACTCGATCATAGCCCCCTTGACGTCTTGAAGAGCTCCGTCAAACTCCTTGCGCACGGCTTTCCAATCCTTCACATCAGCCTTGTCTATGATGCTTTTACTGCGTTCTAGGACGGCTTTTTCGACATTGATAGCTTTCGAAAGGGAGAGCACACGGCGGCCGATATCTTTCACTTTTTCAGGATCTTCCGCCTCGACGGCAACGAACCCCTCGGCAATGACGGTTCCCAAGAGCAAGGCGGCTTGAGCGCGATTGCCGGTTTGGCGGCCTAAAGACTCGCGCATTTCCCCGCGCCAATTCGGACTCCCGAGCTTGTCGAGAACGAGGAATACCTCGCTGGGCACGGGAACAACGACGTCATCGATGGCCTTGGCAGGAAAAGAAGAGAGGTCAACAGCATCAGGCGACGGCTGAGCATTCAATCCAGAAGCCGTTGCAAACAGAATCGCAACTGCGACTGATTTCAGGATATTCGGCATTTTCAAAATTTGAGCTTTGTTGTGCGGGCGAGGTCAGGTTAGAACTCGCCTACAACTTGGAATGAAACCCGACAGATTACAACATCTTCTTAGCGTGGCGGGCAACTGCCGCTTACTGGTACTCGGCGATGTGATGTTGGATGAGTTTGTCTGGGGAACGGTCTCCCGCATTTCTCCCGAGGCCCCTGTTCCTGTGGTCGAGGTACTTGAAGAGTCATCCTACCCGGGTGGTGCGGCCAATGTGGCCCGCAATCTCCGGCCCTTCTGTGCCGGCGTTCATCTCTGCGGACTGGTCGGAACGGACGCCCATGCGGGAAGGTTGCGAGATCTACTCAGCGCGGAACGAATCGCGACTGATGCCCTGGTCGCCGATCCGGAGCGTCCCACCATTGTTAAAACCCGCATCGTCGCCCGCCAACAACAGGTCGTCCGAGTGGATCGCGAGCAGCGCGGTGTGGCCAGCGAGGCGAGCATTGACCGTGCCTGCGAGGCTGTCACGGCCCTCATCCCCTCTGTGGATGGGGTCATTTTTGAGGATTACGGAAAAGGATTTCTGAGTCAGAGCTTGAAGGATCGCGTCACGGCCATAGCCAGAGATTCCGGCAAGTTCATTTCGGCCGATCCGAACCCCACAAACCCACTGAATTGGACTGGGGTGGACCTTTTGAAACCCAACCGATCCGAGGCTTTCGCCATGGCTGGACTTCGCGATCCCGGAGCAACGGCAGATCCCCTTTCGGATGCACCCCTGCAAATGGTCGGGTCTCAGCTTTTACAAAAATGGAATCTCCCCGGTTTGCTGGTGACTCTTGGCGAGCACGGAATGATCCTCTTTCAATCGAACGCCGTACCATATCACACCCCCACGCGGGCCCGAGAGGTTTTTGATGTTTCTGGAGCAGGCGACACGGCCATAGCACTTTACACTCTAGCCATTTGCGCAGGAGCGACCCCCGCCGAAGCCGCAGAGATTTCCAACCATGCCAGCGGCGTCGTCGTCGCGAAACTCGGCACAGCCACCCTCACCGCCAAAGAGCTCCAAAGTGCATTTCATAAAGATGCCTGATCGGCCTGCTGTTTTCTTCGACCGGGATGGAACCCTCATGGAAGAGGTGGATTACTGCAATAATCCCGCCGACGTACGAGCCATTGCGGGTGCCACTGATGGTCTAGCCCGCCTCCGTGCCGCAGGCTGGATGATCATTATCATCACCAATCAAAGCGGACTCAGTTCGGGAAAAATAACCCAAGTCCAATATGAGGCCGTGAATGCCGAATTGATTCGACAACTGGATGGCTTAATCGACGCGGTCTATTTTTGCCCGGATGCCCCTGCGAATCCCACCCACCGCCGCAAACCAGGCACCGGAATGCTCGAGGAGGCCTCGTGTGAACACGGCATTGATCTCACGAGATCTTGGATGGTCGGCGATAAAGATATCGACGTTCTTTGCGGACGCAAAGCAGGTTGCCGAACGATCCTTGTGGAAACAGGCTACGGAAAAAAACACCTGTCGGCAGGCGCCGACTTTATCGCTCGAGATGTCACGTCTGCGATCGCGATCATTCAAGAATTCCCCCAGTCGCCCTAAGGTCTCTTAAGAAACCCCATCCCACCCCGCCGTTCCGGGATGCGCGCCTCCCACCAAGTCGGCGCGACACCCCAGAGAATCGGAGCGAGCTATATTACCTTGCGTGTTGGACACGCACGCGGCGGACCTGCCCATTTTTCCGAATGACGACCCGCCCGCTTTCGAGCAAATCAACCATCGCGGCGATGGTTTCACGGCTATTCTTAGCGCAGGAACCGACTATGGAGATCAGCTCACCGAGCGAGTATTTGGTGCTATTGATTTTTTTGTAGTAGTTTTTCATGGCTTCGCTTTCTGTAAGAATTGACAGCATCAACAGTGCCAATGTTCAAAAAATCAAACCATGGGGAGAAACCCCTTGGGGGTTATACATAGCCACTCGGAGCCATCGTAAAAAAGGAGACGAATATCCCCCCTGCGGACTCCTTCTACCGACGTTCATGCGGCAGAATCTGTCAGGGATTCTCGGCAAAAACCACCACAAGCCCACGAAGTATCTTTAATGGGCAAGCAAAGCCTGCCGCATCACTTCAAGCGGAGCTGGACGATTGAACCAGATCTCAAACGCGAGGGCTCCCTGATGCAAGAGCATTCCCAGTCCATTTGCTGCACGCGCCCCAGCAGCGACCGCATCATCGAGCAATCGTGATCCACCGCGCGTGTAGACGGCATCGTATACCAGCAAGTTCGAATGAAGGAGCGAAGCTGCAACGACTGGTGCATCGGAGCGATCCATTCCAAGTGAGGTGGCATTGATGAGAATGTCGGCATTTTTCAACTCGCGACGAAGATCCCCATCTTCCAACCGAATTGCGACCACGCGATCGTCAGACCCTGAAGTCGGCTCCGAGAGAAAGTAGGGCGCGAGTTCGGCTGCCAAAAGTTGCGCTTTTTCGAACGTGCGATTCACCAAGACAAGACGAGCGCACTTCTCCATCGCGCATTGCACGGCGATCGCGCGACCAGCCCCACCCCCAGCGCCAACGAGAACGACGCGAAGATCACGAAGATCACGTGAAAACTCCTCGCGAATCGCCCTTGAGATACCAGGGCCGTCCGTATTGAAGCCATGGAGCTTTTCACCGCTGACGACGATCGTATTCACACTGCCCGAGGCCCGGGCATAAGCATCAGCCACATCCACCCCGGCCAGAGCAGAAGCTTTGTGAGGAATCGTGACGTTCGCTCCAAGAAATCCAGCGCCAGGGAGGGCGCGAAGCACCTTGGCAAACTCTGAAGGCGGAACATGAAGTCGCGCGTATGCGACCGGAATACCGCAAGCATGAAGAGCCGCATTTTGAAATGCAGGCGACTTCGAATGCGCAATAGGATCACCGATCACCGCTAGACGCACAGGAGGCTCAAAGCCCGCAAACAAGTCCGGCTTTGAGAGCAGGTCTTCTGCCGAAAATATGTCCGGTGTTACCATGACATTCTACGAAACCACCCCCTCGCAGAGCTGGCAAGGCCGATTGCGGAAACAGCATAGATCGCTGATGCACTTGAAAATCGAGGAGTTTCCATGAACTAGAGTAAGGAGTAGGGTTTTGCCGTCATGTCAACCCAGACCCACCACAGCGGAAAGATCGTGGATATTTTCAATGAGCGGATCTTTCCCGGCACCATCGAAGTCCGCTC
>Ga0102915_1000755_pt1 | contig 10210 bp, 8 predicted proteins | sample Colrivmet1561A02_FD_78199 | JGI IMG/M metagenome (GOLD analysis project Ga0102915, IMG submission 78199) | Estuarine microbial communities from the Columbia River estuary - metaG 1561A-02 | ecosystem: Environmental > Aquatic > Marine > Intertidal zone > Estuary | place: USA: Columbia River...
CCCGTCTGTGAGATTGACGGCATTCGACGTTCCTACGATGACCAGTAAAAAGAAGATAAAGCTAAACCACCCCATGCTCGCCAGCAGGGGATCCTTGATGAAGGGGAAGTAGAGTTGTTGTGCTATCGTGGAAACTTTGGGGTTCAACAAAAGAAATATGGTGAATATGCCGGCGAGTAGGCATTGAAGGGCAAACTTCATTCGACTACTGATGCCGTCGGAGCTTTTTTTGCTCACCTTCAGCCAGTCATCGTATAAGCCGATGCCTCCCATGAAAACCGTGCAGAAGAGAACGAGCCATACAAAGGGATTTTCTGGCTTCGCCCAAAGAAGCGTGGATACCACTACTGTCCCGATCAGCAGAACGCCACCCATGGTGGGCGTGCCTTTTTTCGCTCCGTGAAGCTCATGCAGTTTATGAACTTCGGCTGCGGTGCGAATGGGTTGACCGAACTTCAATGAAATCAATTTGCGAATGACGAGATTGCCGAAGGCCAGGCTTAAAACAAACGCGGTTACGCCCGCGCAGATCGCGCGAAATGTGATATAGGAAAACACATTCAGGGCTTTGAGGATATCGTTGTCGATCCCTCTACCCGCTGCCCATGTGGAAATCTCAGATAGATAGTAAAGCATCAGTTTGGGATGTGTTGAAAGAGGGTTTCCATTCGAGCCGAGCGACTGCCTTTGACGAGAACGATGTCGCCGGGTCTTGCCAGTTGCTCGAGCATACGGGCCGCAGCGGAGGTCTCCTCGACTTCATGGATTCGGCCAAGACCCGCTTTTCTCGCCGATGTGGCGATGGCGGAGGCTTCCTTGCCGACCGTGATGAGAATGTCCGCGAATTTTCCAGCGGCGGTGCCGGTTCTTTGATATCCTTCCGCGGCGTAGTCACCCAGTTCCCCCATTTTTCCGAGAACGGCGATGCGGCGACCTTGGCCGTTGATTTGCCGGAGTGTATGGAGGGCGGCTTCCATGGAGTCGGGATTCGCATTGTAAGTATCGTCGAGGTAAAGAACGCCGCGCAGGGTTTTCTGCTCCAACCTTCCGCCTGACGGCTTGGCCCGTGACAGCGCCTTGATGGCCGAGGCGAGGGGGATGCCTAATTCCAAACCCGCAGCAATGGCGAGGAGGGCGTTCTGGACCATGTGGGATCCATGAACAGGAATGGAGGCATCGTATTTCTTTCCTTGATGAATGATAGTAAACGCAGTCCCTTTTTCGTCGCTCTCGATCGACTCTGCAACGAGATCGCCTTTAGTGAAGCCTACTCGAATGACTTTGGCGGGACTCCGTTCCGCGATGGAGTCGGTTTTGTCGTCCTCGCTTACAAGGATCACAGCCCCGCTTGGATTCACGCTTTCTGCGAGCATCCCCTTTTCGAGTGCGATCGCATCACGGGTTTTCATATGCTCGATATGGGCGACTCCGATATTCGTAATGATAACGCAATCTGGTTTGATTAGCGCTGCCAGCGGTGCGATTTCACCGGGATGGTTCATTCCCACCTCCCATACAGCGACCTCATCCTCGCTGGAGGCAGCCAAGATGGATAGAGGGACTCCGATGTGGTTGTTCAGATTGCCTGAGGTTTTTACGACTTTGAGTCGGCTTCCTAGGACTGCGGCGGTGAAATCCTTCGTGCTGGTTTTTCCGCTGCTTCCAGTGATTCCGACGACTTTGAGCTTCAGCTTCGAGCGCCATGCTGCAGCCAGCCTTGTAAGCGCAGCAAGGCCGTTCTCGACAAGCAGAACTGGGTGCTGGGAGGAAATCGAATGAGCCGTCTCCGCTGAGTCCAATAAAACGGCCGCTGCTCCACGCGCTAGGGCATCTGAAGCGTAGGCGTTACCATCAAAATTTTCACCCCGAAGAGCAACATAGAGATCGCCGTGTTGGATCGTTCGCGAGTCCTTGCTGACAGTCGATACGAGCATCTCCGGTGAGCCTTGGAGAATTCTGGCTCCTGCCATTTCGGCGATTTGAGAAAGGGAAATCCTATCCATTTCTTGTGTCCCCCCCCTTTTTTTCACTGATCGCGCGCGTGGCGATCGCGACGTCATCGAAAGCGACTTTTCTGTCGCTGAATTCCTGATATTTTTCGTGGCCCTTGCCGGCGATGAGAACGATGTCGCCGGCTTCTGCAAGTTGAATGGCGTGGTGAATCGCGGAGGCGCGGTCCGGAATAATTTCGTGGCTTTTTCCACGCAGTCCGGTCTGCATTTCCTTCAAAATGGAATCCGGATTTTCGCTACGGGGATTATCTGACGTCATGATGACCCAGTCTGAAAGCTCTTCTGCGGCGGCAGCCATGAGTGGGCGTTTGGCGCGATCCCTGTCTCCACCACAGCCGAAAACGGTGATCAATCGAGAGGGTTTGAGTTCTTGCAATGTGCGGAGGACATTCCTGAGGGCATCATCGGTGTGCGCGTAATCGACAAATACCTGAAAATGTCTCTTGGCTGGAACCCGCTCTAAGCGGCCCGGAACTTGGGGTGCCGAGGCGAGTGCCGCGATGGAGTTTCGCAAATCCACGCCGCAGGCGTTGGCTGCGGCAATAGCCCCCATGGCATTGTAAACATTGAAAAGCCCGATGAGCGGTAAGCGAACCAAATAGCTTTTTCCGCGCGCTTCGAGCGCGAAGGTAGTGCCGTTGAGATCGTATCGAATCGAGGTGGCGCGGTAGTCGGCATGAACGCCTCGTCCGATCGTGAGTATTTTGATTTTCTTTGAAAACTGGTCAACGAGCTTCTGGCCGAATCGGTCGTCCGCATTGATGATGGCGCGTGTCTTTTTGTTTTTTTGGTGAGCCAAGGATTCAAAAAGAAGGGCTTTTGCCTCGTAGTAGGCGTCCATCGACCCATGATAATCGAGGTGGTCCTGAGTGAGGTTTGTGAAAACGGCGGCATCAAATTCAATGGCGCGAACTCGTTCTTGAACGAGAGCGTGGCTGGATACCTCCATGGCCACGGCCCGACTACCACTATCGATCATGGCACCCATGAGGGATTGGAGATCGATGGATTCGGGGGTGGTATGAGGGGCCGGCACCTCATTGTCGCCAACCATGTATTTCACTGTTCCGACCAAGCCGCATCGCATGAAGGCCGCATCGAGCAGATGCTTGACAAGAAAAGCGGTGGTCGTTTTTCCGTTTGTTCCTGTAATGCCCACCGCTTTGAGGCTGAGCGAGGGATGAGAGTAGAACGCCGAGGCGATATCCGCCATGGCTTGCCTGGCATTCGATACAATAACCAATGGGCAATCGCTCTGAGGGAGGGATTTTTCAGCAACGATGGCGGCGGCGCCCTTTTCAGCCGCCTGCGCGGCAAATGCGGCTCCATCATGGTTTTTTCCCGGAAGCGCAAAGAAAAGACACCCCTTTTCGGCTTTGCGAGAGTCGTAGCAAAGAGAAGTGATTTCGGGGTCGGCGAGCCCTTGCGGGATTCCTGATGATTTGAGAAGGGCAGTGAGTCGCATATGGCTTTTTAGTGGGTGGCCTCGTTCAATGTTTCGGCCTTAGCCATGGGCATGTCTTGCAAAGGAATTGGGGGAAGTGTCGGAGTCAGGTCAAAGTGGCGAGCGGCCTTCTCGCCGACGCGCGAAAAGACGGGAGCGGCGATCTGTCCTCCGTAATTCAAATTCGAAGCAATTTTGGCATCATCCACCATGATCAGGCAAACAAAGCGCGGATCCTCGGCGGGCATGAATCCCACAAATGAAACCACGTATTTTCCAGCTGCATAGCCGCCCTTGGCGCTCACCTTTTGGGCTGTGCCGGTCTTTCCAGCCACCTCAAAGCCATTCACTCGAGCATAAGTGGCTGTCCCGCCAGGTTGGGTCACGCCAACGAGTGCATTGGCGATAAAGCGGGCCGTTTTTTCAGGAACAACTTCACGAACAACCTTCGGAGCTTTCTCAAGAATCTTTGTGCCATCTAGGTCTTCCACCGACTTAATGATATGCGGGGCCATCAGGTGTCCCCCATTGGCAATGACGGACATGCCCATCGTGATTTGAAGCGGAGTGACAGCTACGGAATGCCCCATGGGCATACGAGTGATCGTGAGTTTGTCCCAGCGTGCAGGTGGGTGAACGAGGCCGCCGATTTCACCAGGGAGCTCAATTCCGTGGCGGTCGCCGAAACCAAATTTCCGCACATAATCGTAGTATTTATCGCCTCCCATGAGCATGGCCAGCTTTGCGGACCCGATATTCGAGGATTTGACTAAGATCTCATGAACATTCATGTCCCCGTAGCCGTGGTGATCTTTTAAGATCTTTCCACCATAGAGGAAGCGGCCATTTTCGCAAAAAATGCTGGTCTTTTCATTCACGGTGCCCTCGTTCAAGGCGCCAGCGGCGACGACAATCTTGAATGTCGATCCCGGTTCTACCATGTCAATGATGGCGCGGTTCTTCATCTGCTCGGGTTCGGCTTTTCCGGGTTCGTTGGGATTGAAACAGGGGCGGTTGGCCATGGCCAAAACTTCGCCTGTTTTCGGATCCAGCATGATTCCGGTGACCGTTTCGGGTTTGTATTCTTTAAAAGTTTTATCAATTTCCTCTTCGAGGATTGACTGAAGGCTCATGTCAATCGAGAGGCGGATGTTTTTGCCATGAACGGGTTCCTCCTCGGCGCCCCTATAAAGCATGATTTCCTTGCCCGTCCGATCGCGCTCGATATAGCGATAGCCGTTTTTGCCAGCAAGGAGGCTATTCATGGTCAGTTCGATTCCTTGAATGCCTTTCCCTTCGTGATCCAAGAATCCCAGAACATGTCCGAGTGATTCGCCGTTGGGATAAGTCCGAATGGCATCCTGTTCAAAGGTAACACCGCGCAATTTCGCTTTTTGCATGGCCGCATCAAGGGCCACATAGATTTCCTCGGGGACTTCCTTTTTGAGGACTATGTATTTCTTTTGCGAAGAAATTTTTTTAAGAACGTCCGCTTCTTTCAGTCCGAGAAATTGGGAGGCGAGGGCGGCTACTGCGGCAGGATTTTTGATGAGAGAGGCATCGGCCACCACTGTTCGGACCGGCAAGTTTGAAGCAAGAATTTCGCCGTTTCGATCCAAAATCATGCCCCGCTTGGCATGAATGACCTGGCGCATCAGATGTTTTTCGGCGGCGAGTTGTTTGTATTCTTTGTTTTTTGTGATGTGCAGATGAACAAGGCGCGCCGAAAAAATCGTGAATATAACGGCCACAATCCCGCAGACTACGGCTATGCGTATGCATTCCGGTCTGTTCATCTGGCGGCTCTTTCGTTGGATGCTGTGCGAAGAACACCATCTTCCATGGCCGGAGAGGCTGGCGTGAGGCGGGCGATCTTGTCGCCGGAGATTTGAACAACATGGAGCGAACCACTCGTCATTCGATGTTGGAGTGCGCGGCGGGAGGATAGTTCCGTGGTCTTGGCGAGTAGAACTTCATTCTCCGCTCGTACCTGTCTGATTCTCTTTTCTGTAAGACGGATTTCATCAGCGAGCGCAAACTGCTGGTTTTTCAAATACACATAGGACAATCCCAGCGAGCCGGTGATAACGGCGAACGCGATGTATTTGAGGGCCTTTGCTATCTGAATCGGGTTGGTGCGGATCTGGGGGGCGAATGTTGTGTTCATGGAGTTTTTATATTTTTTCGACAACTCTCAGCTTGGCGCTGCGGGCTCTCGGGTTTTGTTGGATTTCTTCTTCGCTGGCTGTGATCGGATGGCTAGTTAGGAGCTTGAAAATGCGGCTGGGATTGCGGCGAGGAGCCGGCCATTCGGGGCGGTCAATCCACTCGCGGCTTTGCTCGCGGAAGTAGACTTTGGCGATCCTGTCCTCCAACGAGTGGAATGTGAGGATGGCGAAGCGCGCACCTGGGGCGAGGAGCGAGGGGATTTCATGTAGTGCTTCCCTGAGAGCCTGAAGCTCGTCATTCACATGGATTCTCAATGCCTGAAAAATCTTTGTTGCCGGATGCCGAGGGCCGCGTCGCGGCGATACCATGGTCACAGCCTCTGTGAGGTCAAATGTGGTCTGGAATGGTTTTGATGCTCTGATTTCGCCGATTTTTGCTGCGATCTGGCGAGCGAAAGGCTCTTCCCCATATTCCTTGAAGATGCGAGTGAGTTCGGAGACGGGCAGGGTGTTGACGGCATCGGCTGCGGTGAGTGCCGCGCGAGGACTCATTCTCATGTCCAATGGACCATTTTGCATGAGGGAAAATCCTCTTTCCGCGGCGTCCAATTGATGTGAGGAGACGCCGATATCAAGCAGGGCCCCATTCAATAACCGATCTTCTCCGATTTGCAGCAAAGCGGCAGGGGCTTTGCTGAAATTGGATTCGACCAAACGGGATTTTGTTCCGAAATGCGCCAAGCGTTTCTGACACTCCGCTAGGGCCTCTGGATCCTGATCCAACGAGATCACTTCCGCGCCCGCTTCCAGCATGAGGTGGGTGTGGCCGCCACCGCCGGCGGTTCCATCAAGAAAAAGCATGCCCGGGGCAGGACGCAAATACGACTTCACTTGCGCGGCCATGATCGGAAGATGATAGGGCAACCCCGCTCGGCTAGAAGGTGTGGATGGCATTCCTAAAAAATTGTCGCAATCCAAGTTTCTCATAGGTGCTCCAAGTGTGATGGATACTGGCCCTGCTGATGAGCTTCATGCTCGTTCGCATGGTTGTGATCAGTTTCCTTCCATCCTCATTTGTTGCCTTTCGTTTTCATTAAAAAATCACAAGCCGATATCGACGGCGACGCGCTGGTAGATTGCCGCATTGGCTTCGCAGGAGGCGGTGTGGCGATCTTTCGACCAGATCTCAAAACGTCTTCCCGCTCCGATAAAAACAATGTCGCCCGTGAGATCTGCGGCAACCGCGTGGGAGTCGGGCACGAGCACGCGGCCTTGCTTGTCGGGGCAGACTTTGTGGGCTGCGCTGAAAAATTGGCGTATCGCTTGGCGTTTTTCTTGGGCTGAGGCCCCCGAGGCGAGAATCCGTTGCTCGGTTGCGTGAAATTCCTCGGGAGGCATGACCATGAGGTAACCTTCCTGCGGATGTGGAATTACAAAAAACTCCGCGTTCTCGGGAGTCACCCATGCCGACGGGATCGCTGCACGCTTCTTGGCGTCCAACGCTCTCTCATAAGTCCCCGAATACAGGGGCGCTAATGGGTTTTCTTGCGGCATTTTATTAGGTTAGTTTAGACAAAAATCACCACGGGTTCCCACTTTCACCCACTTTTCCCCATTTTGCAATCAAAAAGTTTCGCTTTTTTTGAGTTTGGCGATGAAGGGTGCTCGGGGCGGGATTTTTTAAAACGATTGACCTCGGTGCGAACCTGCGAGAAGCATGGAGATGTGCAGGGGAGCCTATGATGGGCTGAGAGTTCCGGAGTGGTCATTCACGACCGGAAGACCCTTTGAACCTGAAACGGATCACACCGGCGGAGGGAGCAGCAGAGACGGCGAGGAAATTCGAGTCTTTGGTGGGCTTTTCATTGGCAGTGCGTTTTTGGCGAAAGCACAGAAAGTCCAACAAACCAAAACCACCGAAAATGATTGCACCAGTTGACGCATTTGAGCCCAAAAGCAGCGACCCTCTTCCGAATTCCAAGCGAACATACGTTTCCGGAGTTCTTCATTCCGATGTGCGTGTGCCAATGCGGGAAATCAGTCTTTCGGACACGAAGCGCATGGATGGGACTATTGAGGTGAACAAGCCAGTTTGCGTTTATGATGCCTCCGGGCCATGGGGGGATGAGGCCTTTGATGGGGATGTGGAGAATGGTCTTCCAGCTCTGCGTGCCGCTTGGATCCAGTCGAGAGCGGATGTTGAGGAGTATGCCGGACGTGAAATCAAGCCGCAGGACAATGGATACCTGACCCGCGTTCATGCCGAATATGCGAGCAATGCCGAGCGCAACAGGTTGGTGGAGTTTCCTGGGCTGCGTCGCAAGCCGCTTCGCGCCTCGGCGGGTCATCCCGTCACGCAATTGTGGTATGCGCGCCAAGGCGTGATCACTCCGGAGATGGAGTTCATCGCCATCCGTGAAAACATGGGGCGGGCCAAAATCGCTGATCTGGCTGACGACATCGCCCGGAACCATCTCGACAAGCAGCACGCTGGTTCCACGCAAATATCGAACTCACCGACTGGGAGCACGGAGTACACGCCTTCCATCTTTCGTCGTTTTCCTCAGCGCATTCCCAACGAGATCACGCCTGAGTTCGTGCGCTCCGAAGTCGCTGCCGGTCGAGCCATCATTCCAGCAAACATCAATCACCCCGAGCTTGAGCCGATGATTATCGGGCGGAATTTTCTGGTGAAAATCAATGCGAATATCGGCAACAGTGCCGTGGCGTCGAGCATTGATGAGGAAGTCGAGAAGATGCGCTGGGCAACAAAGTGGGGCGCCGACACCGTGATGGATCTTTCCACCGGAAAAAATATTCACGCTACGCGCGAGTGGATCCTGCGCAATTCGCCGGTGCCGATCGGCACGGTTCCGATCTATCAAGCGTTGGAAAAGGTCGGCGGAAAGGCTGAGGATCTGACATGGGAAATCTTCCGCGACACACTCATTGAACAGGCCGAGCAGGGGGTGGACTACTTCACGATTCACGCCGGAGTCCTCCTGCGATTTGTGCCGCTCACGGCGCGCCGCATGACGGGTATTGTTTCGCGCGGCGGTAGCATTATGGCGAAGTGGTGTCTGTCCCATCACAAAGAAAATTTCCTCTACACGCATTGGGACGACATCTGTGACATCATGGCCGCGTATGACGTGAGCTTCAGTATTGGTGATGGTTTGCGGCCCGGCTCGATCGCTGATGCCAACGACCAAGCGCAATTTGGGGAGCTGCAGGTGCAGGGCGAACCCACTGATCGCGCCTGGGCCAAGGGGGTTCAGGTCATGAACGAAGGGCCGGGCCACGTGCCCATGCATATGATTGAGGAAAACATGGCAAAGCAACTCGAGTGGTGCCATGAGGCCCCGTTCTACACGCTCGGGCCGCTCACGACGGATATCGCTCCGGGATACGATCACATCACAAGCGGCATCGGCGCGGCGATGATCGGATGGTATGGTTGCGCGATGCTCTGCTATGTCACGCCGAAGGAGCATCTCGGTCTGCCGAATAAAAAAGACGTTAAGGATGGAGTGATCACCTACAAGATTGCGGCCCATGCGGCCGACCTCGCGAAGGGACACCCTGGCGCGCAATATCGCGACAACGCGATATCCAAGGCCCGCTTTGAGTTCCGCTGGGAAGACCAATTCAATCTTGGTCTTGATCCCGTGACTGCGCGGGAATTCCATGATGAAACCCTGCCGCAGGATGGGGCTAAGACGGCGCATTTTTGCTCCATGTGCGGACCGCATTTTTGTTCCATGAAGATCACAGAAGATGTCCGTAAATATGCGGCGGAACAAGGCATCGCCGAAGACGAGGCGCTTCAGCAGGGGATGGATGCGAAGGCTAAGGAGTTCGTTGAAACAGGAGCCGAGGTGTACGTGAAGGCGTGATGCTGGACTTGTTCGGACAACCGTTTTTTACAGATGAGATTCAAGTGGGCGCGTCAGGAAGGTCTTCCGCTTCTTGGGGGAGATCGAAATATTTGCAAATTTTCCCCTTGCACAAGTTTGAGAACTCTAGTCTACCTAGCCTGTCCAATGATGGTATCAAGCGTTCAACGCACATTTTCGGTATTCGATTTGTCTGCATGCAGGTGCTGAATTTTTCTTTTTTCAGCGCTCGTTGCGCTTGGCTACGCACATCACCCACTCACGCGAACTCGATGTTTGGCGTGATCATTCACCCCCCGACGAGGAGGCACTATTAATATTAAGGATATTCGCATCAATGAGCGGATCCGTGCACGGGAAGTGCGCGTGATTCTTGCAGCAACCAATGAACAGCTTGGCGTCTTGCGCCTGGACGAGGCGATTCGCCGCGCTCGCAGTATCGGGATGGATCTGGTCGAGATCGCTCCGAATGCCCAGCCACCGGTTTGCCGCATCGTGGATTTCGGTAAGTTCCGCTACGATCTCGCCAAGCAGGAAAAGGAAAAGAAGCACGTTGTCAACAAGGTCAAAGAGATCAAATTCCGCGTCAATATTGATGAGCACGACTACCTCACCAAAGTCCGGCATGCCGAGGATTTCTTGGACAAGGGGAACAAGGTCAAAGTGCATCTTCAATTCCGTGGTCGCGAA
>Ga0102915_1000763_pt1 | contig 10163 bp, 8 predicted proteins | sample Colrivmet1561A02_FD_78199 | JGI IMG/M metagenome (GOLD analysis project Ga0102915, IMG submission 78199) | Estuarine microbial communities from the Columbia River estuary - metaG 1561A-02 | ecosystem: Environmental > Aquatic > Marine > Intertidal zone > Estuary | place: USA: Columbia River...
CACTACGATCTCGTGCCGCGCAACGTGGCCGAGAAGGTCGTCGAAGAGACCAATAAGCCGAAGAGCTAATCGACTCGAAACGAATCGGCATATCGTGCCGATCAAAATAAAAAGGGAGGCTTCGGCCTCCTTTTTTATTTGGCGTACTGCGCAAGCCCTCGAAGGACGAGATCATCGACTCGGCTATGCGCAAATTTGATATGTGCCGCGACCTCGCTCGCGCCACCGCCCGTCAGGATCACTTTCGGATTTGATCCGATCATCACTCGCGCCTCGCGCCTTGCATACTCGATCGTCGCGAGCACACTCTGCGCTGCGCCTTGCTGCACGGCTGATCGAGTATCACGAGCAAAGAAACTGGCTCGCGCGGTGAGCTTATGCCCTTTCGCGCGCTGCGCGATGCCGCCTGTATTCCCGAGTAACGACTCCACCATCATCGAGGGGCCGGGCAGGATGAGCCCGCCGTGATGGCGCCCGTCACGAGTGACGAGATCAACGGTCGTCGCCGTGCCGATATCCACCACCAGCAGCGACGATGCCTTTGGAAACAAGCCCCGCGCGCCGATCATCGCGACCCATCGATCGGCGCCCAAACGCCATGCGTCGCGATAGCCGTTGATGAGCGCGCCGTACTGCGCCTCGCTCTGCACAAAGTGCGGCGCAAAGCCCGTTGCCTTGCGCACCATCGACTCGAAACGGGACCGCACGGATTCTTTGGCGACACTGACGGCGAGAACTGGTACACCCGCGCGCAACGACGAAATCCGCGCATGCTCATGCGCTACGGCGCGCATCGTCCCTAGTTGCCCGTTGCTCTGCAGCACGGCCCATTTGAGCCGCGAGTTACCGAGGTCAACGAGTACGATCATCGGCGCACCGACACATCACCTGCAATCACGGTCTCGCGAGAGCCATCATCACGCTCGAGCAAAAGCGCACCTTGGGTATCGATGCCGCGCGCGAATCCGCGCCGCTGACCATTCACGTCGCTGACCATGATGGGCTGATTGCGCAAGACGTCAGCGGAGTTCCACTGAGCCTTAAAGGGAGCAAAGCCTTCGGCTCGAAACTGCTCAAGACCCGTGACACAAGATTCGATCACAGCGGCAACGAGTCGATTGCGCGCACCGATCTCGGCGCCGGCATCGGCGAGACTGGCCGCCATGTTACCGAGGGCGACGATCGCCGCACGATCCGCCTCATCGAGCATTAAGTTAAGCCCGACTCCGATCACGACATGGGCAGCACCGCCCGCCTCTGCGCGCAGTTCGACAAGGATGCCACCGACTTTGGCGAGTTCGCCGCGAGATGTGGCGATCACCAAATCATTGGGCCACTTGAGCTGCATTGCTCGCGCACCAAAGCGCATCAGGGCCTCACGCACCCGAAGGCCGATGACCAGCGTTAACGCCGGCAGATCGCGCGGCAAGGGATCAAAGCTCGTCGCGATCGACAAGCACAGACTCGCGCCGAGTCGCGCCTGCCAGGCTCGACCACGACGACCTCGACCACTCGTTTGATTTTCGGCGAGCAGAACATCGTAGCGATGCAACGGCGGCGCGCTTCGTGTGAGCAGCGAGGCATTAGTGGAGTCGATCTCCCACACGACCTCGATGCCCATTCGTTCCCGTACCGCGTCTGCCAAATGCGTTCGGATACGAACTGCATCGAGTGCTTCCATCGATCGAGTTAGTCGATAGCCTTTATTGGTGTGAGCTTCGATCTCGAGACCGAGTTCGCGCAACTGCTCGATCGCCTTCCAAACCGCACTGCGCGTGACGCCGAGAGACTCGGCCAACATCTCGCCCGAGTGCAGCCCCCCATCCGACAGTTGCGCAAAGACGGTTTGCGCGAGGGGCATTGATGCGGGAGTCATTTGCGCAGGCGACCGAGCAACCACAAACGTTTGGCTCTCGGCTCGGTGCCCGCGCGCATACGCGCAATGTTGCTGCGATGAGTCCAAATCACGAACAGCGCGCAAACCACACCGAACCAGAGTAGCGGGAGAAACTCGCCAGGCTCGATCGTGCCGGCGCGCGCAGCCCACAGCACCAGCAGCGGCATCGCACCCGCGGCGACCATCGACCCGAGACCGACGAAGCCGAAGACGAACATCATCACGAGCCAAATGACGAGCACGCCCGCGAGCAACAAGGGAGACAGCGCGAGCAAGGTACCGAGCACCGTCGCCACACCCTTGCCACCGCGAAAGCCGTGAAAGATGGGATAGACGTGCCCGAGCACGGCGGCGAATCCGCAACTGGCCGCCAACCACATACCAGGCTCGACATCGCCAGGGACCCACTTCACGGCAATCCAGGCCTTCGCAACGTCGATGATGATCACACCAATGGCGAAGAGTGGCCCCTGCGTGCGCAAGGCATTCGTACCGCCCGCGTTACCACTGCCTTGGGTACGAATGTCGACACCGCGCAGGCGACCGAGTAGCAGAGCGCCGTTGAGCGACCCGAGCAGGTAGGCGACGATGGTGCGTAGGGCGAACTCGATCATCGGTGAATCTTAACGCGAGCACCCCAATGGGTGCAGAATGCGCGAATGACGGCCCACATACCGACCTTGAGTCTCAGCGACGTCGAGACCCCGCAGTTCGTCTCGGCTATCGGCGAAGCCTACGAACACTACGGGTTCGTGATCATCGAGAACCACGGCATACCGCAGGAACTCATCGACCGGTTTCTCCGTCAGTTCAAGACGTTCTTCGCCTGGACAGAATCGGAGAAGCAGCGCTTCCACCTCAAGGGCGGCGGTGGCGCACGTGGCTACACCCCGTTCGGCATCGAAACCGCCAAGGGCTCGGCGCACTTCGACTTGAAGGAGTTCTGGCATATCGGCAGAGAGCTACCCGAGGGGCACCCGTACCGTCACTACATGGCTGACAACGTCTGGATCGACTCGATCCCGGGGTTTCGCGAGACGTGCATCGAGATGTTCGATATGTTCGATCTCACCGGCCGTCGCTTGCTGACCGCGATCGCACGGGTGCTGAAGCTCGCACCGGATTACTTTGAAGACAAAGTGCAGCTCGGCAACAGTGTGCTGCGCGTGATCCATTATCCGCCGATGCCGCCAAATCCGGCTGAGAGTATTCGAGCCGGCGCGCACGAAGATATCAACGTCATCACGCTGCTCTTGGGCGCCGAAGAACCGGGGCTACAGGTGCTGAGTAAGCAAGGCGAGTGGTTATCGGTAAACCCCGCTCCGGGCTCGATGGTCGTGAACGTCGGTGACATGTTGCAGCGCCTCACCAACGGCGCGCTCCGCTCGACGAGCCATCGCGTCATCAACCCGGTGAGCGATCGCGCCAAAAACGCGCGCTTTTCGATGCCCTTCTTTTTGCACTTCAACCCGGACTTCCCGATAGCCGCGCTGCCTTCTTGCGTCGGCCCGGGGCGCCCGGAGCCCTTGCCACCCATTCTTGCTGAGGAATATCTGCAAGAGCGGCTGCGCGAAATCAAACTCAAATAATTCGAAAATCTGGGGAACTCACTGATGCTTTACGCGCAAGCTCTGCTCGGTATCGTCGTGTTCATCGCCATCGCGTTGCCGATGTCGAGCAACTGGCGCAAGATCAACTGGAAGCTGGTCACCGTCGCCGTCGTGCTGCAGTTTGTGATCTGCGCGCTGCTGCTGAAAGCGCCGATCATCAAAGATGGACTGCTGTATTTGAATCAAGCGGTCGGCGCACTCGGTGCTGCCACCATGAAGGGCACGTCGTTCGTGTTCGGTTACTTGGGTGGCGGCGATACGCCGTTCACCATCACCAACCCGAATGCCGTCGTCACTTTCGCCTTTCAGGTGTTGCCGCTCGTCATCGTGATGTCGGCTCTGTCGGCACTTTTGTGGTACTGGCGCATCCTGCCCGTCGTGATTCGTGCCATCTCGGCGGTGTTCGAACGCGCACTCGGCACTAAAGGCCCATCGGGCTTGGTCGCAACCGCCAATATCTTTTTAGGGCAGACTGAAGCACCGCTGCTCGTGAAACCTTATCTCGAGCGCATGTCGCGCTATGAACTTCTGCTCGTGATGACCGCGGGCATGGCGACCATCGCAGGCTCTGTGATGGTGATTTATTCGGCCATGCTTGGCCAACTCTTCGACGGCGTGCTCGGCCACCTCATCACCAAGTCGATCATGTCGGTGCCGGCGGCCGTGCTCTTTGCTCACGTGATGTTGCCGAACGACGAGTCCGATCGACAAGAACTGCAGCCGCCACCGCGCATCTACCAAAGCGCGATGGACTCGATCACCCGTGGAACGGGCGATGGCCTCGCGCTCTATCTGAACATCGTCGCGATCTTGATCGTACTGACGGCCTTCGTCGCGCTCGCCAACAGCGTCGTTGGATTTTTGCCCTATGTCGGCGGCGAGGCGATGACGCTCGAGCGTATCGCGGGCTGGATATTCGCGCCGATTGCTTGGTTGATGGGCGTGCCCTGGCACGAAGCCATGACGGTGGGCTCGCTGCTTGGCGTGAAAAGTGTCCTCAATGAATTCATCGCCTTCATCCAACTCTCGTCGATGCCGGTAAACTCCCTCTCCGAGCACTCGCGCTTGATCACCATCTACGCACTGGCGGGCTTTGCGAATCTCGCGAGCATCGGCATCCAGATCAGCGGCATCGGCACCATGGCGCCTGAGCGCCGTAAAGATCTTGCCGATCTCGCTTGGCCGGCATTCGTGGCGGCAACGCTGGCTTCGTGCATGACGGGCTGTGTCGTGGGCATCGTCGCCGGCTGAGGAACGTCATGGCGAAGCTGTACTTCTACTACTCCACCATGAACGCCGGGAAATCCACGGCGTTGTTGCAGGCGGCGCACAACTACCGCGAGCGCGGCATGCGCTCGCTCGTCTATACCGCCAGGCTCGACGATCGTGCAGGCGGTCGCATCGCTTCGCGCATCGGCATCAGCGCCGAAGCTCGGCACTTTGGAGCGGAAGTCGACCTGCACGCCGATATCGCCACCGAGCACTCCATCGAGCCACTCGCCTGCGTGCTCATCGATGAATCGCAGTTCCTATCGACGGAACACGTCAAGCAACTCGCTCGTGTCGTCGACGAGCTCAACGTACCGGTCTTGTGCTACGGACTGCGCACCGACTTTCTCGGCCGTCTGTTCGAAGGCAGCGCCCAGCTACTCGCATGGGCCGACAACCTCGTCGAGTTGAAGACGGTTTGCCACTGCGGCAAGAAAGCCACGATGGTGGTTCGAGTCCGTCCCGACGGTTCGGTCGAGACCACGGGTGCGCAAGTCGAAATTGGGGGTAATGATCGCTACGTCCCCCTCTGCCGACGGCATTTCACCTCGGCAATCACCGCCGGCGAGCTCTAAAAACCGTCGAAGGCAATTATCGTGCGGTACGACGGTATCGCTGTTGCATAAATGCAACAACAAAATCTTCGCGGGTCACGCGAATGTCATTGGCGCCAAATTACAATATGCGCCCCCCAATTCCTTAGCATCCCCAGGGAGAGAATAGATGCGAACTCGAACGTCTCCGCAGGCCAGCCTGCTTGTGGCGAGTTTCGTCGCGACGGCTATCGTCGCCGCGAGCGCAGTCCACGCACCAAGCGCGTATGCGCAAGTCACCTCGGCAGCCGCCGCAGGTGAAGTCGTTTCGGCTGACGGCAATCCCGCCAGCGGTCTCTCCGTCGAACTGCGTCACGTTCCCTCGGGAACGGTGAGCCGCACCACGACAGATGCAGACGGTCGTTTCAACTTCCGCGGCGTTCGCGTCGGTGGTCCGTACACGATCACAGTGAGCGGCTCCGGTTTTAAGACCGCCACTCTCGACAATCAGTTCCTACAACTTGGCGACACGGGCGGCATCGTCGTCAACGTGCAGCCGGATGGTCTTGCCGAAGTCGTGATTGCGGCCAACCGCGTCGCTGACCCGGTGTTCGACGCGACCCGCACCGGTGCGGGCACACGCGTTGCGCGCGAACAGATCGAAGGCTTGCCGTCGATCAACCGCAACATCCAAGACTACGTTCGCACCGATCCGCGCATCGCGCAGACCGACAAGGAGCGTGGTGAAATCTCGGCGGGCGGTCAAAACACTCGCTTCAACAATATCCGCATTGACGGCGTGTCGACCAACGACGGCTTCGGTCTTGAGTCGAACAACCTGCCGACCGAGCGTCAGCCGATCAGCATCGACTCGATCGAGTCGATCAACATCGCTCTCGCTGACTTCGACGTTGCTCGCTCGGGCTACACCGGCGCCAGCATCAACGCCGTGACGAAGTCGGGTACGAACGATTTCAAGGGCTCGGCGTACTACTTCACCCGCAGCAACGACTGGGTGGGTAAGCGCAACGGTAACAAGTTCACCGGCTTCGAAGACGAGAACACCATTGGCGCCACCTTGGGCGGCCCGATCATCGAAGATAAGCTGTTCTTCTTCGCGAGCTACGAGCAGTTCGAGCGCTCCGCGCAGGCCCCGAGCTTCGGGCCTGCCGGCTCAGGCGCTTCGAACATCGTCACGGGCATCACGCAAGCGCAAATCGCGGAAGTTGCCGCGATTGCGAAGGACGTTTGGAAGTTCGACGCCGGCACCTTCAACCCGCCGTCGGCTCTCGATACCGAAATCAAAGATATGCTCGTCAAGTTCGACTGGAACATCAACGAGTCGCATCGTGCGAGCTTGCGCTTGAACAAGACCGAGCAGACTCTGCCGATCCTGCCGAACTTCGGTTCGCGTTCGCTCTCGCTCTCGAGCCACTGGTACGCGAACATCCGCGAGTTCGAAAGCTCGGTCTTCCAGTTGTATAGCGACTGGACGCCGGCCTTCTCGACCGAGGTGTCGTTCACCACGTCGAAGCAAGGTTCGACCAACGATATCGGCAACCCGCTCCCGGCCATCCAGATCTGCTTGAACAGCTCGAGCTGCTCGGGTGCGGATAGCCTCTGGATCGGCACCGAGCGTTTCCGTCACGTCAACATCGTCAATGTCGACACGACCTCCTTCTTCGCAGCCGGTACCTACTCTTGGGGTGATCACGCCACCAAGTTCGGCGTCGACTACGACAGCAAAGATATCTTCAACCTCTTCGGCCGCGACCAGTTCGGCGTGTATCAGTTCTACGGAATCAACGCGTTCCGCGCTGGCACCCCGGGTACCTACAACCTGTTCTACCCGACCAACGGTGACGTGAACTCGCGCGCTGCCGCCTGGAAGCTCGAGAACCTCGGCCTCTTCTTGCAGGACACTTGGGTCGTGAGCCCGACGCTCACCTTGACCGCCGGTGTCCGTATGGATACGCCGATCGTTGACGATCGTCCGGCCTTCAACGCCTTGGCGTCGAATTTCTTTCGTCTGCCGAACGATTCGACGGTCGATGGCAACAAGCTGATCCAGCCGCGCTTCTCGTTCAACTGGCGCCCCGACTTCGAGCGCCAAACGCAGATTCGTGGTGGTATCGGTCTGTTCCAGGGCATTGCTGCGAACGTCTGGTTGTCGAACCCGTTCTCGAACAACAACGTCACGCAGAGCGCGATCATCGAGAACAGCCCGGCCTCGAAGGGCATCACCTTCAGCCCGGATCCGAACAACCAGCCGGGCGTGCGTCCGCCGCCGGGCTTGGGTGGCAACGTCGACTTCGTTGATCCTGAGCTGCAACTGCCGGCTGCCTGGAAGACCTCGTTCGCGGTTGATCATGAACTGCCGTGGTACGGTCTCGTCGCCAGCGCCGAAGTCGTCCTCACGGAAGTTGAGGAAGGTATCCGTTACATCAAGCCGAACCTCGGCGCGCCGACCGGTTTCGCTCCGGATGGTCGTCCGTACTACTGGTCGACCGTCACCGCTCCGGCGTTCACGGGCGCAACGTCGCAAAATACGGCGCTGCGTAACCGTGACTTCGGTGTCGATAGCACGATTGCGGCTCCGACTTCGAAGGGCGAAGGCACCCAGGTCACCCTGAGCTTGCAGGGCAAGCGCAGCCAGACCTGGAACTGGAACATCGGTTACACCTACACGGAAGCAACCGAGGTCAACACCCTCACGAGCTCGCAGGCAGCGTCCAACTGGAACAACGCCATCCGTGTCGATCGCAACGCCGATGTGGCCGAGCGCTCGGTCTACGCGATTCGTGACCGCTTCACCGCGAACATCAGCTATCGCAAGGCCTTCATTGCGGATCTGATCACCTCGGTCGGCGTGTTCTACGAAGGTCGCTCGGGCAAGCCGTTCACCTTCACGTTCGTCAACGACATGAATGGCGACGGTCGCTCGGGTGTCGATCCGCTGTATGTGCCGACGGCTCCGGGCGATGTCATCTTCACCGGTGGCGCCGCGATGGAATCGGCCTTCTTCAGCTATCTCGATTCGAACCCCGATCTCGCCCAGTACAAGGGTGGCATCGCTCGAGTCAATGGCGATTCGGCTCCGTGGGTCAACAACATCGATCTGCGTCTGACGCAGGAATTGCCGGGCCTCTTCGGCTTCGGCAAGGGCGAGGTCTCGCTCGACATCCTGAACGTCGGCAACCTGATCAACAAAGATTGGGGTCAGATCAAGGAAGTGGGCTTCCCGGGCGGCTTCGGCGTGGTTCGCTTCGCCGGCATCGATCCGACCACGAAGAAGTATCGCTACGACTTCCGCGCCACGGATATCCGCGATCTCACGCTGCGTGACAATCGCGGCGAGTCGCGCTGGGCGATGCAGGTCGGCGTCAAGTTCAAGTTCTGACGCTGATCGCCAACTCTGGCAAAGTAACGGGGCACCTTCGGGTGCCCCGTTTTTTTTGGCCCTTTATCGCGAAACGGAGCTTCATTGTGCGCGCCCTAATTCGCCTCACTGTCATTGTCTTAGGCGTCGCCGGCCTCATTGATCGTGCCTCGGCGATCGACACTGCAAAAACCATCCGTGTCGCCACCTACAACGTGAGTCTTTACCGACCCGTCGAGGGCGCACTACGGCGTGACCTTCAAGAGGATCGTCATGAACAAATCCGGGGTGTGACGGCCGTCTTGCAGAAGATCCGGCCCGATATCGTTCTGCTCAATGAATTCGACTACGACCCCGCATCGCCCGCGCTATTTTTAGACCACTATTTACGTCGATCGCAGCTGGGTCTCGCACCGCTCGACTATGCCCACCACTTCATTGCGCCATCGAATACCGGTGTGCCATCGGGCGTGGATCTCGATCGTAATGGACGCATCGAAGGCGGCAATGATGCGCTCGGTTTCGGGCTCTTTCCTGGGCAGTACGGCATGCTCGTTCTCTCGCGCTTCCCGATCGATACGAAAGCCTCGCGTACCTTCAAAGATTTTTTATGGCGCGACATGCCGAATAACCTGATACCGACAGATTGGTACTCAGCAGACGCGATCGCCGTTTTGCCGCTCTCCTCGAAAAGCCATTGGGATATTGCGATCGATCTGCCACGCGCTGATGGAGAGTCATCGCAACGGCTGCACCTGCTCGCAAGTCACCCCACACCGCCCGGCTTCGACGGCCCGGAAGATCGAAATGGACGGCGCAATCACGACGAGATTCGACTATGGGCGGATTACATTAGCGATCAACCGAGGTCGAACTATCTGATCGACGATCAAGGACGACGCGGTGGCTTGGCGGCTTTAGCCTCGTTCGTCATCGTGGGCGATCTCAATGCCGACCCACTCGATGGTGGCAGCGTCGAGGGTACCATCGCGCGACTACTCGATCATCCCCGCGTACATCGCGAAGTCGCTGGTGGGTCGCTCATCCCACGCAGTCAAGGTGGCACGGCAGCCGCAGAGCGCCAGGGCGGACCGAATCTCACGCATCGTGGTGACCCCGCTTTTGATACGGGAGACTTCGATGATCGAGCAGGATCGGTGGGCAATCTGCGCGTCGACTACGTGCTGCCTTCAGCCGATATGACGGTCTGTGCATCGGGCGTGGTTTGGCCGACAGAAGAGACCGGCCCCGCGATGAGCTCAGATCATCGCCTTGTTTGGGTCGATGTGGCGATGCCCGGTCAGGGCTGTCCTTCGGTCTCGAGCAAGCCGTAACGCCGCTCGGTCGTTACGATCGCACACTGCGCCGCCGTCATGGATGGCGTGCAAACGCCGCCGAGCAAGGCGCGCTCCCACGATCCATAAATCGGATTCGGTAGCAGGAACCAGCGCCGACCAAAGAAATCAGCGAATTCG